>TARA_R110000765_G_scaffold186138_1_pt1 | contig 16062 bp, 13 predicted proteins | sample TARA_R110000765 | Tara Oceans TARA_R110000765 (sample SAMEA4398168) | marine metagenome | biome: Polar Biome; feature: [MES] marine water layer (ENVO:01000295) within the mesopelagic zone...; material: water (ENVO:00002006), including particulate matter (ENVO:01000060) such... | reverse complement strand
GAGCGGGCGCAGGTCTGGGGGTGGCAAATGAACTGAATAGACAGAAATTATTGCTTATAGATTATAGACAGAAATTATTGCTTATAAAATAGATCATGTAATTAGATCATTTTTTTATGTGCCATAATTATGGTGGATACCGTATCCACCAAATGGATTGGAAATAGAATAGATCCGCAGGACTGGGTCCAGTTGGGACTTTGGCGACTGGAATAAAGTTTGATAGATTTCATCAGTCAGTTCTATCATAAGAAACAAGAGACAGACCGCTGGTCTATACGCAATAAATACTGGTCATACCACAGTTGGGACTTTGAGGACTGGAAGAAAGTTTGATAGATTGTATCAGTCAGTTCTATCATAAGAACAATACACGATGGCACTCATCTCGGGCGATTTCGCTGCTCTCCAATCTACGACTGCGTGGGCGGTGTGGTCCAAGGGACGCAAGTGGGATTTTACCGTTGAGAGCAACACGGTAGATCTCGGCGAAGGTCTAATTATAGATCACGCCCAGTGGTCGCCCTATCTTGAACTGGAACGCGAACATTTTATTGCCTCACTCAACAAGAAACCCCGCACTGCGGACTGGTTGAAGAAAAACTCCAACCAGCGTCGCGGACAAACCTTTCGTCCGCAAGCACCCAAGAATGAGGATAATAAAAAGTTGCTCAATCGCCGAGCATATCTCAAACGGGCAAACAAGGAGGATGACACTTGGTTGTCGTTTCCCGAGTATCACTTTGAGGACCCAGAACTGGTCGCCGACTTCTCGGCAATGCTGTTCCCCGCAGCACTGCTTCCAGAACGAGCATGTTCCCAGAACTGGGCAAAAGAACGCTACCCGATATCTTCAAAAGATATGGTGGATAAGGGCAACGTCCGCCACGGTTCTGCCTACAACAAGGTCCGCTTCAACCCTGATTATGAGGTGTTGGAGCGAAAGAAAACTATTACGGTCCGCGACAGCGAGGGAAGTAAGGAAATAAAGAAAACTTTCTATATGGTCAAACACCCCTGTAAGTCAATGGGGTGCGGGAAGTCCGCGAATAAAAAGCACCGTCGCCACAACGCATTTCTGTCAGGAACTGGATACGCCGAGGCGACCAAAGGTATCACATTCAGGGCGTGGAAGCGTATGTTTAATAAGCAAAAAAAACTGGTAATAACGGCGGGCGTGCCGAGTGGGTGGGGAGGGTGTTGGTAATAAAGTAAAGATTTTGTCCCCTGTAATAATTTTATTAGAATAATATTCTCTAATTTTTTATTCTCAAAATCCCCTCGGGGGACAAAACCTTGACGCTGGGTGGGACTTTGGTGGGCAGAATAAAGTTTGATAGATTGTATCTCTCTCAATATCATAGACAAACAGATCAGTAGAGAATACTGAAAATAAAAACATCATGGTCCATACCTACTACTACCTGAACCCAGAGGGAATGAAACATCACGCCGAGTTGTGCCAGTTCGCGGCGGAGCGGGTGGAGGAGTTGCTGGGCGTGAAGGTGGGACTGAAACTGACTGACTTCACGGCGGACTACCCGTTCTGGTCAGGACTGGACCCGAACACTTGTTTCTCCACGCACCAACGCTCAACCGTTTCTACCCAGCATATGCCCTTCCAGCAGACGGTCCATTTAGAACTGGGCGGTATTAATGGACAGAATGCCTTTTCAGTTCGCAAAATCACCGACTGGATTGACGGGGGCGACAAGGAGAAGTGCGTTGATAGTATGAATAATAAAATCAGCGACTGGTTGGAGACACGTGGATACTCAAAGAAGGGAGAGGAAGAAGTGCCGTATGAAGGTTCTGGAATGGACCATGCCCTACAAGAAATGATTGAGAACAGCGTGTCAGCAGGGGCAACCAAGATTAACATTGAGGTGGGATTGAATGGGGAGTGAGTAAATAAAATGTTCAAAACAGTTGTGAAATAAAATTATTGTGTAAATAGATCCTTTTTTTAATAGATCCATAGATGGGACTTTGGGGGGCAGAACAAAGTTTGATATATTTCATCTCTCTCAACACCATATATAAACAGAGACAGAGGTAGAGAATACAGAAATAAAAAGTTCAACATGTCAAACATGAGCGATATGCCGAGCATCCCGAACGTGAAGTCTGCCGTCGCCAAGCAGGTCAAGGCGAAGATGGTCCTCATTGCCACACTGGAAGCGGACAACCACAATCTGGAACTGGAAAAGCAGGCGAACATTAAAACCATTGCTGAACGGGACGCGACGATTTACCTGCTCAAAGAAAAGATTGACCAACTGGAAAACCCACCATCGTGCTTCTGCTGCGGGGACAGTCTTGACCCAGTCTCTCGCCGTGGCGACTGGTGGCAACACCCTCAAACTGACGCTTGGTATTGCCCTGACTGCCTTGACGACCGAGATGAATGGATTGACGACCTGAATGAAGAGTGGTTGTCCTGTGCTGGTTTCAAAGAGGAGGGACCTATCCAGACCTACAATATGAGCGGTGGTCATGCTGGTTGGTGGAATGTCAAACTGGTTTTCACAACCAGCACTGAATACCAGTTGTTCATTGAGAACGTTAAGGGGTGGGAACATAAGAAAGGGGCAAAGTTCTGGCACAGAATGGGAGATATGGTCTTGATTGAGGACGAAGAGGACGACCATGAGCATGATTATATTTGTAATGAAGAGTGGGACGAGAAGTCCAGTTATGAAGCAGAGAACTCCTCTATGTAAATAAATCTTTTAAAACAGTTGTGTAATAAAATTAATAGCATCATTAGGATGCTTTTTTGGGTAAAGAGGGGTGAAATACTTAAAAAGAAAACGGGTTAATATGATGTAAAGGTTTTGTCCCCTATGGCATATTTCCTGAATAAATATCATGACGAGCATACATTACAGAAATACTGGAATATCCTTGATTTGTTAAGGACCCAGTTTGGGATACAAACAACGAGACAGAACAAGTGTTGCTGGATAAGGAAAATGAGAATTAAAATTGAGCAAGAAACGATTGATAGAGATTTGCGATTATATAGTAAAGTTCTCCAAACTACTGGGGGACTTAAAGAACTGGGAAACTATGAAACAACAACTGAAAATCTCCACACAGAAACAATAAAATTATTTAATCTTCTTATTCAAAAACATCCAGAGTTTAGAGATTTTGATAATGCGATTGATATGTTTAATAGAACTTGGATAATGGATGATCCAAAAAGTAGGGAAATTACAAGATATAGAAAAAGAGGAAAGTTTTATTTGATGAGTTTAGATATTAATAGTTGGTCATTACATTTTATACTTTATTTATTAATCTCCGCCAACTAACTTCTTACGCTCCTTTGCTGACTTTGCCTTTTGCTCCTTCTGTTTCTTAATAGCAGGTTTAATAGGAGGATGCTTTGCCTTTCCAGTTTTAGGATTAACTTTTTTTATTTCCTCTTTCGCAAATGCTTTTCTTTTCTGCTTTGCGACAGTTCTTTTCTGTGGTTTTCTTTCTCCTTCCTTTCCAACTGATATTGTCTGTCCTTTCGCACCTTTGCGGGTGTATTGTTTGGGAGGGTTGAAACTCTTGATCTCGCCCTTCTTCCCTTGATAAACTTTTTCAACTTTGTCTGCTGCTTTAACAATCTTTTTATTTTCATGATCAATTTTGTATCCATGTCCTACCAGTTCTTTGACAAGTGCTGCTCTTGATTTAGTATCAACTCCCGTGATAGTTTGTAATTTATTGTGCTGGCGAACCAACGAACGAATATCAGCAAGGTTCATCTCTCCCTTTGGATTACGCGGCATCTTATCTTTATTAATAATAAATATTTAAAATAAAAAGAAAGGATTTTTAAAAATTAAGAAGGAGAATAAATAATATTTGTTAGATTATAAAATGAGTTCCAAGTATATAGAAATTGTCCCGACGAATGTTCCCAGTAATGGTAAAATCTCGTTCAAAAATGGACATCCAGTTATCCAATTTATTATGGGTGCCAGTGAGCACCTCCTTTTAGGGAGTTCCATAAGATTAACGGGTGATGTTAAGATGTGGTTAAAAAATAGCGGTAAAGGTATTGGTGGGATAGATCCTACACCGAGTGATGCTGCCCAGAAATTAACTATGGATGGCACAAATGGTATTTATTCAGCAATTGATCAACTTGTAGTCAAAAATGTTGGACAGTTTTCAACAATTGAACATATTAAGAATTATAATAGATTTATGGCATCTTACCTCCCTATTACTTCCGCCCTTGACGATACCACAGGGCACTTTGCTGAAACTGCCCTCACTCAACCTAACTTTGCCTTAATGAAAAGTAGTGTAGTAGAACATTGTGGTGCTCCCGCCGATGACAACTATCAAACCAACCAGTTCTCTATTCACTTGCCATGCGGACTATTTTTAGGACAGCAACCTATTTATTTAGGGGAAAATGGAATAAATGGTATTGTGATTGAACTCCATTTAGCACCAGATAGTCAGGTTTTCTTCCATGAGGACGGTGCTGCTGATTACAGTGCGATCCAAGATGCTTTCTATGAGTTCCAGAACCTTAAATTAACTGCTGAATTGATCCAACCCGATGCCAAAACTCTCTCATCGTTGAGGGGCAAATCTGGAAATACCTACCAGTATAACTCTATCAGTTCTTACTACACTTCGGTCAATTCTTCCACATCGGTCGTCAATTTTAATCTTGGTTTGAGAAATGTTCTGGGGATCTGGGCAAACTTTATTGCCGCAAATAGAATTAATAACTGGCGGTATAACGGTATGGATACTCGGTTCCTACACAATAATGACGATACTGCTGCGGCAATCACTAATTTAACCTTCCTCAAAGGAGGGACCAAGTTTCCAGATAATTTTGATACCGAAACTTTACAGAAAAATAGTAAAAAGAATGATGTCGTTGATCCCGCTGTTCAACGGCAATTCATGAACGCAATTACTCAATTTGCCAAACAGGGTCGCACTATGGTTTCACCGCAAAATACTTACCAGAATGATTTAGCAATTGATGTTTTTACGAATGAAGGTCGTGAGTTCGCAGGCATAGGAATGGCATATGATCAGGTTTCTGGACAAGGTGTAGATTTCTCAAAAGAAAACTGGGGATTACAAATGACATGTAATCTAACAACTAATAACCCAACTGGATTATATCTCTTCGTTCATTCCAAGCAAACACTTGTGTTTAACAGTAGTGGATTACAGATTTTGAAATAAATAAAAATAAAAAAAAAATAGTCGTTATCCTTTTTTATATAATTGTATAGTATAACAAATATGAGTGCTATACCCGATCTTCTTAAAATTGGTTCAATACCTTCCAATCTTGCCATGAGTGTGGAAACTGGGATTTTAGATCCAGTTGTCCAAAATGATGGTTTTATTCGTTTTAATATGAAACGTGCTGGATTTTTACATTCTAATTCCAAGTTAGTTCTTTCTTTAAAGAAAGATGCTGTTGCGAATGTTCCCGCCAATCATACCCACTGGAACTATCCTGTTTCTGTCGGGGTAGGATCTTTGATAGAGCGAGTTCGTATTTTGAGCGGAAATACTGTTATTCAGGAAATACAGGACTGGGGACACCTTCACGCTTACAACTCCCAGTTTATCAGTAATGAAAATATGAAAGAAAGAGAACAATATACTACGGCACGATGCTTAAACTATGAAATGGACTACGACGATGGTCTCACGTCCCGTTCCTATGTGAAATCAACTGGTATTGGTATGGGAACTGGTTTAGAATATGATGGAAGAACAGATGATGCTGCCCCTATCTATTCCAACGACACAACGATATGGGATAAAGAGAGACCCAGAGAACAATATATTGCGAATGAACCTGTTTTCCAGATCTCACTCCAAGATCTGTGCCCGTTCTTAAAGCAGACCCAATTACCGCTTTTCATGTTTGAGGAGCAACTTTTCCTTGAAATTACTTTCACTGGTGGAAGTGATACATCACTTATCCAAAACAGAGTTATCGCGAATACTGCGGCATATACTGCGGATGCCGACCGCAATTGCTTAATCAATCCAGTTGAGAGCAAGTTAATTATTGATTACATAACATATCCCAATGAGACTATGGAAGCATGGGCAGAGGCAAACAAGAACCTTTCTTTTCAATACACTGATTGGGAATTATCTAAATATTCAGTTTCGCAGTTGATAGGAAACAATGGTTTTATTCGTAATCAAGGTGGAGCAGGCAAAGTTGTGAATAAAGCAATTGTTGTCGTAAGTAGAGCATCGGGAGGTGAAGGCGGACTTGCTGATCAGGAGAATATGTTAGGAGCATTTGAGGCAAAACACCCTGCCCAAAATAACGCTGTGAAGGGTGGAAAAGTAAAACTCAACATGAGATACAATGATGAATATCTCTATCCAATTGATGTTTCTAATGATGCTTACCATTTCAATAATGTTCTGGCGGCAGAAGGACAACCACCAATGACTGGTCGCCAGCAGTATAGTGGTGAAGGTGCCAGTCTTTCGGGAAGAAAGTTTGAGAACCGCGTTATTAATAGTGCCGATAATGGTATGTCTGGATCACAGTTTATTGTTTCCCAGAAATTAAACAAAAATCCAAGAATTAACCAGAAAGGCATAGAACTATATGCCACCTATACAGGATTAGAGGACACTCCCCATATTCTCCGTTGCTGGTTAGAAATTAATAAAGTCGCGACACTTGTGAATGGGAAACTCCGTAGTGAGTATCTCTAAATAGAGTGTGTGTCAAGTTTTTGTCCCCTCTGCTATTTTTTCTAAAACTATTTAATTATTTTTTTTATATTTCATATATTATAATATGGACAATAACATAACAAATACTCATTTCATTGATGCGAACCGTTCAAATGCTGAAACGACGAACGGTAATAATCAATGGACAAATGTAGTCAGTTCAGGATTAAAACTGAATGCTGGTGATAAAGTTTCAGTTGCTTATAGTTGCGTGAATGAAATAGGTTGCGGAAACACAGCACTGGAAACAACTGGTAAGAAATTAAAAGAAGAATGTAATTTTAGTTATACTGAAACTATTAATGTGAGAGAAGAAAGTGTCAGTGATACTACATTTAATATAGAACTGGGACCCTATGGTTCAATATCTACTGCTTGTAATCCTGTCATTAAAAATAAAACACCAACTGATAACGAGTTTAATGTGGTGGTCAGTTATTATAAAACAAGTAATGGAGAAAACTATATCCATCTACCACGTTGCTATGATACAGCAATAGATCCTCTTGCTCAAACTACTCCCTATGATGAGTTTGGAACAGCATATGCTGATGGTGTGGTTCAAGCAGGACCGACTGGTTGGGGGAAAAGAAATAAAGAACGTCAAAAACTATGGTATGCTCCCGATGATATGAAGAACGGAAGACCTTGGACTTATCCAACGTATCGGTGTTGGGACGATTGGCATTGGTATGAAGGAAATAGACATTATTTCCCTACTTCTTCCACTTATTACGGAATGGCGGGGCACAACCACTCAAAACCAGTGAGAGGAGAACAATACTATGATGTCAATATCTGGAAGAAAAGAAATGATAATAGTAGATATACTCTTTATCAATCGGCATATACTGTTTTTAATACAGCAGGTGTTGTTGATGCTGATGATTGGGATACTCTTTTTGGTGCCAGAGACCCTGCTTATCAACATTATAGAAAATATAAGGAACTCAAAGAATATCAAATTGAAGCAGGATTTAATGATCCTCATAATGTGGCATATCAATTAACTTCTCAATTGACTGATCCTAAATTAGGACCCGAGGCGATTACTTCTCATCAAATGGACTATGTGGCACCAAGTATCACATCAACCCAAGCAGTTCCTGATTATGATACACAGATTTCTATGACAACCAATGGAGAAGTTTATAAACCTTTTGCTGCGGCGAATTGGAAAACAATGAGACTTGGAACGGGGGAAATCAAAGTTGGAGATGCGAACGTGAAATCTCATACGAAAGGTGCGTGGGCAAATTACTTTAATAAAGTTGCTTACATGGATCAAACAAAAGATGCGACCACTTCGGCAGAAGCACAAGCAGCACAGAAGAAACAAAAGCAACAGGACATACTTGATTATCAATCTTCCTATAATATTGTCGGTATGAAACGCCCTGAAATCTATGATGCGGGTATGGCGTTCTTGACACAACACTGTAAGAATGAATATCCTGCTTTGATTGGTGATGGGACCGAGAAAGGATCAATTACAGGTGAAATAGAACAGTCAGCACTGGGTGGAGCATGGCACGCCCTTGACAGTTATGATTATCCTAAATTATTAATTGATGCTGATCCAGCGGGTAATGATGGTGCCGAAGGAGGATTGGACAATAAGTCAGGGTGGTTAATTACAGATCTTAAATGGTATGATCAAGGAGGATTGGACAACAAGGACGGGACAAAAACTACCAAAATGTTAGAAACTTTGAGAGATCTGTTCAAAGCACAGAAACTCTATCCAGAAACTTTACAATTCCCTAAAAGAGATAAAACTACCAATAATGCCCATAACACCACTATTTACCGAATGGATACTCCTGCTCTTCCTCCTACTTTGGACTATGATCCAAAAGCACAAACTGGTATTATTGCTGGTATTAATAGTCCTTTTAAAAAGAGATATTTACATATGAATAGGCAAACACAGGCAGCACGAGGAAATGGAAGACTGGGCGATGACGATATTGCGTGGGCGACCTATGGTCTTGGGTATTCTCAACCTTTATGGTTTTATTATGATGAAGAGAGACAAGATACTTTTAATGATGAACCCAATAAATGTAATCTTGATGTCGTTCCTGCTGGATTTACAGCAACTGATTTCACCAGTAAAGACCTTTGCTATGGTTTTGGTATGAAGTTTATTCATGGTGGCGAAGCATATCTCGCGTTAAATATTCAGGGGATGAGCACTGAATATATTGCTGACGGTGCTTACTGGTTAGGAGCACCAACTAATTGCGTTTCCAGTTTAGGATATGATCTTCATCACAATGCTTACGGAACCAGTAATATCATGCTTTACACTGGAACTATGCCATGTAATGAACAAATGGACACTTGTGTTGGTGTGAATAGACAAGGAGAAGAAACTGCTGCGGGATGGGAAGGTCAGGGCGGACCGACACAAGGACCTCCTGCCCCAACAAGTGATCCACCCGCCCAATCATATAGGGATGGAAGAAATGAACCACCAGAAGGTTTTGGTGTTTCAGCACTCATTCGGCAAATCTATGTTGGAGCAATTGATCCAATTATTCAGTTTCTGGATACTAATAGTAGATTTAATATTGCTAATCTCCATACTCCTGAATATCAACAAAATCCAGCACAAGCAGGAAAACCTATTGAGGATACATCACCGCAAGCATATATTCCCACATTAGCAGATGAAGGGACAGAGGTCTATAAGATTAATAAGAAACTTACAATGTGGAATAACTACACTCCTGATATGTTGCCATATAGAAGTGAAGACAGTTATAAAGCACCAAACTATCAATATGGAGGAGCAGTTCATACTTGGAAAAATGCTCATCCATTGGAAAGCACAAACCACTATGTTATGCCAGTTGAGATAACTGGACGAATAAAACACGCGACAACTGGTGGATATGGTGGTTATTTGATGGATGATCAAAATCTCGCTGCTCCTAATTTAAGTGGTGCGGAAGAGCACGGAACAGCACATACAACTGCTTTTGGAACATTTGGTAATGTTGCTACTGGAAGAGGAACGAAACATATAGATATCAGTCATGAATATTTAGAAATTAATTACAATCTGGATAAGTTTGCTGTTTATGATAGTCATTCGGGTATCTATTTAGAAGACTTTGGTATCACAAATGAGGAAGACTGGCGGAACTCCTTATTGGGTATCATGGGTTTTGCTTTCAAGGATTTTAACCCTGATGAAGCAGATAGAATAAATAGACAATCAAGATTGACCCGCGTAAATTACAATAAAATGATGCCCTTGACAACAAATGCTGATATCCCTATGAAAGATACTCCTACTGCGATTAAGAACATATGGCAGAAAACTATGTATAGTGCTCAACTTCCAGTTCCTTTATTAACTCAATTATGGTTTGGATATCATGCTGATTTCTGGTATAATGACAGTGCTGGACCTACTCCACCTGCGGGAGGTTGGACCTCGCCGACAGCAAGAAGTCGGGGATATTTCCAAATTGGAGATCAAAATCAACCTCAAATCTATCCTATGGTTCAAAATCCTCAAACAAGTGGATCAATCATGGCGGTTGGTTTGCCCATTAAAATGAAATCTCCCTATTATTTAATCAAGAGTGATATTATTTGTGATAGTTATTATTTACGTGATAAAACACCTTTACCTATTGTCGCAGTAGTGAATAAAGAGAATGGATTTGGTGATTTCTACTTTTCCCAAGCATCCCAGCAATCATTCACGATTACTCAACCAACTACTTTAACTGAAATAAGAACTGAAATCTACGATGCTGATATGACACTTGCTCGGTGTGATCCTAATAGTGCTGTGATTTATAAAATAGAAAAGGAAGTTGTTATGAACACTGACATTGCTCAACAATTACTCAAAACTGACAAAAACGGAGAAATAGCACCACGAAAGAATGTGATCTCAAACTTCTCGGCAACATAAAATCTCAAAAAAAAGGGCGAGGGGACAAAAACTTTACTTCGTTTAGATTTTAAAATAAAAACATATACTATTAATATAAATATAGATGTTCTTTCACAAATCATTCAGTAAAAAAGATATCCTTGGAATTGCCGAAACACTTGATATTGAGATAGAAGATGCCAAAGACTATAATAAACAACAACTGACAAAAGCACTTGATAACTGGATAACAGAGAACCCAGAGAGTAAGTTCTTACCCAATGTATTAATGTTAGATAATGTAGAGCAATTAATCACACATTTCTCAACTATTAATCAATCAAAGATTAATTCAGCAAAAACAAGAGCAATTGTCATGGCGAGAGCAAAGAAACTAATTGCCTATGGAAAAAATGGTTATTTACTTACTGAATATGGATACCCCAAATTAGAGGAGATAATAGAAGATGTAGATCTTATTCTGCCGTTTGGAGATAGTCCAAGTGTAAGAAAAGCAATTAACTGGATCAATAATGATCCTAAAATTAAAGAGAAGTTCTTTCCAGTAATTAGTGAAATTACAAAAAAGAAATTAGAAGAGAAAAAGAAATTAAAAGAACAATCGCAACCGAAATGGACACTCACAAGAGGTCATTTCCTGATTACTTTTGATTAGCATAGCATACTTCGTTTAGGATTTATTAGTGTAGATATCCATAGCGACACCAGTAGAATGGAGATTTTCTTTGGCGTCTTTTTTAAGTTCAACGATGAGATCGCCATACTTTTCGCTATAAAAGATCTTTCGTAGCATACGGGTTCCAAGTTTCTTACCGAGATATTCTTTGGTATATTTTTGAAGGAAGCAAGTGAGTTGATTACTGGTCATAGGGGCGTTCTGGAAGGTGAATAGCGGAACGTCTGTTCCAATCACTTTTATAAACTTCCGTAATAGCGTTAAAGTTATTTTGTCAGTAATGTTAATTTCAGTTGTTTTTCCTTCTTTATTGGTTTTGAAGTCGTTTAGAACGATGATAAAACCTTTATTCTCTAATAGTAGAAAGTTGGTTCCCGTTTTCATATCATCTCCCAGTTTATTATAGTCTCTCTTTTTGATAACATTAAGAGATGCGAAATCATTTCTCAAATGATGATGACGGTATAATGACATCATAGTGTAGAATTGGAGAAGATTGAATGTTTTATCACTCAAACCTTCACGGGGCGACCACGCATCAAGACCGATAAGTTCTTTTTTGATTTTCACCAACATTTCATCAATCTGTTCCGTAGAAACCAATACTTCCTTTTCTTTCTCACTATATTCACATTTTTCCTTTTCTTGATTATATTTTTCGTTGAGACTATCCCGTCGTTCAATAAACTTCGTGATTATCTCGCCATCTGTCCCACAGCACTGTTGAAGCACTATCACACCATTCAGGTAGTTTCTTTTTGAGTTATCAGTTAATGGTTTTTTAGTTCTACTGTTTGGTTGTTCTAATGCTTCCATGATACGATCAAAATCTTCTAAAAAGTAAGTTTCTTCATTCCAATTGTATTTACATAGATTGGATAAGATATTGTAGTTATTACAGTATTGACTGACACTTGTCATCTTTAATGGTTTCATTTGCGTTTTGGACCGATGCTCGTTAATCTGTGAAAGAACATTCTCGTGCTCTGTTTTTTCTATATTCTGTGGAAACCTCATATTGTTATACTATTATTACACTTATCTTTTTAAGTATTTTATCACACTAATTAATATGATGAAGATCCACCCGATAATTTTTGGAGAGATGTGGGACCCATACTGGTAGTTGTGGATGACTGAACATAACTATCATGCTGTTGTGGAACTGCCGAAGTTGCTTCGTCCTTTGCTGAACCAGCGTCTGCTTTTGATTTATTACTTGCTTGAATGCCTCCAACGAGATCGCTTATTGCTCCCGCAGCACTTGCTAATCCAGCAAGGGGAGCAAGGATAGGGGCAACTGCTGACGCCGCATCCAGAACTGAACCTACTTCACCCAGAACAGCACCTGCTTTCTGTCCAGTATCATCTTTCTTCCAGTTTTCCGCCATATCAACCGCACCCAGAACACCAGAAGCAACACCAGAAACAATCGGTGCCACAGATCCAGCGAGATGACCCACTTTTTCAAGATCTTCACCACCAACCATTTTCCCCACCCCTTTTATCATTTTGCCCTCTAATGAGAGGTTCTCATCACTCTTTCCATAGGTCTTCGCAACATCAGCAGTAATTTGTCCAGTTGTTTTAGATGGATCACTTGCTCTTGTCCAACCTGCTGCTTGATCTGTTGCTTGTGATGCTTTAATTTGACCTTGTGCCAAAGTATCTAAATTGCCTCCTAAATGAGCATCCGCGAAAGATCTGGTAGATGCCTCTTCTGGTCCCATGGGTAGTTTTCCATACTTACCACCCGATAAATCGTAGATATTATGTTGTGTCCCAGTTGTTAAAGCACCCGCAAAAGAACCATGTTTCTGGTATAATTGATATGCTTGATATCCAGCATGGATCCCAGATAAAGAACTGTAAGCAGTGAGACCACCAAACTCTCCTTTACCTATATCCTCTCCTGTTGATAATTTATCCATGGTTCCCTTATATTCCGCCATCACACTTTGGTTGTGTGCTCTCATAGTATCACGATACCCTTGATTAGATGCTGTTTCAGCATTTCCTTGTAATTGAGCGGCGTGTATTCCATAACTATCCATTTTATAAACTAACAAATATAATTAATTTACTTCATGTTTTTTATTAAATATCTTGATCAGGCGGTCTTTGTTCGTTCTTAATTGCTCCATCAGCAAACTCGCTCAAATCAACAGAACCAACATCAAAATAGGTCGTTTGACCTTCCGCTATTAATTCATTGAAGTTCTTGTAGCATTTTACTGGATTAGATTGTAGATCCATGTGAAGGAAATTATACCTGTCGGGAGTAGCATACTTGTAGATTGCTAAAAACGCCTTCTGCCCTCCTATCACATCACCAAACTCCTCGGCAATTTTCAACATTTCTTTAAAATTAGGGAAAGGAGAAGTGATAATTAAGTTCTGGCAATTTTGACGAGCAACTGGATCAATCTTTTTATAATTTTGAGAACTGATAATTAACGAACGAATATTGTAATGCCGATAGCGAGAGCATAATGACCATAAGAGACCATTTCTGGGCACTGACCCCAAAAGATCGTCAGCAATTATTGCTATCTTTGGTTGCTCATGCTTTTCATATTTCTTTTGATTTTCTATAATTCCCGCAATAATACTATCATCGTAGTAATCATCTACATCATATGCCTCTTTTAGAAATCTACTTGTAATATCATTAGAAATTGTATTACTCATAATCTTAACATAATCAAATGTTTCCTGACCATAGAAGTTATCGTTTAAGAACAGGTTAGAAATCAGCGTGGATTTACCAGTTTTTACAGCACCAATAAGCAGTGTGAGACTGCCTCCCCCGAAACCTCCAATTTGGGGAAGGTTGGGATGGATGTCCATTCCCCAATCATCTTCCTCATCTGGATCCATAACGGGTAAGACCTCTGGTGCGTCTCGCACTTCTTTGAACACATTGGCATATTTTCCTTTTGGTTTGTCAGGTTTCTCTGCGTCCTCTTTGTCATTAAGTTTCTTAATTCGTTTAGAGTTTCTCTTGTTGCGATCATTAACATCCATTTATACTACTTGACTATATTTTATTTTAAATCAAGAAAATGTAAAACAATCACTGAAATAATCTGGATTTGTTGGGTCCATTGCTCTATTGATTTGACGGGTTATTCTTTGATCGCTTACTTCTTTTGCTTGTTTCTCTTTTTTGATCTTCTTTTCCGCCTTTCTTTGAGCATCATATTTTCCAATTGCTCCCATCATGATACCTTCTATTTCCTCTTTTGAAACTGCTTTGTTAGAACGTGCCAGATTGTAAGGTTCTCCATTACTGTTCTTTTTATTATCTGGATTTCTTTGTTTCTTATGTTCGTCTTCCCAACTAACATTCTGTTCTGTTGCTCCACTTGACCCACCAGTTGCTTCTGGCATGTGCCTCGTATCAACTTTCATTTTAACTCTGGCGGGTTTTCCAACAATATCACAATCATCTGGTTCTTCTACTTCTACATAATCTTCTTGAACACTTGGTTCTTGTGGTTGTGCTTTTGCCTGTTTCTTTGCTCTTCTCTTTTCTAAACTGGTTGCTCTCCCTCTTGCTAATGCGTCCAGTTGCTTTTGCGACATTTGACGTTTCTTTTTAGGGGCAGGTTGTTTCATTTCATTAAAATCACTTGATGTCAAGTTTTTGTCCCCAGCGATATTTTCCGCAGTTTTTATTTCTGTGGAGACTTTCTTTTCAGGATCTGCGTCAGGGGACAATTCCTTTACATCTAATGCCATTCTCGTTAATTTCTTTTTAAAGATTACATCAGTATCTAACTTCTTTTTCAAATCATATTCTTGCGGTGCGTTAGGGTCGCTTGGTTGATATTCCACTTCGGGCGGAGGAGGTGCTAATTCTACTTCGGGAAGAAACTCATTGGGACTTTTTGGCATTTAATACTATTAATTAGATAATAATTTGACAAAGTTCTTTTTTTATTTGTTTTATTTTTGTGATAATTAGTGTAAATTAGTGTAAATTAGTGTAAAAGTAATATGAGACATACTCCACATTTGATTAACGAATGTGGAGACAAACAACAGTCGTTCCTTCCAGTTCATAAGCAAGATTTTCATTCTTATCTACTACATCTATCTGTAATTCATTGAGATCTAATTTCTCTGTGTTTCCCAGTTTGAGATATGTTTTCTCGTGTGGTTCAAAGAATAAAGCACCAGTTGTTCTCCCGTCTGGTGTGAATTGGGGAATATGATACAACATTTTAGATACTGAACCTTTTGAGAAGTTCTGGGACATTTGTGTCAATGTTGGACACCTGATAAAGAGAGAGTGCTCTGCCTCAATTTTGGGGATGTGGAGAGAACCGAAAGTAAGTGCTTTCGTGTCATCATCAAAAGCACCACCACCAGCAAGATCTGCTGCCGCTGTTCCGCCACCAACATAGGTAGTATCGGGAAGACCACAGATATTTCCCATATTCGCATAAGGATATTTAACGAATGTAGGACTGATGCGACTATCATTTGAGAACATAATATAGGGAATATATTCTAAAAGATCCTTATTTAATCCTGCTCCTGCTTCGCAACCAATTGGTGCTGTTCCTTCAAGATTAGATGCTGACATCCACACTGGGTCATTCATGGGTCTCCTATCAACATCCTCCGCAACTCGCTGGTTCTGTGTCCTCGTTGCCATATCTTCTCCGTAGGACCACTCACTTTTTGATCCCGCATGGGTCGC
>TARA_R110000765_G_scaffold238551_1_pt1 | contig 16095 bp, 14 predicted proteins | sample TARA_R110000765 | Tara Oceans TARA_R110000765 (sample SAMEA4398168) | marine metagenome | biome: Polar Biome; feature: [MES] marine water layer (ENVO:01000295) within the mesopelagic zone...; material: water (ENVO:00002006), including particulate matter (ENVO:01000060) such... | reverse complement strand
GTGCCACGCCATGTGCAAGATGATGTGACCAATGGCAAAACGGTAATTGTCAATGTTTCGCGCAGCGTGATTGACGATGCACGCGCACTTGTCGGCGAAGATCATGTACGTGTCATCAGCATCTGCGCCAATTCAGATGTTTTGCGTCAACGTCTTGAAGCACGGGGACGCGAAGACCGATATGAAGTTGAAAAACGTCTGGCGCGCGCATCGGCCTACCAAGTTAATGGGCCAAACGTCATGCAGGTGCATAACGACGCAGATTTGGAAACCGGGATCAGCCGATTTATTGAGGCGATCCGTGCACCTCAGCTAAACTCAGAACCTGTATGAAACAACATTGAAGAAACTAGTCCATGAGAAATGCTGCAGTAAACTCTGCAGCATTTTCTTATCCGGCCAAAGCAAAACGCTTTAATAAACGAAACGGCTTTCCGTTTCCGGGATCGCCAAAAAGACAGATATCATCAATCTGAAACGGCGCATCACATAGCGGTGCGACAATTGGCCCGAGGGATTCTTCAAACCTTGCCAATTGCTCATGGGCAAGTTTGTTGCTGAGCGTCAGGTGGAAGCGAAATTCTTCCATGACATAGGGATAGCCCCACGCGACAAGATAGTCTTCCTGACGTTCTGTCAGCCCGGCAGCACGGCGCTTGTTCATGGCCGCCATATCTTCAGGCTTGCGAAAATCATTAAGACTACGCACCAGAATTCCAGCCAGATTTTCAAGTGGTGCAACCGGCTTGATCGGTAGCAATGCTAAAAACTGACCAATGGATTTCAACGTCAGCGGACCACATGTAATCGGCGCAGTCTCTGTACAAAGACTTTCCACCTCGGTCTCAAGCTCAGCACGGCTTTGCCCATCTTTTAAGGCGAATGGCGGTTTCAGCGTCCCGTGAAAGCCATATCGGGTTGGCGATGTGGTTGCCGCGATCACGTCATCCGCATCAATCCGTGAAACAGCCGGGCGGGGAAGCTCATCATCAGTGACCGGATCCCGACCAAGCCACGCATTACCAAACTGGCCAAGGTCGCTTTGGGAAGACGGGGCATAATAAAGTGCATAGCGTTGATAGTCGGTCATGGGGGCTCTTTGAACTGCGGTCTTGATACAGACAAGTATCTTGGGAAGGCATTAAGGGTTGCGCAACAGAGAAGTTACCTGGCATGGGGAATTGACCTAGGAAGCCTGACATCTCTGGCTTGACGCAATCAGATCGTATCGAATTTCAGACAGAAATCACGCACCGGAAGTGTCCGGAAATCATTCAGATTTTCCGCCAGCATGTCGTGGCTCCAATCCCACCAACGGATACGCAACAAGGCATCAACAATGTCTACTTCAAACCGTGGTCGCAGAGGCTTTGCCGGTATGCCTGTCACTATCGTATAGGGTGCCACATCCTTGGTAACCACCGCACCTGATCCGACAACAGACCCGATCCCGATGGTGACACCACCCTGAACGATGGCGCCATGACCGATCCAGACGTCATGTTCAAGTTTGACTCGCTTTTCTCGACGCCAGTCAAAAAACGCCGGATCATCCTCGCCCAGATCATAGGCGCTGGATCGATACTGGAAATGATGCATGGACGCCCGATCCATCGGGTGCTGCCCGGGGTTGATGCGCGTATGGGCCGCGATGTTGACGAATTTTCCGATGTCCGAATAGATGATTTCACTGTCATTGACGACATAGGAATAATTGCCCATCACTGTCTCGCGGATATTGGTCCGCGGGCCAATCTCGGTCCAGGATCCCAGTTCGCAATCAACAACAACGGCAGTTTCATCAAGGGTCGGCTGTTCGGACAATTTCTTCATCGCCGGTTTGGTTTGCGTAATCTTGTATCCCATTGATCAGGTCACAAGCTTACGAAGACGCTGCGATACGATGTCGAGCAGGCTGACAGAAATAATGATGATGATCATAACAGCTGCGGTTTCGGCGTAATAAAACGCCCGGATATATTCCCAAAGAACCATACCAATCCCGCCTGCACCAACAATGCCAAGCACCGTGGCAGACCGCACATTTGATTCAAAACGATACAAAGAATAGGAAATCCAAAGCGGAAGAACCTGCGGGATCACGCCGAAAATAACTTCCTGCAACCCATTGGCACCGGTTGCCCGAATGCCTTCGACCGGCTCAGGATCAATGGCCTCAACCGCCTCGGAAAACAGTTTTGCCAGAACACCGGTCGTATGGATCCAAAGTGCCAACACACCTGCAAACGGGCCAAGGCCCACGGCAACAACGAATAACATGGCAAAAACCATTTCATTGATTGCGCGGAAGGAATCCATCAGGCGGCGCACCGGCTGATACACCCAGAACGGAACAATGTTTTCAGAACACAAAATGCCAAACGGGATCGAACAAACAATCGCAAGTGCGGTGCCCCAGATTGCAATCTGGATCGTGATCCACATTTCACTGACATAGGTTTTCCACATCAAAAAATCTGGTGGGAAAAATCCATCTGCGAAATCGACCATGTTGCCACTGTTTTCGATCAGGGCCATCGGGCGCATATCAGCCCCCTCCCACGACCACGCCAAAAGACCGAAAATAAAGGCCCAAAGAAGCATGCTTCCCATCGACCGTTTAAGGTCGCGCGGCGGCAAGTCCGGTGCGGCAAGTGATGTCGAAGAAATGCTGCTGTTCATCGTGTAAATCCCGGATGGTAAATACGAACAGGGAGCGCACTTTTGGTGCGCTCCCTGCCAAAAGGCCGATTATTCGTAAGAAACAAGAATGTCGAGTTCAGCGAGTTTCTTGTCGATGAAAGCAACACGTTCTGCTTTTTCGTCAGCAGACAGTTCTTCGGTGTTCTGGATTTTCAGCTTGTCTTTGAAAAGTGCGAGCTGACGGATCGGGTAAAGCTGCGCGTTGGAGCTTTCCATGAATTTGCCCATGCCGTCCTGAATGCCACCAAGAACCTTGTTGGCTTCTTCAACATTGCCAAGGCGACCGTAGCCCAAGAAGAAGGCCTTGATTTCAGATTTCAGTTCACGCGACAGGTCTTTACGATACACCATCGGATCAGACGGGATCAGCGGCGAGGTCCAGATTACTTTGACCTTGTCGGTGATTTCAGGCTTGACCATGTTGGTCCGTGCAAGCTGCTCGGAGTTGTTGGCAGCAACATCAACCTGTTTGTTGGCAGTCGCCATCAGGTTGGTTTCATGGTTCGCATTACGAACGGTCTTAAAGCAATCTTTCGGGTCAACGCCGTTCTGTGCAAAGACATAATAAGACGGCACGAGGAAGCCCGAGGTCGAGTTCGGATCGCCAATACCAAAGTTCAGCGAACCATCGCATTTAAGCATGTCGGCAAGCGTGTTGAGTTTGTCGTTATCTGCCTGCGTGATGATGTGGGAATAATACCCGTTCGTGCCATCGCTTTTGGACGTCTGAACGAAGACTTCACCGCCTGCACGGTCAACGGCTTCCATTGCGGATTTGTTACCAAACCAACCAACGTGAACCTTACCAAAACGCATGCCTTCGATGATACCGGCATAATCCGGGGCAAAGAATGCGTCGACTTTTTTGCCAAGCACTTCTTCCATATCATCGATCATCGGCTGCCACTGAGCTTTCAGGTTGGAACTCGACTCAGTCGAGATAAAACCAAAAACGATGGTCTCCGGATCATTTTCAAGCGGTTTGAAATCAACATCGGCCTGGGCGAAGCCCGAAGCGAGCATGCTTGCTGCAAGTGCAACAGACGCAATTGTTTTACGGATCATAAGAAGTCCCCTGTCATATTTGATTTAGACATGAATTCAAAAAGGTAAGGCAGTTCACATCAGTGACCCGGCTAGCTTGTCGCCACAGCCAGATCCTTTTTCGCAACCGGCTCGGCCACGGGCTTTGCCGTGTCATCAGAACCATCTGCAAAAAGCTCGGAAGAATATTCACCGTAAAGTTCTTGGAGGAACGTCGGTGTCAGTTGGCTTGACGGTCCGTCAAACACAACTTCACCATCGCGCATGGCGATGGTGCGTTTGCAATAATCCTTGGCGTAATCGACCTGATGAAGAGATACGATCACAGTCACATTGTCTTCGCGGTTTACGCGATCAAGCGTGTTCATCACCTTGCGCGATGACGCCGGATCAAGCGATGCAATCGGCTCGTCAGCCAAAATAAGGCGAGCACCCTGTGTAATCGTGCGTGCAATTGCCGCACGCTGTTGCTGACCACCGGAAAGATGACGGGCTTTTTTAGTTGCATGCCCATCGATGCCAACACGTGCCAAGGCACTCATGGCGCGCATACGCTCGGATTTTGTAAACATGCACAAAGACCCGCGCCATGCTGGTACACGCCCCAGCATCCCCATCAGAACGTTGGTCAAAACCGTCAAGCGGCTCACAAGGTTGAATTGCTGAAAGATCACGCCGATATCGGCGCGCACCTTGCGCGCACCACGGGAAATCTTGCCATTTTCCTGAATGGTCTCGCCAAAGACGGAAATCTTTCCGCCGTCACGGTCCCCGCGCAGCAAACCGGCAATATGACGAATAAGGGTGGATTTTCCCGAACCGGATGCGCCAATCAGCGCCACCATTTCACCTTCCCGAACTTGGAGCCTGACATTATTCAGAGCACGCTTGTCACGGGAAAAGCTTTTGTTCAGTCCGGATATATCTACAACCAGCATCAAAGATTCGCCTGCATATGTTTCGCTGGAGGATGAAACTACGCATGAACGGCGACTCTATGGTGACACTGATGTTACAGTTCGATGATTACGGAGGTCTAATTTGCCCGACAACAATTAAACTTGTCTATACATCAAGTATTTTTAGAATTGAAAATCAGGATATGAAAAATAGAAACTGTCATACTCATATTTACATGTGAACGTGACCACTAAAAAAGATAGAACCATAAAATAATTATCGTGAAAAACCACATAAATGTAAGTAAATATCATCATACATACGGCAAAAATGGTCAATTTCTATATTCTATTGATTGCATCCATGACGTCTTCTTCAATCTCTACCCCGTCGTATTCTGCCTTCTGTCTAACCGACTTACCGCGCCGCCCCGGAAGTCGTACACCTTCTTCGGCGGCAATTTCATTGGCAATGCTGGCAAGATGATCTGTAATATCGGGCCCACCAGTTGCTACGGGATCAATGGCAATGATCATTTGTCCCAGAGCAGGAGGCTTGCCCTTATCATCAAACAGCGATGATGACTGATGACCAAACTGTGCCCCGGTAAGACCCGCTGCCAAAAGTTCAACCATCATGGCAAGTGCCGCACCCTTTACCCCGCCAGCAGGAACCATTGTGCCTTCGAGGGCCTTAACCGGGTCTGTTGTCGGATTACCATCGGTATCGACCGCCCAATCACCCGGAATTGAAATACCCTTTTGTTTGGCCGCCATGATCTTGCCGCGCGCGACTTTGGACAAGGCAAGGTCAATCACAATCGGATCACCGGCATTTCCAACCGGCACGCCAAAGGCAATTGGGTTGGTTCCAAACATTGGGCGGCGCCCACCCCATGCCGCCATCGCAGCCGGTGCATTGGCAAACATCATCGCCGCCAGGCCCTGCTCGGCCAGTCGTTCAACCGTCAACCCCATAACACCCGCATGATGTGATTTATGGATCGATGCAATCGCAATACCCTGACGACATGCCATGTCGGGTAGATGGGCGACCATCAAATCCAAAGCCGGATAGGCAAAACCAAACTGCGCATCAATCCGCAAGACGCCCGTTGTCGGCATTTGCATTGTCGGTGTGGCAAAGCCATCAACTTTGCCTGCAAGTGCCTGAGCGCAATAGGCGGGCACACGACGAAATCCATGCCCGCCCTGCCCGGATGCCTCGGCGGCTATCAGTGCTGTTGCGACGGATTCTGCGTTGTCTTTACTGACCTTTGATCGGATCAATGTATCACTGACGAGCGCATGCGCATCGGACAGGGAGATTTTCATGATGAGGTGACCTTGGACTTGGATGTTCTGTCATGACGGGCAGGATCCATATCATAGCCAAATCCATCCATAGTGCGCAAAGGCGTTTTCATTTCAGTATGTGAATGATGATGCTGAGGGTTAGGCCTTGCGCTAAAATATTGCCTTAAACATATGCGACAGTGTCACTGAGAATAGGGAACAGTCTGGCCATACTTGTGCGGTATCGGCCGGGACAGAGATAAAAACGGAAAATCATCATGCTTACTGTCAAATCGACGACGCTTTCTTCCTTTGCTATGGCAAGTGCCCTGTTGCTGGCAGCCTGCAACACCACCAGCAAATCCGAACAGCCCGAAATGGTAAGTAACTGGTCGGCAATAACGGGCAAGAATTGGCAACTCTCAATGGTCGTGGACGGGAACGAAACCCTAGCCCCAATGTCACCCGTTCTAGCCAGTGCAAATTTCACTGCAGACAGCAAAGTTGTCGGGTCGACCGGCTGTAACCGTTACTTTGGTACATATGAAGAAAACGATGGGAAACTGAAATTATCGCCGCTTGGCGCCACGCAAATGATGTGTGTTGAAGATGCCATGGCGATCGAAAACGCATTTAATAATGCGATGGAAAAGGTCAGCGATTGGCAGCTTACCAAAGATGCGCTGGTGCTAAGCGACACCAACGGAAAACCGATCATGGAATTTGTCCCGATCACGCCGTAAAGATCTCAACACAAAAATCGCACGTCAAACGTGCCAAACGTAAGAAGGGGTGCAAATTTGCACCCCTTCTTTTCTAAGATTGTCTTGTTCTGCAATTCGCAGGGCAGGCATCAGTCGCTGTCGACAGTTGCCTCGGAATTTGCACCGACCGCCTTGGGTTCCGTACGCAATCCTTGAATGATCGAGTAACACGCCAGTAGCAGAACAATTGCAAACGGGAAGCCGGTAGAAACCGCCATCGCCTGCAACGATCCAAGACCACCGCCCAGAAGCAGTGCAATTGCCACCAGTCCTTCGAACGTGCACCAGAACACACGCTGCGGCACTGGCGCATCCACCTTGCCGCCAGCTGTAATCGTATCGATCACAAGCGAACCGGAATCCGACGAGGTCACAAAGAATACAATCACCAGAACGATACCAAGGAAGGACGTAATTGCCTGCAATGGCATCTGTTCAAGCATCGTAAACAGCTTGATCGGAAGGCCGGCCTCGGCAATCGCAGTAACACCTTCAGTCACCATGTGAACGGCAGTCCCGCCAAATGCGGTCATCCACAGAATGCAGACCAGTGACGGAATGATAAGGACACAAGTGAGGAATTCACGCACGGTGCGACCACGCGAAACACGCGCGATGAACATGCCGACAAACGGTGACCAGGAAATCCACCAAGCCCAGTAGAACGACGTCCAGCCTTGGCTAAAGTTGGTATCGGCACGCCCAACCGGATTGGAAAGTGCCGGCAGATATTCAACATAGGCTACCAGACTGGTGAAGAAGCCCGTGATGATGTCCATCGTCGGCCCAACCAGCACAACAAACAGCAAAAGTAATGCCGCCAGCACCATATTGATTTCCGAAAGGCGTTTGACCCCGGCATCAAGCCCGGCCAGCACCGAAATCAAGGCCACACCGGTAATCGCAATGATCAAGAAAACTTTTGATCCATCGCTGACCGGAATATCAAACAGGAAGTTAAGACCGGCGTTGGCTTGTTCCGCACCAAAACCAAGTGACGTCGCCAAGCCAAACAGCGTGGCGAAAACCGCCAAAATATCAATACAATGACCAGTCCAGCCCCAAACGCGTTCACCAAAGATCGGATAGAAAACCGAACGCATGGTGAGCGGCAATCCCTTATTAAAGGAAAACAGCGCAAGTGCCAGTGCCACCGTGGCATAGATTGCCCAAGGATGAAGTCCCCAGTGGAAAATTGTTGCCGCCATGCCAAGATCAAATGCGGCATCTGCATCACCGGCCGCAGCACCAAGCGGTGCCCAGTCGGTTCGCATGCCGTCATCCCCGAACGCAGTTCCACCAAACGAGGACGTGAAATGCGAAATCGGCTCAGACACACCGTAGAACATAAGGCCGATGCCCATGCCTGCAGCAAATAGCATCGCGAACCAACCCGAATAAGAGTAATCCGGGGTCGCATCGGCACCACCAAGACGCACTCGGCCAAGCGGCGAGACAATTAAGAACAGGCACAACACAACAAAGACATTGGCAACCGATAGGAAGAACCAGTCAAAAGTCGATGTCAGCCAACCGCGAAGGTCATTAAACATCGGCCCGACACTTTCCTGAAAGGCCAGTGTGAGGAAGACGAAAGCAACAATAGACAATCCTGAAATCAAAAAGACCGGATTGTGTACATCAAGGCCAAAAGGCCCTATCTCTTTTTGGAAATTGTCTTGCCCGATTTCATAATCCGTCTTGATCGGGTTTGCCGCACCATCTGGGCTTTCAATGCCCGTGTCAGCTTCTGACCCCATTTTAAACTCCCTAAGTTTATTTGATTTACAGCTACCCCTAGCCGAAAATTCGATAAAGCAGTTGCTTAACGCACAAGGAACACTGAAAGATCCGAGTGAGATGCAACATATCCGCCGTGAGAAGCAAAAATATGGTCTGCAACGCCGGGGACATGCGTTGCCATCACGATCAGATCAGCACTAAGTTCGTCGGCCTTGGCAACGAGTGCCTTACTCAGGTCAACAGCTGGGTCGTGCGAGATATGCGCACTTGCTGTCGCAGTAACGCCAAATTTCGCGCTACAGGATTTCGCAAACTCAGACAGTTTCTGTTCAAATTCCTTCGGGTTATGCGCCACATCCGAAGGTGTATTTACCCCTACACCGAGGAAACAGATTTCCGCCTTGTAATGCAGAGCTAGATCGACGGCCGTTTGAATTGCCTTTTCCAATTTATCGACGTGGGCCAAATCGACAGGCACGAGCATCTTTTGATACATCTATTCCTCCGTTATGTGCACCACCCTTACAATCAGATCGCTCACGATCAACAGGACAGTTTCAAAAGCGTAACACCGACAGGCATCTAAATCAAAATCACCATTTACAAAGTCTGTCTTTCGCATACGCGAAATAGTCGAGGAAAACTAGGAACCTGTCGTTTGACAGTAGTTGTTCATGAGACCTGTCTGGATAGGGTTGGGTTTCTGCAATCCATTTCGAATCGCAGTTTCGAATATTTTTTGATCAACCCAACTGACTTTTGTCAGTTGGGTTTGGTCTTTTTCCTGTTCGAACGTGAAATTTTCAATTTTTTTTTAATCCGATAATTCACGCATATACCAATTAGCACTCGCACGGCATCAACCCCTTATTCTGCAAGGTGTTTCAAAGAAAAACATATCGATTTTCTATGCTATTTTTTCGCGAAGATTATTGGTCAAATATCTATTTTCAGGTGCGAAAATCCTCTGACACTTCCTGCCAACGTCTTGATGCATACAAGGCACCCATGTCACGATGCTGCAGATTTGTGCACTGTCTGTCCCACACAACACGTGCTGCCACGCCGAAACATTAATTGGTTTCGGTGAGGTTGACCTGTTGGGTGCTTTTCCTTTTAGGAGTTGCATCCATGGTAGTGCACACACCCGTAGGGGATAAATTTTGTGGCCAAAGGGGGGGCTCATCAACTGCACAAAAGCAGAGGCATGACAAAACTAGCAGAATTCAGAACTGCGCCATGCCCGATGTGCCGAAACGGTACCAAGACCGGCCTTGAAGAACCAAGACCAATCAAGAGGCCGGAACTGCCACAGCAATACATAATTCAACAAGTTTATGACATATCAGAGAAGGAACTGGGATGACTGATCCTATCAAGTATTTTGCGTCACGTGTCAGTGCACACGAAATGAACCGTCGTGAATTCATTGGCCGTTCCATGGCCGCGGGCCTGACCCTTGCGGCAGCGACCAGCCTTTATGGCAAATCTGCCATGGCACAGGAACCCAAGCGCGGCGGTCACCTGAAGCTCGGCCTGCAGGGCGGCTCTTCAACCGACGTCATTGATCCGGCGAAATCTTCTTCGCAGTTCACCTTTGCCATGAACCGTAACTGGGGCGACACGCTTGTCGAATCGCACCCGACAAGCGGCTTGGCTGTACCGGCACTTGCTGAATCCTGGGAACCGAATGCCGACGCATCGGTGTGGACTTTTAAAATCCGCAAGGGCGTTGAATTCCACAATGGTTCCGAACTGACCATTGATGACGTTATCAAAACCCTGAACCGTCACACCGATGAAAAATCGGAATCCGGTGCTCTGGGTGTTCTCGGTTCGATTAAAGGTATCGAAAACAAGGGTGGCGACTTGGTCATCACCCTTTCTGAAGGCAACGCTGATCTTCCACTGCTGCTGAGCGATTATCACCTCGTGATCCAGCCGGGCGGCGGATATGATGATCCAAGCTCTGGCATCGGTACCGGTCCGTTCAAAGTCGACAACTTCGAAGCCGGTGTCCGCGCGACATTTGTTAAAAACGAAAACGACTGGCGCAGTGACCGCGGCTATGTTGATTCGGTCGAAATGATCGTGATGAACGATGCCACCGCCCGTATGGCAGCCCTGTCATCGGGTCAGGTTCACTTCATCAACCGCGTTGATCCAAAAACCGTCAGCCTGCTCAAGCGTGCACCGAATGTTGATATCCAGACCACATCCGGTCGGGGTCACTATGTCTTCATCATGCATTGCAACACCGCACCGTTCGATAATAACGACCTGCGTCTGGCGCTGAAACATGCGATGGACCGTGAGACCATGGTCGAAAAGATTCTTGGCGGTTACGGCAAAGTTGGTAACGATTTCCCGATCAACGAAACATATGCCCTGTTCCCGGAAGGCATCGAACAGCGTTCGTACGATCCGGATAAGGCGGCATTCCACTTCAAGAAATCCGGTCATGACGGATCGGTTCTTCTGCGCACATCCGACGTTGCATTTCCGGGCGCTGTTGATGCAGCCGTTCTCTATCAGGAAAGTGCGAAAAAAGCCGGTATCGACATCGAGATCAAACGTGAGCCGGGTGACGGTTACTGGTCAAACGTCTGGAACGTTCAGCCATTTAGCACCTCTTACTGGGGTGGTCGTCCGACCCAGGATCAGATGTATTCAACAGCATATCTCTCCTCGGCTGACTGGAATGATACCCGTTTCTTCAACACTGATTTCGATAAAGTGTTGCTCGAAGCGCGTGCCGAACTGGATCAGAACAAGCGTAAAGAAATGTACCACGACATGGCACTGATGGTCCGTGATACCGGCGGTTTAATCCTGCCGATGTTTAACGACTTTGTGAATGCGACGACGACGAATGTTTCTGGTTTTGTTCAGGACATTGGTAACGACATGTCAAACGGCTATGTCGCAACACGTCTGTGGCTCAATAGCTAAGATCGAGATCGGGATTTATCCCAATTGCGATTATGCGGGATCACGGTTTTTACCGTGATCCCCATCTCGTTGTTGGCTCACGTGATTGAATGACGGTCTGATCGAAAATTCCAGATTGGTTACGAAGATACTTCTTCGTTGTCCCACCCGTCTTGAATTTCCGCTCAGGCCCATACAGGGAGAATGTGTTTATGGCCAATCCTTTGGCCGGCGTGTACGCCGCGCGACACCGACTAAAAGAAAGCCATCCGCTGACGGTCTTAATCGTCGAACGGCTGGGTTTGAGTTTGCTGTTGCTTTGGGCTGTTTCAGTCCTGATCTTTGCAGGGATCGAAGCCTTGCCGGGTGATTTCGCCCAAACTTACCTTGGTCAATCGGCCACACCACAGTCCATTGCAAATGTCCGCGCCGATCTTGGTCTGGATCGTCCGATCACCACGCGCTATTTCGAATGGCTTGGCGGCGTTGTACAGGGGGATTTTGGTAACAGCTGGGCCAGTGGCGCCCCGGTGACCGAACAAATCACCAAGCGCCTTGGCAATTCGTTATTCCTGGCGTTCTTTGCGGCGGCCATTTCCGTACCGCTGGCCGTTGGCCTTGGCATGGTTGCAGTCCATTATCGCAACCGCATTCCGGACCGTGTGATTAACATCCTCTCACTGGCGGCAATTTCATTGCCTGAATTCTTTATCGGCTATCTGCTGATTGTCTTCTTTGCTGTCGAACTGGGTGTCGCGACATTCCCATCAACCGTCTATGACGGCATGCCGTGGTCTGAACGCATGGCGGCCATAGCTTTGCCAACGGCAACACTGGTTATGGTGGTTTTGGCTCATATGATGCGCATGACGCGTGCGGCCATCATTAGTGTGATGTCATCGGCATATATGGAAACCGCCGAACTCAAGGGCCTTGGCGCGTTTAAGGCGATTGTCAAACATGCAGCACCAAACGCCATTGCCCCAATCGTTAATGTGGTTGCACTGAACCTGGCTTACCTGGTTGTCGGTGTTGTCGTGGTCGAGGTTGTCTTTGTCTATCCCGGCATGGGGCAATATATGGTCGATGCCGTGACGGTACGCGACATGCCCGTGGTGCAGGCCTGCGGCCTTATCTTTGCTGCGGTTTATATCCTTCTGAACATGGTGGCCGATCTTGTCGCCATTATCGCCAATCCGAGACTGAGGCATCCGCGATGAGATTACGTGAAATCCCGCTGACCGCCTGGATCGGTATTCTGGGCATTCTGTTTGCATTTTTCTGTGCTGTTTTTGCATCCCTTATTGCACCCTTTGGCGAACGTGAAATTGTTGCCGGCGTTTGGGAACCCGCCAATGAGCTTTACCTTCTGGGCACAGACAACCTTGGACGCGATCTGTTATCGCGGTTGATTTACGGTGCACAAACAACGCTGTTTGTATCGCTTGCGGCATCAATCCTGTCGTTTTCGATCGGTATTTTCCTGAGCTTCACAGCCGCCGTATCAGGCGGTCCAATTGATCAGGGGCTCTCACGCCTAAACGATTTGATGATGTCGATCCCGACATTGATCTTCGCACTGGTGGTTTTGGCCGTCCTGCCGCAAAACATCTTTATCCTGATTGCCGTTATGGCAATTTTGGATTCCACGCGTGTCTATCGTCTGGGTCGTGCCGTGGCGCTTGATATTGCGGTTATGGAATTTGTCGAAGCCGCCAAACTGCGCGGTGAAGGCCGGATGTGGATCATTTTCCGCGAAATTCTGCCTAATGCGCTCTCGCCATTGCTGGCGGAATTTGGCCTTCGCTTTGCATTTTCGATCCTATTCCTATCAACCCTTTCGTTCCTTGGGCTTGGCATTCAGCCGCCTGCCGCGGATTGGGGCGGTATGGTCAAGGATAACAAAGACGGTATCATTTTCGGCATTCAGGCCGCCCTTATTCCCGGCGGGGCAATTGCGGCATTGGCCGTCTGTGTGAATATGGTCGTCGACTGGTTGTTAAAACGTACGTCCAGCCTGAAAGGAGGACGCGGTGATGTCTGATCTTTTATCGGTACGCGATCTTCGCATTGGCGCGACCATTTTTCCACCGGGTGAAGACCCGCAGGATATCGATATTGTGCACGGTGTTTCCTTTGATCTGCAAAAGGGCAAAGTCGTTGGTCTGATCGGGGAATCGGGTGCGGGTAAATCCACCATTGGTCTGGCCGCCCTTGCCTATGGCCGCGGCGGTGTCCGCATCACTGGCGGGCAGGTTTTACTTGATGGCAAAGACATCCTGTCGATGAACAAAAAAGGCATTCGCAGCATCCGTGGTGCACGTGTTTGCTACGTTGCGCAATCGGCTGCGGCATCCTTTAACCCGGCGCATAAGCTGGGCGATCAGGTGATTGAAAGTTCGATTGAACATGGGTTGATGACGCGCGAAGAAGCACGCAAACGCGCTGATTACCTGTTTGAAATTCTTGGACTTCCTGATCCCCATAACTTTGGGGACAGGTATCCCCATCAGGTTTCTGGTGGTCAGCTCCAACGTGCCATGACGGCGATGGCGCTTTGTTCCAACCCGGAACTAATCGTCTTTGACGAACCGACAACAGCCCTTGATGTCACAACCCAGATTGACGTTCTGGCTGCGATTAAAAATGCGATTGAGAAAACCGGAACAGCAGCACTTTACATCACGCATGATCTTGCCGTCGTCGCGCAGATTTCTGATGACATCATGGTCTTGCGCAATGGCGATACCGTTGAATACGGTCCGGTCAAACAGATCATTGAAAACCCGCGTCAGGACTATACCAAGGCGCTGGTCAATGTGCGTCAGACCAAACTGGCCGAAGCCCGCGATCAATCCGATGCGTTGCTAAAGGTTGAAAACATCTCGGCGGCGTATGGAAATGGTGTTCAGGTTCTTCATGACGTATCGCTGCATGTGCCGCGGGGTCAGACCCTTGCCGTTGTTGGTGAGTCCGGTTCGGGAAAATCTACATTGGCGCGTGTCATCACCGGCCTTTTGCCCCCGTTTGAAGGCAAGGTCACCTTTGTCGACGAAGAACTTTCTGCCGAACAAAAGAAACGGTCTCGCGATCATTTACGCCGTATTCAGCTGATCTATCAAATGGCCGATACAGCAATGAACCCGCGCCAGACAGTGGGCCAGATCATTGGCCGTCCACTGCAATTCTATTTCGGAATGCGCGGTGCCGCACGCAAGGCAAAAGTCATCGAACTTCTTGATGAAATCGAGATGGGCGAAACGTTCTATGATCGCTATCCAGCCGAACTTTCCGGTGGTCAGAAACAGCGCGTTGCAATTGCGCGCGCACTGGCAGCCAAACCAGAATTGATATTGTGTGATGAACCAACCTCGGCCCTTGATCCACTGGTGGCCGAGGGGATTTTGGATCTTCTGATGCGTCTGCAAAAAAACTATCAGGTATCCTATCTTTTCATCACCCATGACATTGCGATTGTACGCGCGATTGCTGATTCTGTGGCGGTCATGCTGCAAGGCAAGCTGGTCGATTTCGGGCCTCGGTCCGAGGTCCTTAACCCACCATTTGATGATTACACCGACCTCCTGTTGAAGTCGGTTCCGGAAATGAAGCTGGGTTGGCTGGAAAATGTCCTTGCCACACGTAAAATGGAAAGTGCTGGTCACTGACAAGTCGTTCAGAACATGCAACAAAAGGCGGATCGTATCAAACGATCCGCCTTTTCTCATAAGCCATCCTGTAAACCAAAACTTCAAGCCCCAAAGGACGCCCCACAATGTCCGACCGCAAATTCACTGTTATTGAAAACACCTTTATCACTTTGGACGATGGCACCCGACTTGCCGCGCGCATATGGATGCCCGACGGCACCGATGCCGACCCAGTCCCTGCTGTGTTTGAATTTCTGCCCTATCGCAAGGGTGATGGCACCTGTTCACGCGATGAGGCGACCTATCCAGAATTTGCCAAGGCCGGGATCGCCGGTGTCCGGGTTGATATCCGGGGATCGGGTGAATCTGATGGTGTAATTGACGGCGAATATACCGCACTTGAACTGGCCAACGCGGTTGAGCTGATTGCATGGATTGCCAAACAATCCTGGTGCAATGGATCGGCCGGCATGATGGGGATTTCATGGGGCGGGTTTAACTGCCTGCAGGTCGCGGCCCTTAATCCTCCGGCGCTTAAGGCCGTGATTTCAATTGCCTCTACCGTTGATCGATATAACGACGACATTCACTATAAAAACGGTTGTCAGTTGGCTGCGCAACTTTCATGGGCTGCGACCATGCTGGCCTATCAATCACGCACACCTGACCCCGAACTGGTCGGTGATGACTGGCGAAACATGTGGTTACACCGGCTTGAGCAAGAACCGTTTTTCCTTGAAGAATGGCTGGCGCATCAAACCCGTGATGAGTTTTGGAAACATGCATCAATCTGCGAAGATTTCGATGCGGTCAAAATCCCGTCCATGGTGTTAGCCGGATGGGCCGATGGCTATCGCAACACCCCAATCCGGGCGATTGAAGGCATGCCTGACCGGTCCAAGGCGCTGATTGGTCCATGGGTGCACAAATATCCGCATTTCGCATGGCCAAAACCGCGTGCCGATTTTATCGGCGAGGCAATCAATTGGTGGAACAAATGGCTGCGCGATGTGGATAATGGTGCCGACACCCTGCCGCAAATGCGTGCCTATATCCTTGAGGGGG
>TARA_R110000765_G_scaffold85476_1_pt1 | contig 16124 bp, 12 predicted proteins | sample TARA_R110000765 | Tara Oceans TARA_R110000765 (sample SAMEA4398168) | marine metagenome | biome: Polar Biome; feature: [MES] marine water layer (ENVO:01000295) within the mesopelagic zone...; material: water (ENVO:00002006), including particulate matter (ENVO:01000060) such as...... | reverse complement strand
GATCCAGAATACTTTCAATTATGGCTTGATAACAAGGTATTTGAACGTTCTAAAACGCTTGAGCTATTTGACGTTAATGAACTTCCTAAAGCTGACGTTAAACTACACCAATCATCCATTAGTAACATCACTTTGCCTGATGGTCGCTCAGGTAAAATGTATTTTACAAAGTTTAAGCCTCAAATTGACTCTGATGAACGAGAAAATAATGCGATTTCAACATTGCAAATAGCCAATAATCAAAAAACAATGGAATTGGCTTACGCTATAAGTAATGAAGGCTTAAATCAAATACTTTGGTTTGTAGATATTATTTTTATATTCTCTTCATTGCTTGCGGTTATAGCGGTAAGGTTAATTGTTTTTAATGTGGTAGAGCGCGGTTTAAAGCCAATTGAGCAACTCAATACCGAGCTACAGCAAATCAGCTTAAACTCTGAAATCAGTGCGATCAACACCGAAAATTTACCTGAAGAGTTGATCGTGATTGCTAACGGTATTAATCATTTTATTCGTGAAAATAAAACTCTCTATTCTCGTGAAAAACGTATTACCTCAGATATTGCCCATGAGTTAAAAACGCCAATTGCAGAATTATTAAACTTAAGTGAAGTCGCGATTAAATTCCCCCACGAAAAACAGTTAGTTGATAATTTTAAAGTTGACGTACTTAACATTACTGAACGGCTTCGAAATATCGTCAACAGTATATTGTTGCTGCAAAAAAGTACCAATAGTACCGCCTTAGAAAAACAACAAGTGGAGCTAGCACCGTTAATTAATGCGGTTATAACAATGGAGAACAAAGCTAAGCGGGAAATAAATGTTATTTTTGATAACTCATGTGAACATATTCACACCAATGAGTTCGCATTAACAACTGTATTGTGTAACCTTCTCAATAACGCGCTTTACTATAGTCCTGTAAACACACCCGTGACTATCACAGTGTTACCTTGTGAAGAAGGAAAGCGAGTTGTAATCAAATTAACTAACTTGAGTCAGCATGATTATACTGAGCAAGATTTAGCCTTGTTTTTTGATCCTTTATGGCAAAAAGACGCTTCACGCACTTCAGCTGACCGATATGGTTTGGGGTTAGCTATTGTAAAATCTTATTGTGAAAATATATCGGCAGATTTGAATGTAGCCATTTCAGCAGAAAAAGAAATAACCTTTACCATTACAATATAAGCTGTCTCGTTAATTGAAATTATTAGCCGTTAGTTATTAACGGTTTTTTATCAGCATTGCTTATCATCGTTGTTTATCATCAAATAATTATCGACATTTAGTTATCAAAGAAACCTTTTAACTTAGAATTTTTAACAAGTAATTTTACTGAATGTTAAGTTTATTCTAAGCTAATTATCAGTTTCCCCTAAGCGCTTCTTAAGTTTAACAATTTAAAATATAAACACTTACCCATAGGTGTTTATATGACAAATTTTATCCCTGAGTTCTCATACTCAAACGTTATACAGTTAAAAACAGCGTTTGCAAACTTGCTTACAGACAAACCTGAGGCGCTTAGCTCCGCTTACAAGTTAATATGTCGTCGAGTTTTCAATATAAACTCATCAGCTTTAGTCAAAAAACTCGACTTAAAGGCTGTTTAAGTGATGGAAATATTACGTAAAATTGAAAATATCACTATAACAACCAATCAGTTATTGTTTTTTACTTGTTGCTATATTGCTTTAGTTTTAAACCTACCTTTTTTAACCAAAGCGACAGAAGCAATCACGGCACTAGATAATTATAATGTGATATTTTTAATGTCACTGCCCATTTTTATATTATCTTTAACCATGCTAATTCAAGGGCTATTTGCTTTTCGCTGGCTGACCAAACCCCTGCTTATTATTACGGTAATTATTTCATCACTTATATTCTACGGTACGATTACTTACGGCATCGTATTTGATTACGGTATGGTGCAAAATACCATTGAAACAGACTCCGCCGAAGCACTATCTTACGTTAACTTGCAGGCTATTTTGTTTTTCTTGTTTTTTGGTATTTTGCCCGCTTTTTTAATCTATAAAGTAAAGCTAACCTATAAACCTTTTTTTAGAGAGCTGTTAAGTCGCTTAAAAGTCATTAGCTTCAGCTTGGGTGTGGCATTATTAATCGCGAGTGTTTTTTATTCTAATTATGCTTCTGTGGGCAGAAACAATAAGGATTTACTAGGTTACATTACACCTTATAAAATGGTTGATGCCTCTTATAAATTCATCAGGAATCACTATTTTTATCCTCCGCTTAAGTTTCAAGTGTTAGATACCGCTCCGTCAATTGTTCGCGATAACTCGCGTAAGCATGTCACTGTGATGGTATTAGGCGAAACAGCTCGTTCACAAAGTTTTTCACTTAATGGTTATGTAAAACCAACAAATGCCTATACAGAAAAACAAGGTGTTATATCGTTTTCTAATGTTAGTTCGTGCGGCACGGCAACTGCAGTATCAGTCCCTTGTATGTTCTCAAGATTAGATAAAAACCATTACAGCAAACGCACAGCTACCGCTCAACAAAATGCTATAGATTTAATAAATTTAGCGGGTGCTGACGTATTATGGATCAGTAATAACAATGGTAGTTGTAAAGGTGTATGTACCCGTGTAAAAACCATTCAGGTCGATACTGATAAATCTAACCCGTTATGTGATGGCGAATATTGTTTTGATGAAGCGTTATTAGCTCCATTAAAGCAAAAACTTAATTCGCTAACAAATGACAATACGCTCATTGTTCTGCATATGATAGGCTCTCATGGACCCACATATTTTAAGCGGTATCCTAGCGAGAAAAGTGTTTTTACACCCGACTGTCAACGCAGCGACATTCAAAATTGTAGTCCTGAGCAATTACTAAATACTTACGATAATACTATTGCTTACACCGACTTTGTTATATCAAAAGTTATTAATGAATTAAGTGTTTTAGACAAAAAAAATAATATTGAATCATCATTACTTTATATATCAGATCATGGCGAGTCATTAGGTGAAAGCGGTGTATATTTACATGGCCTGCCCTATGCGTTTGCACCTGAAGAGCAAACACATGTACCGATGATTTTTTGGGCCGACACTATGCAAGCTGATTTTAATACTGCCTGCTTGCGTGATTTATCAAAATCTCGTATCAGTCATGACAATGTTTTTGATACTTTATTAAGTATTATGTCTGTTAAGTCCAAAGCATATAATATTGAAAACGACCCGTTCATTGATTGTAAATCAGAGCATGCAATAGCACGTACCAACTCAACATCCGCATTTAATATAGAGAGAATAAACTAGTGTTCGACAATACCAATAAGCCTAAAGGCATAAACAGAGTAATATTAGCGTCGTTAAACTCATTTAGAGCGATAAAATGGTTGTATCTAAATGAATCGGCATTCAGGCAAGAGTTGTTACTGCTAATTATTGCCATTCCGGTATCCTTTTTATTCGATATAAGTGCCAAAGAACAAGTGTTTTTGTTACTGGCAATAGTCTTTATTATATTTACGGAAATAGTGAATACCGCAATTGAAGCAGTTGTCGACCGAGTAGGTTTAGAAATACACCCACTTTCAGGGTTGGCAAAAGACTTAGGCTCTGCCGCGGTATTTTTAAGCTTGATTATTGCGAGCAGTATTTGGCTTGTTATCTTGCTTTAAAACTTATGTCTAATGACGAGTTAATTGGCGAGTAAAATGGTTTATAAAATCATAAAAATTAGCCTATTTTCAGTTTAAATTAAGCCTTTCTTAAGTTTCGTTTAATAAAGTAGTACCGTGTTCTAATAGCGGTATTACTTTAAATGTTTAAAACAACGCTCAATTTACTTCGACCTTTTATTTTATTTGCCATGATACTTGTGCTGACTTTGTTCATTTCTCGCATGGGTTTAGCTATATGGAAAATTGACCGATTCGATAGCTTTACTAGCATGCTAACCTTAGTTTTACACGGGTTTCGCATTGACTTAAGTGTTTTAGGTTATTTACTTCTTATACCAGCCATTTTGCATCCATGGTTAATGATGACTAAATATCATAAAACATGGCTCAAGATATTAAAGGGTATATTTTTCTTTATATTTATCTGTGTACTCTTCTTTGAACTCGCTACACCTGCTTTTATCAATGAATACGGCTTTAGACCTAATCGATTATTCATCGAATACTTACCGTACCCAAACGAGGTATTCAACATGTTAATCAATGGTCATTTACTTACTTTAATCACAGTTCTATTACTTTTATCTATTATTGGAAAGTATCTTTGGTCATTTTTAAGTAATGTTATAAGCAATAAAACATCGCAATCTAACGCTACGTTAATGTCGTCGAGTTTCTCGTTTGTACTGTTAGTTTTAGTATTAGCTCTTTGTGCTCGTGGCACCGTTGGCCATCGCCCAATTAACCCATCATTAGTATACTTTTCTACAGATCCACTAATTAATTCATTAACATTAAATTCTATTTATAGCGTTGCCCACGCATTTAAACAGCTGGGTGATGAAAAAAATGCTTCAAAGCTATACGGTAATATGACAACCGAAAAAGTAATTAAGCTTGTACAGCAAGAAACAGGGTTACTTCCACAAGATTTTAGTAGCAAATCACTCCCCTCGTTAACTTCACGTTTACCTGCCTATCAAGGTAAACCTAAGAACCTGGTTATTATTTTAGAAGAAAGTTTAGGTGCACAATTTGTTTCATCTTTAGGTGGATTATCATTAACACCAGAAATCGACAAACTTAATAGTGAAGGCTGGGCTTTTCAGAACTTATATGCCACGGGTACCCGTTCAGTCAGAGGTATTGAAGCTGTAATTACAGGGTTTACGCCAACACCAGCAAGAGCAGTGGTGAAGTTAGACAAATCACAAACCGGCTTCTTTACTATTGCCAGTTTACTTGCCAAGCAAAATTATTCTACCCAGTTTATTTACGGTGGTGAGAGTCACTTCGACAACATGAAAAGCTTTTTCTTAGGTAATGGTTTTAGTGATATTGTTGATTTTAAAGATATTCAAAACCCACAGTTTGTCGGTTCATGGGGCGTTTGTGATGACGACCTATTTAATCAAGCAGATATTGAACTCACCAAACTTCACAACAGCAACCAGCCTTTTTTTAGCTTTATTTTTTCATCAAGTAATCATGACCCTTTTGAAATTCCTGACGGTATCGTTACGCCCATTCACTATACTTCAGAACAATTGAACCAGTTTAATGAAAAAGAATTATCGCGCCACAAGGCAATACAATACGCTGATTATGCGTTAGGAAAATTTATCGCCAAAGCGAAGCAGCAACCCTATTGGCAGGACACTATATTTTTAGTGGTTGCCGATCACGATGCCAGAGCATTGGGCAATGATCTTGTGCCGATTAAGAACTTTCATATTCCTGGCGTTATTCTTAATTCACCAAAGCAGCCTTTTTTAGATACAAGAATTGTCAGTCAAATTGACCTTGCTCCTACATTATTATCACTAATGGGGGTTATTAATTACTCGCCAATGCTAGGGCATGACCTTAATAAAACTGATATTTCTGAGCGAGCTATGATGCAGTACGCTGATAACTTTGCCTACATGAATAAAAGTGGGGTCAGTATTTTACAGCCACAAAAACAGCCACTTAGTTTTAATTACGACTTAAAAGAGCAGCGACTTATGCCTGTAGAACATAACAAAGCATTATCAGAAGTTGCTTTAGCGCATGCTTTATGGGGAAGTTTAGCTTATGAGAATCAATGGTATGCGATGCCAAATGAATTGATTGACGCTGACCCAACAAATAAAGTGGTATCAAACTAGTGACTCGTCTATTAAAGCGAATAACATTAACTTAAATTCATCAAACTAATGTTAAACATTTAATTACGGGGTAGCTCCTACATGCAAACTCACCCCGTTATCCTTTGCGAATTAACTAATCGGTACAATCAGTGGAGTCTATATGAACAACAGTGGTTTTGTTGTTCTCTATAGGCCACTCGATCTCTTGACCAATAGATAAGCCAATTAAGGCACTGCCAACAGGAGTCAAAATAGATAAAGTACCACTCTCCTTAGTATCTTTAGGATAAACGAGTTTTAAGGAAAATGTTTTCTGTGTCGAAAGCATGGTAAATGTTACGGTTGAATTCATCCTTACTACATTATTGGGCAATTTAACTTTTGCTACAATTTTTGCTCGATCCAATTCGGCTATCAGTAAGTCATGAGACGTCATAAAAGTTTCTTTTTCTAACATAGCCTGTAAGGCATCATAATCTTCATTGCTAATAATTATTTTAGGTTTAATCATTGTATACCCCTCTTTTATTAAAAATTTTTCCAAAGAACATAATTTGTATGTATAAATTAAAAATATAATCAGTCGCTAATTTTTCAATAATAAACTCCTTTTAAACATACCTACTGAGTGATGTATTTAAGCGCAATAAACTTTAAGCCAGTAACTAATGGTTTGTTATTGCAATGCACACTCGAAAATATTACTTTTTTATCACCTGTGAGATTGCTTTAATTAATTTAACTGCCACAAATTCTTCATAAGAATCTACTGGTTCAAAACTACGTTCATAAAGCAACTCAATGGTTTCTAATCGAGCAGAAACCAACTCATAAACTGCTTTTTTATCATTCGTAGCATTCTCTATTAACTCTGATGATTCAAAGAGATAATCCCAAAAAATATTTTTCATATACCTGTTCTCAATCTTGAATAAGTAGTGTTAAAGTTGATTACATAAATTCAAGCTAAGTATGGCTAGTACAATGAGTACGTTGAAATGATGTAAGTTAGTGCTTGGGCTGGGTGACTAAGTAAAAAGCGCTTAGCCACCGAAATCAGGTAAGATGCATATAGGTAGCATCCATGAAATAACAAGTTCATTAACTGGGGCAACAAACTGTATAAATGATAATGTAAGCATTTTATAATCTTAGCTTAAATTTATTAAAGTAGTATTAAAGTTGGTGTAACTTAGGTTATAAATTACATGGTGCTCAACCAGTTAAATTTCAAGTGTAGGTATTTATTCAAGTATACATTCTAGGTTAAATTATAGTATGTTTTGCACCATATCTTTTGCACCATACTGTAACAATGCAATATGAGCTAAAAAAGGTTAATGAAAGAGCGAATCTATAAGTTTAAAATTTATAATTATAGCTCTGAATAAAACTATAAAATAACAAGGTTATTAGTTTAACTAGACAAAAATAAATCATGTTTACAGTTTTACGTTTTTTAGCTTAAGCAGTATTTACGTTATTTATTGACTAAAAATACCGCTCGGGTAAGCTAATAGTGTTTATCTTAATTTACAATGAATTAGCCGTTTATAACTTAACATGATTCTCATGCATTATTATTGCTCAATAAAGGATAACTATGCTAAGCGTATTGGGTACAAAAATAAAAAAGAAATCTAACCGCTACCGTCTAAAACTTACGGTATCGTTGCTCGCATTACTTGGCGCAATCGCCATTGGCTTTACGCTGTTAATCATTCAGATTCAGTCTGGTACTTCTGTTTATTTAGCCGCTTTAAGCAACTGGTCTCACGGGGTCAGTGAATCTGTTAGACAAGCTAAAAAGTATGTAAATTCTGGTGATCCTCGTGAACTACAACTCACACGCGAAAAATATCAAATTCCGCTTGGACACCTTCGTGGCCGTCTTATTTTAGAGCGTGATAAATTAGATTATCAATCGGCATACCGCAGCTTTTTACAAGGTGGAAATCACCCTGACGATATTGCAAAAATGATTTGGTTATTTCGTTTATTTCAAAATGCACCTTATTTTAACGATGCTATTACAGCATGGAGAAGTTCTGATCCATGGGTAATAAGATTAGGCGATACCATTGAAAAGCTGCCTATAGCATTGCAAACCTCTCCTTCAGAAGTCGAAGCCGTACAAATAGAGCTAGATGAAATAACCAATCGCTTAGCACAACCACAAAGTCAATTTCAGGTAAAAATGAGTTTAGCCAGTCGCGTTATTACTTCTTTATTATCGATTGCCAGCGTTATATTTTTTCTACTATTAGGTGGTATAGCAACACTATTGCTTAAAAAATTAACCGCCACAATTCGTGTTTCTGAATATAAATTTAGAAGTACTTTCGAAAATGCTGCCGTGGGTATCGCTCAATTAGATGCAAACGGGCGGATTATTGAAGCTAATAATGCCTTATGTAGTATTTTAAAATACAACTACACCGTTCTGTCGCAGCTAAGGTATAACCAGCTGATACATCCAGATGATAGTAATATATTTAATGAAGAGCGCTCTTTGTTAGATAAAGGAGAAAGTGAACGAGTAACTTTTAAACAACGGTTACATACTATTGATAAAAGCGTTGTATGGGTGCAAACCACTATGTCGCGATTCGAATGGGGCAACCCGTCTGAAGTGCGCTACATTTGTATTATTGAAGATGTGTCAGAGCAACATCGACTCAGTAATGAATTAAGTTATCAAGCACGTCACGATAATTTAACTGGCCTGATCAACCGCAGAGCTTTTGATGGCTACTTAAGCGAGTCGTTACATAAAGCTCGAAGTGAAAATTTTGTCCATTGCCTATGTTTTATCGATTTAGATCAATTTAAAGTCATTAATGACACACTGGGTCATTTCGCAGGCGACCAGCTATTATTGCAAGTTACACAACTGTTCAGTCGTCAATTAAGAAAAAGTGACTTATTGGCTCGCTTAGGTGGCGATGAATTTGGCTTAATCCTCGATTGTTGTGATCCTGAACAAGCGATTAAAATGGCAGAAAATCTTCGTGATAGTCTCAGCCAACTACCTTTTAGTTGGGATGGGCGTGCCTTTAATATCGGCTGTAGTATTGGCATTACCCCTATTATGGCCACTAGTGGTGATGAAGCCTCAATATTGCAAGCAGCAGACTCAGCTTGTCACATGGCCAAAGAGCAAGGTCGAAACCGCGTTATAATGACCTACCAAGATGATGTAGAACTTGCTGCAAGACGCGTTCAAATGGAATGGATTGAACGTATTCGCCGAGCTATTGATACAGACAAGTTATATCTAGATGCACAAAAAATAGTGCCTTTATCTGCCAATAAAAATACGCACATCGAAGTACTCGTTCGTATGCTAGGAGATAATAATGAAGTTATCCCTCCGAATGCATTCTTACCTGCCGCTGAACGCTTTAATCTCGTACATTTAATAGATCGCTGGGTAATTCACAAAGTTTGTGAACATCTACAACGTCATCCTTTGAAATTGAATAATATAGACGTATGCCATATTAATATTTCTGGTAAAAGTTTTGATCACGAAGATTTTACTCATTATACAATTAACACCATTAAGCAATATAACATTCCTGCAAGTTGCCTGTGTTTTGAAATAACCGAAACGGCAGCAGTTAGCAACTTAACTGTTGTGTGCGAATTTATGGAAAAGCTCAAAGCTATGGGCAGCAGTTTTGCATTAGACGATTTTGGTGCAGGACTGTCTTCTTTTGCTTATTTAAAGCAATTCCCTGTGAAATATCTCAAAATTGACGGCGCGTTTGTCAGAAATATGGCCAACGATGATACCGACAAAGCGATGGTTAACGCTATTAGCAATATCGGAAAAACCTTAGGAAAAGTTATCGTTGCAGAGTTTGTAGAAGACAAGCAGGCCTTAGCTTACTTAGAAGAAATGGGCGTTGAGTTTGCACAAGGATATTATTTACATAAGCCAGAGCGGTTTGATGGCCTAGTGAGTATTATTAAATAATACTCACTACATCTTCAGACGTGCTATTACTTTTACGCTATTGCTTCTGAATTATTAATGGTTACTTTAACGTCATTAATTAACTAAATATTTCACTGGCACTATAAGCGACTAAAAAACCTACCGCTGCAATCGGGCCAGTTATATCATGCATATCTTCAAAAGCTTCTGGGATCATAGTTTGTATGATCATCACTAAGATAGCCCCTGCCGCTAATGCGGTAGCAAAACCAATATATTCATTACCGAGTTGCCCTAAAAGGGTTAAGCCTAAATAAGCCGATAATGCTAGGACTAAGGTAATAGCAATCCAAAGTGTAAAAACAAAAGTAGCGCTTTTTCCTGCTTTTTTCATACCCGCCGAACTTGATAGCCCCTCAGGTATATTTGACATAAATACCGCAAAAACTGTGACTAAAGCAACACTGCCTCCTTCAAGCATACTGACTCCAATGGCTGCTGACTCTGGAATACCATCAAGTAGTGCGCCTAAAGCAATAGCCATACCGGCAGATGTAGCAATCTTGCTTTTATCCGTTGTTATTTTTGCATGTTTGGGTATACCTTGTGAGCGTTTTCGATGAAGCCCACCACCATGAGATACAAAGTAATTCGCTATTGAGTAAACTAAAACACCAGAAGCAAAGCCACTAACGGCATATAACAACCCTCCTTGTTCTGTAGCCTTAGCCATTAGCTCAAATGATAGTGCTGATATTAGAACACCCGCACCAAATGCCATAATACTGGAAATAACTTTATGAGGTAAATTAATAAAGTAACCCACTAAGGCGCCCAGTATAAGTGCAAGCCCTGAAACACCGCCCCAAATTGCAGCCTCTAATCCTGGATTAATCATGGTTAAATCTACTTAGTATTTTGTTAATTGAAAGCCCTATTGCTAGGGCTAAGCTTAAAGCGATACGTTTAAATTTCTATTAAAACGTAAAAGTACCAATATTGAAGTTAATGTTTAGTTACTTAATGTTTAATTGTTTAATGTTTTGCCAACAGCCGAATATCGTTACCCGTAGGCGACTCATGAACTCTAAGTGAAAATGCCGGTAAAACTGCAATAATATGATCGAAAATATCTGATTGAATATCCTCGTATGCATTCCAACTGGTTGTATTAGTAAAGGCATAAATTTCAATAGGTAAACCAAAAGTTGTTGGCTCTAACTGGCGAACGATTAAGGTCATCCCTTGATGAATTTTAGGGTGATTTTTTAAATAAGATACCAAATACTTTCTGAACGTACCTACATTGGTCATACGGCGACCATTTTGAATCACAGTCATATCGGCTTTTTTATCAATATTCTCTTTTTCAATTTCTGTAATTGTACTGGCAATATAGTCACTTAAAAGTTGCGCCTTTTTCAACTCACCTAATTGTTCTTTGCTTAAAAAACAAACGCTACTCATTTCAACATGAATACTACGTTTTATTCTTCTGCCACCGGCTTCAGACATACCACGCCAGTTTTTAAAAGAGTCAGAAATAAGTGCATAAGTTGGAATTGTAGTAATAGTTTTATCCCAATTTCTCACTTTTACAGTGGTTAAAGCAATATCAATTACATCACCGTCTGCGCCATACTTTGGCATTTCAAGCCAATCGCCAACAGCAAGCATGTTATTTGCAGAAAGCTGTATACCTGCCACTAAACCTAAAATAGGGTCTTTAAAAACCAATAACAATACCGCAGACAAAGCACCCAAACCACTCAATAAAATAAGTGGTGATTTATCCATCAGTAACGACACAGCTAAAATGGTAGTTAAAATACTAGCAACAAGCTTAACGGTTTGTAGCAAACCTCTTAATGGAAAGTGCCCCCGAGTTTCCCGTCTGTCAGAAATCGATTGAAGAATATCTAAAAAGGTAAATAACGATAATAATGCAAAGAGAATAATCCATTGATCGGTTACTACCTCAACAACGTGAAGAAACCATACTCCTTCGGCTATCCAGAGCTTCGCTTGTATAACAACTAAAGCCCCTTGAAGCGCAAATGAAAGTCGTCTGGCAAGCCGTTGAATTAACTTTATCGTTAGGTTTTGACCTTCTAAGGTGTCATTATTTTTACAAGTATCTTTTAAAAAGTGTTTAGCTGCGCCTCTAATAATAAAATGCAACGCAATTGCAAAGGTAGCTATCCATACAATGACTAACATGTCATACCAAAAAAAGACATTACCTGGGAGGTTTTGCCCAAACCAACCTAATAAAAACTCTCTTATTTGCGCTCTTGTTTCAGTCATTATTTAGTTACCTTATACTTAATTCGAAGGTTTTTTGTGATAAACAAACTTATCAAAAAATCATGTTTTAGAGTTATTTACATTACTATTTTAACTTTTAAACTCAATTTAAACGCATGTAGCACAATAACTTAACTCGCACGTTAAAGGTAGCTACAACAATTAAATCAAACAGGAATGTATATTAACAATTTAATGCAGCCATTATCACCTAACGCAAGAGGCATCGCTAGGCGATAACGCTTTATTTCATTCAAACTTACAATAGAAGTAGAAGGGAAAGTAAAAACAAACGCCAATGACTGGCTCAAAAACTAAATGGCTTAGAGATAACACTTAGGCATAGTTATTTGAGCAACACCTGACGCTACTGCAGCTTCCGCTACCGCCTTTGCCACATTATGGCAAAGCCTTGGGTCCATAGGGCGAGGAATAATATAGTTTTTACCGAAGCTTAATGACTTTTCTCCACTGGCTTTTAATACGCTTTCTGGCACTTCAGCTTTTGCTAAGGTACGAATAGCGTGTACCGCCGCTATTTTCATTTCATTATTAATTTTTCTTGCTCGTACGTCTAATGCACCACGAAAAATAAACGGGAAGCACAATACGTTATTCACTTGATTAGGATAATCAGAACGCCCTGTCGCCATAATTAAATCATCTCTAACTGAATGTGCAATTTCTGGTTTAATTTCAGGATCAGGATTAGAACAAGCAAAAACAATAGGGTTTTCCGCCATTGTTAACAACTGCTCCTTCGACAATAAATTAGGCCCTGATACACCAACAAAAACATCCGCTTCGGCTATTGCATCATCAAGTGTGCGTTTATCTGTATTGTTGGCAAATAGCATTTTATATTCGTTTAGATCACTTCGACGAGTATGCACAACGCCCTTGGTATCAAGCATATAAATTTTTTCGCGCTTTGCTCCACATTGAATTAAAAGTTCCATGCAGGCAATTGCCGCAGCACCAGCACCTAAACAAACAATAACAGCGTGCTCAATGTCTTTACCCTGAATTTCCAATGCATTAATCATAGCAGCACAAGTAACGATAGCGGTACCATGTTGATCATCATGAAAAATAGGGATTTTACAGCGCTCTTGTAGCGCTTTTTCGATAATAAAACAGTCTGGTGCTTTTATATCTTCTAAGTTAATACCACCAAAAGTATCTGCAATACTAGCAACAGTATTAATAAACTCTTCAGGGGTTTTATGATTCACTTCAATATCAAACGAATCAATATTAGCAAAGCGCTTAAATAGCAACGCTTTACCTTCCATAACAGGCTTAGACGCCATTGGGCCTAAATTACCTAAACCTAAAACAGCACTACCATTTGATATAACCGCAACGGTATTTCCTTTGCCTGTGTATTTGTAAACATCGTCTGGATTTTCAGCTATTGCTCTACAAGGCTCTGCTACACCTGGGCTGTATGCCAATGATAAATCTTCACTGGTTTCCGCTGCAGTTGTTATTTGCACCGCTATTTTTCCCGGTGTTGGTTGAGCGTGGTAATCCAGTGCTCGTTGTTTAAAATCTGTCATAGTGGACCTTTAATTGAATGGGTATATGTCATGAGCTAGTGCTCATAAACTTTTATTTGTATTGCATTAACAAGACTATTTATCGACATTTTGTGAATTTAGTCTGCCCTGTAGAGTTTGATGAAAATTTACGTGGCAGCGGTTTATTGATGCAAATGCTAACCAAATAGAAAATCTTAATGGGGCTAAACTTTTGCTAAAGATTAAATAAAATCACAAATCCTGTCAGGTATGTCAACTTTTATTTTTCCACTTAATTTAATTTTGTTTTTATATGAATTTTTATGAAATCGATAAACTTGACACCTGTGACAGGCTTTGTTATCAAAGTATTAATCAATCATTACTTCCATTCAATAAAGGCATTCAACATGAATTTTAAATCATTTCACCCACCTCGCAGAATATTAATGGGCCCTGGCCCTTCCGACATCAGTCCTGAAGTTTTAGCGTCACTTTCAAGACCTGCCATTGGTCATTTAGATCCTTTATTTGTAGGTATGATGGACGAATTAAAAGCACTACTTCAGTATGCTTTTCAAACTAAAAATGAATTCACTATCGCCCTTTCAGCGCCTGGCTCTGCTGGCATGGAGGCTTGTTTTGTCAATTTAGTAGAAGCAGGCGAAAAAGTAATTGTATGTCGAAACGGCGTATTTGGTGATCGTATGATCCAAAACGTTACTCGTATCGGCGCAGAGGCCATAGTAGTTGACTCTCCTTGGGGTCGAGCGGTTGAAGTAGACAAAGTTGAAACCGCTTTAAAAGCTAATCCTGATGCTAAATTTTTAGCCTTTGTACACGCTGAAACCTCAACTGGCGCATTATCAGACGCTAAAGCCTTGTGTGCCCTTGCCCAGCAACATAATTGTTTATCTATAGTAGACGCGGTTACATCACTTGGTGGCGTTGAACTTAAAGTAGATGACTGGGGTATAGATGCGATCTATTCTGGCTCTCAAAAATGCTTATCGTGTGTGCCGGGTTTATCACCTATTTCATTTAGTGAAAAAGCGGTAAATGTTATTAAAAACCGTAAAACACAAATACAAAGTTGGTTTTTAGATCAATCACTTGTAATGAGTTACTGGTCTGGTGAGGGTAAACGAAGCTACCACCACACCGCCCCTGTTAACTCCTTATACGGGTTGCATGAGTCGTTAATTCAACTGCAAAATGAAGGCATAGAAAACCGCTGGGCACGCCACCAAGAGCAGCACGAAGCGCTTGCTAAAGGTTTAGATAAACTAGGCATTAAGTTCATTGTGCCCGTAGAAGAGCGTCTACCGCAGCTTAATGCTATTTATATTCCTGAAGGCATAGACGACGCCAAAGTTAGAAGTTATTTGTTGAACAAATACAATCTAGAAATAGGTGGCGGATTAGGTGATTTTGCCGGAAAAGCATGGCGAATTGGCTTGATGGGTTATGCTGCAAGAAGCGAAAATGTAGCTTTATGTTTAACCACATTAGAAGACGCTTTAGCCCAACAAAACTAAACAAGGCTCATTAATATTTTTCATTATATGAAATCTAAAAAACCGTTTTGGTTCAACATGCAACTCAATTATCGATTACATTTGCAAAAAACGATGCGTAATTAGCTTTATTGGGTGACTAAAAAAGCCAGTATCAACAAGATAACGTAATCTTACTAATACTGGCTTTTTGTATTCTCATCATTAAACTGTCAAAACCCTTATCTTTATCTCTAATTAAATTATCAACACACTCTACACCCATGTTAATCGTTATTTATAAGCGATAACCAATGGTATTACATGCGCTATAAGCTATTAAATTACCAGTAACAAAAATACAGAGTGACTTAAGCAAAATTAAGCAAAATTAAGCAAACTTAAGCAAAATTAAGACATCGTTGTAAAAGGCTAAAAAAGTTTTGAAGATGGTTTAATGTAACTAATTGAATATAAATATATTCAATATTTTTTACACTTCCTCAGATATATTTTGTACCAACAAATCAAACGTTTTTACATCACAGTTATTGAGGGCGTCACAGCCTTTTATAATAAACCTTAGACTTGAAAGGTCTTCATCCTGAAAAGGTTTACCACCTAAAGAGTCAACTTCAGCAAAACAAGATAAAGTGTTGTCATCAACTTCACATTGCACTTCACCTGTAGCGTTAGGACAAAGTGAAAAAGAAGTGCTGCCACACCTAAGCCCTACTATTTTGTTTGTGTCAGAGTGCACCTCACCGTTAGTCGATAAATATAAATCTATTCTATAAGATGCTGAAGAAGGTGATACCCATTGAACGTCAAAACGTGTACCGGTTGAAACCGTAACCTGCTCACCTTCATAAAAATCTTTTGAGTCAAATCTAATATTATGTAAGGTAAAACCCCCTTCATCGACTGGCAATTCATTTATATTGGTTGATTTTCCGCCAGAGCCTCCGCCACAAGCAGTTGATAAAAAGATAATAGTGGTTATTAAAATATGTTTCATAAATGTCCTTATCATTAAAAATTCCTTTT
>TARA_R110000765_G_scaffold9893_1_pt1 | contig 16176 bp, 16 predicted proteins | sample TARA_R110000765 | Tara Oceans TARA_R110000765 (sample SAMEA4398168) | marine metagenome | biome: Polar Biome; feature: [MES] marine water layer (ENVO:01000295) within the mesopelagic zone...; material: water (ENVO:00002006), including particulate matter (ENVO:01000060) such as...... | reverse complement strand
GGCTCTGGCTCTGGCTCTGGCTCTGGCTCTGGCTCTGGCTCTGCAGGAAATTCTTCAACAACAGCCCCATCAATTGCAACTACTTCCGCTAATGGTGGCACGCTAAATTCAGCAAGTGGTTTTTCATCAACAGCTGCAGTGGTTGTTACTTGCGCTTCATTCTCGATAGATTGCTCAACGTCTTCAATGCCTTGTTCAACATCGCTTTCAGCTTCTGAAGTCGCTTTTTCTTGTTCTTTATTACCCAGACCTAACCAGGAAAACATACCTTTTTTCTTCGACATAAATGTATTTACAATATTAGTTGGATGTATGAGTTTACTACTAAAATCATTTGACTAGAATAGGTTCAAAGGTGAACAATTCATAAGATCAAGTTGGTATTCGTGAGTAAACAAGGATAAAATTATCGATATAGTATCACCTAACCTGCCGACAAAAAACAAAAGCTGTTTAAGTTATGAGCAAAGTCAAAAAACAATCTGATAAAAATGCCCCTAAAGGCCAAATTCGCATCATTGCAGGTCAATTTCGTGGGCGAAAATTGCCCGTATTAATGGCAGATGGTTTACGGCCAACCACTGATAGAGTGAAAGAAACCGTATTTAATTGGCTAATGCCTTATATTCAAGACGCTAATTGCTTAGATTGCTTTGCCGGGTCTGGCGGATTAGGCTTTGAAGCCATATCACGTGGTGCTAGCGCTGTAACATTAGTCGAATTAAATAAACTTGCAGCCCAGCAGTTAAAAGACAATAAAGCACTTCTCAAAGCAGATAATATTCAAGTTATTCAGCAAAATGCCTTAGATTTTTTACACAATAACCAACAGAGTTATTCGTTAGTGTTTATTGATCCACCTTTTAGAAAGGGCTTAGCGCAACAAACAGCTCAATTGTTAAGTGAAAAAGGTTTAACGGATGATGCCTTAATATATGTTGAGATGGAAACTGATCATAATACGCAAATAATGCCAAGCCACTGGCAACTGCTAAAAGAGAAAGTTGCCGGGCAAGTTGTTTATCGACTTTATCAGAATAGTGCGGATTGAACTCAAAAGAGAGCACTGACACTATTGCGATAATATAGCGATATAAGCCGCTATATTATTAATTTTTATAGTTAATGTGTAATAGCTTTAGGCTTTAGCATAAGATCATGAAAATCAAAGCTAAAATCTGTCGACTCAGATACCGCCTTCATAGTGACAAAGTTAATGCTGCCATCTGAATTTAGCTTAAAATTCACATAAGCATCCGCTTCTAAAGTACGGTCGTCCCAGCGAACAATAAAGGTGTTGTGCTGATAATGCACTAACTTACCAAGCAATGCCGGCGTATTAGTAAACTGCATGACCAAATCATCGTTCGTTAAACTAATGGTAATTTCACCATACCAATTATCAACATAGCTTTGAGCATAATGAGCAAGTGATAAAGGGGGAGTTGAATTCTTATCAATATTTGCGGCTACTTTTGCTAACTGTGTTTTTTTCTTAGTGGTTTTTTCTCGCTGTAATTTCGCATAATGTTCAACCCAATCTTTTGCAGGCAACTCAAGATATTCGGTTAAAATTTGTTGAGATAATGCGTTAAGGGCAAATCCCGACTGCTGATTAGTTAAAATTATCATGGCTAAATTTTCTTCTGGCACCATCACCACTTTTGACACCATACCTAATATTCCTCCGGTATGTCGTACCACTTTTACCCCGTGATAATCTTTAACAAACCAACCTAAAGCATATGCATAAAAATGCGTTTTATCTTGCGCTGTTGTTTGTTGCGAAACAGGTAATAATGTACGTGCTTGCCACATCTCACGACTTTGCTGCTCACTAAAAAGTCTTAACGTTGTATCATCAACATCATATTGTCCGCGATTAAGCTGTGCTTTAAGCCATAACGACATATCATTTACACTAGATGCCACCGAACCAGCAGAAGAAAATTGTTCTAAAAAGTTACCACCAACAACGTTTAACTTTCCGTCTAGAGGTACATGAGCACGAGCAACATTTTTATTGTTTTTGGCAATCAAAGAAAATTTAGCTCGGGTATTATTCATTCCTAATCGATCGAAAATACGTGTTTGAATCACTTCTTGCCAAGGCTGTCCGGTTAGTTTTGCAATGATCTCTCCTGCAATAACATACATTAAATTATCGTAAGCAAATTCACTACGAAAGCTCGATACTTGCGGTAAATACTTTAAACCTTTAATAACATCTTGGTTGGTAAGGGTGGTTTCAGGCCATATCATTAAATCGCCAGCACCTAACCCTAAACCACTGTTATGTGATAGCAAGTCGATGATTGTAAACTCACGCGTAACATAGGCATCGGGTAGTTGAAACTCTGGAATAATATCAATAACTTTTGTTTGCCAAGTTAACTTCCCTTCATCCACTAAGCCTGCCAATAACGCCGAGGTCATCGCTTTGGTATTTGACGCTATACCAAATAAGGTATCTGCATTTACTGGCGCTTTACTGCCGTGTTTAAGCACGCCAAAGCCCTTACTTAGCACCACCTCGTTATCTTTAATGATAGCGACAGCAATACCTGGCACTTGAAAAGTACTCATGATTTTATGAACAGATGATTCAATACGCTCAATTTTATTACTATTACTAGCACTAAGCGTTTGTGCATTTACGTTCTGAAGTGTCGATAGCGCAATTAAGCCAGCACATAGCCCGATATAATTTAATTTCATCTAACTTCCTTGGTTGATTATTTGATCATTCATAAAAATCGGACACCTAAAATAACTTTAAATAAGCTTTTAAAACCTAAGTCCATTTTATAATAAAGAGATTAAAGTGTGTGGCTTACATCGTCAACATCAAGTAATTCTGCTTGGTTAAAAACGGTTTGTGGCAGAATATAATTAGCAAAACTCACTAAATCATTATTACTTAAATGCTGTTGAAATAAAGACTTACTAATATATTCTTGAGGTAGATACTGACGCGTTAACTCACTAAAGTCAGTTTCGTTAACACTTAAAAGGTCAATCGACTTAGGTGCTAAAATACGTAAAAAGTCTGGCGCAAGTGCAATCAAGTTAATGTTAGCTTGAATACTGACATAACTACTGCTCGCTTGCGGCGTAATATGGATAGTTAAGTAATGCATGCCTTTAATGGCATTAATGGAGTAACCAAAAGGTTCAAAAACAAAGTCATCCAATATATAACCCGCTAGAAGTCGATCTAATTGTAAAAATTCTCTAATTTCATTAGCAGCTAAACCAAGGGTAGTAAGTTTATCAGAAGCTTTTTGGCAAATTTGGTAAGCGATTAACTCGTATGATTTATCTTCTTGATTCAACTTAAAATGGGTATCTTGATTAAATATATAATTATGATGACCGTCTAATTCGCCAAATCGAAATGATTGACCTTTTACGTATTGTCCAAGCAAAGCAATATCATCACCAAAACTACTTAACTGGGCATGAGCGAAATACTCATTTTTTCTTTGATAAGTGATCTGCTGAATTTTACTCATCCCGACTTGTTGAATAAAATATTCAACAGAATGTACTAAACGGGTATTGCCACAGGTAATAATAAGTAGACGATCATGCCAAACAAATAAACTAGATTCCGATAGCAAAAATGCTTTACAGTCTTTATTTTCAATCGTTGATAATATTTTTGCATTACAACATTGTACAAGTGCTTGCCAAAAATTTTCTTCGAGGTCAGCGATTAATGAAATTTGCGTGGCATCAATGATAATTTCAGCTTTCTTTTCTGAACCTTCAAAAAACAATTCATTTATCCTCGGTTATCTAGCTTTCAATTAATTCGACCAAGCGTTTTATAAATCAGTAAACGCATTTGACTATGCAGTGTTAATTTCTATGCCTAGATTTGAAAGGCCTTCTTCTAATACCAAGGCTTTGGCTTTAACACAACTCGCTTTGTTTTCACTGGCTGATGTTAAGAAGTCAAATAACTCATTTTGTGTGGCAATTTCCCACTGCATTAATGGGTGTTCACGAATTTGCTGCTCTGAGATCATTATCTCGTCTTCTTCTGGCGTTATTTCGTCAATTTGCTGAGCTAAGCTCAACTCAACATAATAACTAACACTGTTTTCTGACAACTTACTCACGTTGATAAAACCATCGCTTTCAGGGTCTTGCATTGCTTGAAACAACGACATTAATGCCATTGCACTATCAAGCGCAGGAAATACACCTAAAAAATCAAATAACTCAGGATCAGGCACTTGTTCTTCAAGTTTTGCTATTTGAGCATCATAGTTAATTTTGCAACGGTTGGCTTTATCTAACCATTGCCAAATAAGGTCTAGCTGATTTCTCAAAATCTTAAAATTACCAAACTCGGTATGCTCTGAAAACATTTGATAATTTGGTATCATGCGCTCAAGTAACGCTGCACAAAATGCCACCTGCTGCCATTGGCTTAATTTATTAAAAGGTAGGTTTATCGACACGTAGAGTCTCGTTATTTAGATTGAAAAAGGAAGGTATTATATACCGATATACCATTAAGATGCGAGTTACATCAAGATGCAAACGTCCAGTTTAATCGGCATGTTTTTATCCATAATGAGTTCGTTAAAATGGTGGCATTAAAAATAGGGTTTATGAACGGATAAAAGTACTGTTTACAAAAATTACCCGTAGTTATCGCTTATTTGCTTAATTTTGTAATCTGCTTCTGCGCATACTCAAAGCGCAATCGATATTCAGTTAGTTTATCTTCGAGCTCATTAATTTGCTGGTCTAATTTTCGATTTAACTCAGTGTTTTCATCACGAAGATATTTTATTGTTTCACGGGCTTTATTATATTCTACTTCTTGCTTGCCTTTATTTTCTTGATGCAGCAGTCTATTTTTCGCTGCTCTTGCTCTATCTTGGTCTAACTCTGCTTTAACAGTTGTTAATTGTGTTTGTTTTTTATTTAAATCTTGCTCTATTTTTTCTAAATTTTCTAAGGCCTGGGTATAAGAAAGCTCTAATTCAGAAAACTTAGACATTGCTGTTTCTGTCTTTGTCACTTGTGCTTCGAGCTGCTGCGTTAAATCAGACGCTGTTGTATCAGCCTGTCGCTGTAACTCGGTAAGTGCTTTGTTTTTATCGGTTAAAACCTGTAGATGCCCGGTCACCACTTGTTTATGGTTTTCATCTTGCTTATCAATGGCTTGTTTAAACTTCAACTGCTCATTTTCATTTTGACTTAACAAATCATTGATTTTTTCTAGTTGGGTATGATTTTCTTGCGATAATTCGGCAATAGTTTGTTGGTTAGTTTTCGCCTCAGTCACACTTTTTTCTAGGGTTTGTGTTAACTCAGCTATCTGCTTCGTTTGCTGTTCACTGTTGCTGTTATGCTTGAGTTCGGCTTGTTCTAAAGATGTTTTTAAATGTAAATTATCGGCATTAAGTTTAGCGGATACTGCCAACTCTTTTTGCAATTGCTGCTCAAGCGAATTCACCGTCTCCGCTACCTGAAATTGTTGCTTATTAGCGGCAACTAGTTCTTCATTGGCTTCTGCAAGCTTGTTTTCAAGTGCTTGTGTATCGCGCTCCGCTTCGTGAATTTGTTTAATGACCTGTTCATTATCGACTGACAATTGCTTTAAAACGAGGGCATTTTTTTCTTGCTCATTAAGCCACTTGTCATTAATTTGTTGTTTTTCTTTTTCATATTGCTGTTGTGCAGAAACCGCGTCTTGCTCAATTTGGACTATCGTTTGCTCTTGGCTATTCACTTTTAAAGTTAAGTCACTATTTTCGTGCTCTACTTTAGTTATCGTTGCTTGCTGCTGATCAATACTTACTTGTTTATTTTTCAGCTCTTTCTGTAAAGTAGAAATTTGCTCATGTAATAAGTTTGCTTGTTGCTGTTCATGATTCAACTGCTCACTACTTGACAGTAATTTATGCTCTTGTTCTGCTTTTAAGTATTCTAACTCACTCGATACTTGATCAAATTTAAGCTGTAAATCAGAGTATTGCTGATTTTGAACCGCAAGCGTTGCAGCTTTAGCCTTGTCATTTTTGGCTAATGCGTCTTTTTCTGTGGTTAATTCATTTAGCGTTGTTGTCGCATTTTCTGCAGCTAAACTTACGGTTTTTAATTGCTGTTGCTGCTGCTCGTTCTCTTGATTAAGTGTTGCAACTTGTTTAACTAACTGTGAGTTTTCAGCCAGTTTATCTTTCAAAATTTGTTCTGAGTCTGTTAGCTTTGCGCTGTTAAGATTTTCTGCGTTGGAGAGTTCTTCTTGAAGTTGTGCTAATTGGTTATGCTGCGCTTTTTGTTCTGCTTTTAATATTTCAAGCTCACTATTATTTTCTTGTTGGCTTTTAGTAGCCAGTAATTGCTGCGACTGAAACTGTTCTTCAAGCGCCATATAAAGTGGGTGCGTGGTAACAATTTCAGGGCTAACGTCAATATTATCGCTATAACTAGTGAGTAATGCAGTGATTTTATCTTCAATTTGTAAATAAATATCACCCGCCAAGTTTTGGATGTTTTCTTCAATATCACTTGGTAATTTTTTCTGAACAGTCATACGGTATAAATCCCTAACCCTACATCAATTAAACACCATCAGCCAAAATCATCCTATCAGACGTTTAATGTAGATTCATCAATTAATACTGTTCTGGCTAAAAATTAAACGAAGGCTTCGTAATATCTTAAATTTTAAGCAAAAAAAAAAAGACCAACAGGTCTTTTTTTTACTAGCTTTACTTAAGTGTTATTTTTCAGCTTCAACTGTTACTGGTGAAAAGCGAATAGCATTTACTTTAGCTGTTGATTCACTCTGATTACGCAATTGAGCTAAACGATTAACTTGACCAACAGAGCCTAACATTGCGTGAATTGGAATAAACAAACCACGTTTATGAAAATCAAGTACTTGCTCATCACTTAATGCTTGAATTTTCTTTTCGTCAACACTGTATAAACCAACAAGTTTCTTAGTTTCACCTGAAGCAAAATTTACATTAAGCTCAAGTTCTAGTAATAAATCATTATCGACTAATTCTTTAATGAATTTTTCGTTCATTACTTCATTGTCGTATAAACGACCCAGTGAATCTTGTACGCCTTTAAAGAACTCTGTGTCATTGCCTTCAGCATCAAACAACTCATGTTCATTATCTTCGCCGACAAATTTACTGTCTAAATCTATACAAGCCGTTAATGTTTTTTCTTTCTCAGGGTCTAGACCTAGAGAAAAAGGTGACATTGAAATACTTTGCGGAACATAAACTGCCTGCCAAGAATCTTCTTTATAATATAAGTTTTCGCCGGACTCTAAGCCCAACATAACAACACTACGGTAACGTTCGCTACCTTGATCTTTTACAAATACAACAGGGTAACTCGTGGCCGCTTGAGAAAACTCGGGTGCGGTGATCGGTGCAATATGTTGAGTAGATACATTTGATAAATCACGTTTTGCAGCGATTTTAATATTCTGATGAGTTTCTTTTTTAATAGGGGTAATGTTAGCCATGAATAGGGTCTCTTTTTACTGCGTCTTTAATCTTTGTCATTTTTGACACATGTTTTGTTGTGATAATAGTTATGGAGACACGCGAAGTCGCTTTCAATGGTATAATCAAATTATCTTCAGATATTTTTAATTACACTTGAGTTATTTTAGAAAAATTATACCTTAAATTTATTTAAAAACAGAAAGTTAACCTATGAATATAACAAAATACTTTTGTGCCGTAGCCATTTTTATCAGCCCAGTTATTTTAGCATCACCCAAAATAACGGTCAGTTTTGGCGATTCAAATGGTTTTGCACAAGTAAAAATTAAAAACGAAACATTCGAGCCTTTAGCTTGTTATGTCGCTATAGATGGCCACAGAATAAAATTTCAATTACAAGTTAAGTCTTCATCCCCTTGGATAAGTGCTACAGATAAACAGTTCAACTACCAAAATTTTAGTACTTGGTGTGACTACTTAGAAATTCATCCTAAGTATAAATCCTATCAAATATATTAATTTTTCGGGTATATAAACCTTAGTTACGCCGACATATCTGCACCACTAAGCAAATATAATTCTAAGTACACATACAAAATAGTATTAGTAAGAGCAATAATCACCACATTGATATATTCATATAAGTCAGCAATCTTCGCATAGTTAAATTTACAATAAAGACCACACTCCAATCTGCAATAATTTCTCAATTTTTCATTTTACAATCTAAGACACGTGTCAGTCCAAAAAAATTGGCAACGCTTCAAAACAAAACGCAAATGATAATAATTATCAGTTGCGTTACGTTTTGTAACACCTTATAATATTTTGCATAACAACAATCGCTTTTTCGATAAAAACTAGGTTCAAAATAAGATGAAACTCAATTTCAACACTCTCATAGCGGCAGCAATATCTACGACAACTTTTATTGCTTCTGCAGGCGAAAACTTATGGGTTTATGCTAAAGGTACAGACACACGTCCAGCTAACAGCTATGAATTTAAAATTGCTGACACTATTCGTTTAGATAAAAATGCGGGTGATCATTACACCTTTCACGATATTCGACCTGAAATTGAATACGGTGTAACGGATAAACTCACCATTGCCGCTGAAGCGATTATTTTTATTCACGATTACGATGTAGGCTCAGAAGCAGATGGCGCGCCATGTCCAATGTGTGAAGCAGGCGATGGTACTGGCAAATTTAGCGATACACAATTTGCCGGTTACGAGTTGGCCATGAAATATAATGTTTTAAGCCCGTATAAAGATGCTTTCGGCTTTTCATATGGATTAAGTTATGAGCGTCGTGACAAGTATCGTTTAGATGGTGCTGACATTGATCAAAACTCATTTGTTGGTACGCTATTTTTCCAGAAAGATTTTCTTGATGACACTGTAATTACCGTACTTAATATTAAAACTGAATTTGAACGCAGAAAATCAGGTTCGGTTGTCGAAGATGAGTTTGCCGTTGATATCTCAGCAGGTATTTCATACCGTTTCGCACCACAATGGTTTATCGGCCTAGAGTTTAGACACCAGTCTGATTATTTAAACCCTCAAGATAAAGCAGAACAAGGTAATACTGAAGGCGGTTTTGATGAAGAAGGTTACACCCTTGGTTTAGATAAAACTAATTTTGATTTAACTGACTTCCGTATTGGCAGCCAACATCAAAACGGTAACTATTTTGGACCTACATTGCATTTTGCAGAAAAAAAATGGTGGGCTACAGCGGGCGTTTTATGGCAAATCAGTGGCGGCGGCTCTGAATATGCCGACGTACGAAATGGCCGTAACTGGGATGAGCATGAAAAAATGCACATCGGCTTATCATACGGCTATGAATTTTAATATTTTCAATTGTGTTGATTGACCTCAATAAGGCTTACATTCATTTGTAAGTCTTTTTCGTATTAACCATATACAGCGGATTACTTAGATCATGAGCATGTTACGCAGACGATTTTTGAAAGGTTTAGTCGCTACAGCGGCAAGTTTCGCGCTACCTATTCAGCTCGCATTTGCAAAAAATTATTTGACGATTGAACAGGCCAAAAAAATATTGTGGCCAGACCAAAACCTTACACCAACACCAATCACGTTAAGCGAAGCACAGGCAGATCTAATTGAAGAACTTGCTGATATTCGCGTCCGTAACCATTTTATAAATGGCTGGCGCTCTGAAGATGGTGGATGGTTTATTGTTGATCAAGTCATAGGTAAACACGAAAATATCGATTTAGCAGTAGCGATTAGTGCTGAAGGTAAAGTGATGGGTATTGAAGTACTTACTTATCGTGAAACCTATGGTGATCAAGTTAGGCATCCAAAATGGCGAGCACAATTTTACGGTAAAGATAGCAGCGAATTTTTAAAGTTAGATAAACAAATCAGAAACATTTCTGGTGCAACACTGTCATGCCGACATGTTACTGACGGTATTAACCGACTTAACCACACTTGGTCTACCGTGTTGAGTAAGGTAGCGCGTTAATGGATAAAACATGTGGCCTCTAATCACACAATAAAGCGCTGTAAGCCTTTGCTTGGTACCTTTATCGAAGTTGATTTGTATGGTGAGCTACCAGAAAAAGATCTCGTACATTGGTCAAATATCGCGTTCAATGAAATAGAACGCATCCACCATGCGCTGAGTTTTCACGCTCCAGAAAGTGACATATCAGTATTGAATAGAGCACTATTAACTGAACCACAATCTGCACACAATCTTACCAACGACCTATCAGTTATCTTAGCTTTTGCTCATGCGTTATTTAAAAGTACAAAAGGCTATTACGATCTCAGCGTTGCTTCCACATTAGTCAATGATAAGCACTTGCCTGATCATTTATTTTTAGCTAATTCGTTCGAACATAATCAACCATTAGGCACATTTGCTGATGTCTTAATCAGTAACAACCAAATAAGCAGTAAGCGACCCATTATTATTGATTTAGGTGGAGTCGCGAAAGGTTATGCCGTTGACCAAGCGATTGCACTTTTACCCGAAGACATTTGCGGGAGCATTAATGCAGGTGGCGATATGCGTGTCATTGATTGGCAAAATAAAAAAGTAGAGATCAAATATGGCAAACGCTTCAGCGCCTTAAAAAAACTACAAATGGCCAATACGGCATTAGCCACAAGTGCTAGTTATTATAATGAAGGTGGCTCACAATATTTTAATCCAATAGCTAACCATTATGTAAAAATTAAAGGCAGTATGTCGGTTTTTTCTGAAAAAGCCATGCACGCTGATGCATTAACGAAAGTTGCCTTGTTGGTCGAGCGCCAACAAGCAAAACAAATATTAAAAGACTACAACGCCACTGCGATCAGCATTAATCGTTTTGGCTTTAGTCGTCAATTAATCTAGAGCATTTACATGTCGAATATCAGTCGAAAAATTGCCAAAAAATATCGTTATATTTTTTATTTTAACTTAGCAGTCAGTGCATTAAGCGGTGCAACTTTCTGGCTACTGCGAGAATTTGCCATGGTCGAAGGTAACTTTGGGCCTGAATCGCACTTTTTGCAATATCCAACTTTGCAACTTCACGGTTTTGCAGCATTTGTTATGCTAATGGCATTAGGTGCTATATTTACTTCTCATATTCCAAAAACTTGGTACAAGGGTCAAGCAAAAAAATCGGGGCTTACTATGCTCTGTTTTATTGTTTTTTCTCTCTTGTCAGCCTATTCACTTTATTATTTAGTTACTGAAGATTGGCACGTTTTACTTGGCAATGCCCATGCTATTGTCGGTATATGCTTACCCGCTTTACTCTATTTTCACATTCGTACAGGTCGAAAATCGACACGTGGAAAAAAACGTCAGCCGTTCAAAAACAATGATAAAGCTCGATCATCTGCTGGTAAAGTTTCATGAAACGCCGCTCATTTTTAAAAACGGCATGCTTGGCAAGTAGCTGCTTATTACCAGCATGCAAAAGCACAATGGTTCATGTGGAATCAAAGCGAGTCGGTAAGCAAATCTTCATCGAAAAAACATTATTTAATCACCGTAGTAACGTTACCGTAGCCTATAATAAATATGCTATTGGTGTGGTAAAATTTGATAATGATCACTTCGCAGCATCGTTATTAGCATGCACACACAATGGCTGCGCACTTACACCAACAGAACTTGGTTTTATTTGTCCTTGTCATGGCGCTAGATTTGACGCTTTAGGGCAAGTAAAAAAAGGCCCTGCAGAACAAAATTTAACACGTTTTATCACCAGTACTAATTCACAGTCTGTCATTATCCACTTAACCGATTAAGCTATTGATTATGTTTAAATTTACAACGACGTTGAAGTCTATAACGCATTTATTTTTAGCTGTATTACCTTGTCTAAGTTATGGCTATACGGTCCCCGAGCCAAGTACCACTGAAACCATGACTATTTCTTATAATAAGTCGATAAAATCACTCGACGATAGTCGTACCAGTGACAATATTATGGTGTATCCCGAGCAAACTGTTCAAGCTCCGAATACGGTGGCAAATATAATTACACAGCAAGCAGGCGTTGCGCTCAATGGCCAAGGAGGATTATTTCAAAGTTACAATATTAGAGGCTTTAGTCGCTCACGTATTAAAACAGAAGTCGATGGCATACCTATTATCACCGATCGACGTGCAGGCAATGCCGTTTCTTTTATTCCAAGTGAATTAATTTCTGGGGTTTATATTCAAAAAGGACCTCAATCCACTTTATACGGTTCTGACGCTATGGGTGGCGTTATTAGTATTGCCACTAACGCATTTAATAGCTCAGCAGTGGGCATAACCATGCAGCCTCAAGATAATGCACAACATATTTGGGCACGCTTTAATGGTGAGTCAATTAGCGCCAGTGTAATTCATCGTCAAGCCGACAATGGACGTTCTCCAAGCAATGAAGGTACCTCCAGCACTGAACTGAACACTCAATATCAACAACTTGTAGCCACTTTATCGGCAGCATTCACGTGGCATGATATTGATATTTTTGCTTCGAGTATTATCAGCCAAGGTGATGACATTGGAAAAAGTTCGAGTACCTTTCCTCAGCAACGGATCAGTAGTTATCCACAAGACGATCACTTGTTGTCACAAATTGAATTTTCATCACTAGGACAATGGAAAGTAAAACTCTATCAACATCAACAACAATGGCAAACACACATAGTTCGTCTAGATGACAACCAAGCAACAGCCAGAAGTAATATCACTGACTACCAATCAAACACCTATGGTGCTTATGGCTCTTGGCTTGTCGATAATACCGTACTCGGCCTAGAGTGGTTCGGGCGTCATAATATCGATATTAGTGAGCGTGAATTTACTAGTGGTGGCGAGCTTGCTTGGGCAAAAACCGTGGTTGATGCCGATGAAGATACTTACGCAGCGTATATTTTACATGATTGGCATGTTAACAAACTCACCCTAGCTACAGGTGCACGATTTGACAGTATTAATGTCTCTGCTCAACAGCAAACTAAACGCGATAATTTTTTATCCTTATCTGCTGATATTTCTTACACACTATCAGCACAAACTTTCGCCAGCATACAAATCGCGAATGCGTTTCGCTTTCCAACAGTAAGTGAACTCTTTTTTTCTGGTGAAACACCCAGAGGGAATACCCAAGGAAATATGGATCTTGAACCTGAACAAAGCCTAGGGTTGCAAATATCGATAAACCACCAGTTAACACCTGAATTTTCCACACGTTTTAATGCCTACCATTATGATATTGATGACTATATAGAACGCTACACTCTCGATAACATTCGCTATTACCGTAACAGCGAGCGCGTAACGATCAGAGGCTTTGAACTTATTAACGATTGGCGCATTAACCCACAATGGCAAACAAGTTTAGGATTACAGTGGCAACAATCGCGTGATATAAATAACAATACGGTTGATGATGGTTTACCCAAAGCACTTAAATGGGCACTAAATTGGCAACATAATGCAATTAATATCCGTCAGCAATTAACGGTATTGCTCGAACGTTCTGATGTTGGTCCATCAGAAAGCACACAAGCTAGTGAACTTATTTGGCAAATAACAGGGGACTATCAACTCAGTGAAGATATAACCTTAAGTATGTCGATACTTAATATCACCGACAATGAATATCGAGCCTCAAGCGACGAAGACGCCGCTTATCAACCTGAGCGTACTATCAATATAAGTGGCTTATGGCGCTTTTAATTCACACAAACATCAAAGAACAAACGAGTAGTGATGAACTTTAATAGAATCAACCGCAGCACCCATCGATGGGCAAGTATAGCTATCGCCATACCCTTTTTAGTTATTTTAGTGACAGGGATTTTACTGTTATTAAAAAAAGAAGTTGAATACATTCAACCAGCGAGCACAAAAGGTCAGTTCAACCAGCCCAGTATCAGTTTTTCGCAAATACTCACCATTGCTAAAACAGTAAAAGTTGCAGAAATAGACTCTTGGCAAGCCATAGATCGCTTAGATGTACGACCAAATAAAGGCATTATCAAAATACGCGCAAAGTCGCACTGGGAAATTCAAATTGATGCCACAACCGGAGAGGTTTTAAAAACGGCCTTTCGTCGTTCAGATATCATTGAGCAATTGCACGATGCAAGTTACTGGCAAGATAAAGCAAACCTCTGGTTTACACTGCCAATTGCTGTCATCATGATTGTCATCTCAATTACTGGGATCATTTTATTCTTTTTACCTTATTACCGCCGCAACAAAAACCAAAAGCTATTGAAAAATAAGCACTAATTTATTTAAAGATAATAGCAGTAATCAATGTTTTGGACCAATAATGCTATAAGTGTTCCTAAACCTGAGACTAAGCCATGACGATTAATAGCAATAACATCCAAGCACCAAATACCTATTCAAGTTAGTTAGTTTCATTTCATCTTATTTGTTATGATCTCTTTATAAAGAAAAAACGTATATCGATTACGTTTATAAGGGAATAAAATATGCTACAGGTGCTATTGGTTGATGACGATGCTGAATTTACAGAAGTCGCGTGCCAAATAATAGAATTTTTAGGTCATGATGTTTATGTAGCGTCTACCTTAAAAGAAGCAGAAGAATGGTTAACCAATCAACAATTTGATCATGTTTTGCTTGATTTTATGTTGCCCGATGGCAGCGGCTTACACTTGATAGATTTTTTGAAAAAAAATCAACTTAGCCCTTATGTGACTTTAATAACAGGTCACCCTTCGGTAAAAGGTATGCTTGCAGGCTTGTGTGGTCCAAAAGTTAACTACATTGTAAAACCATTACAACGCGAAGATATTGAAGCGACACTGAATAGAAACACCAAAAAGCCCAAAAAAATCAACAGTAAAATGCCAACATTACATTTTGGTTGCCTTGTAGGTGAGTCAAAACCTATGCAAGAGCTATATACTATGATTGAGCGCGTAGCTAAAACCTCAGCTAACGTAATGCTCATGGGAGAAAGTGGTGTAGGTAAAGAAGTTGTTGCGAATGCAATTCATGCATCCACTGGCGCAACTGACCCCATTATTGCAACCAACTGTGGGGCTTTATCAAAAGAGTTAATTAGTAGTGAGCTATTTGGTCATGAAAAAGGTGCATTTACAGGCGCAGTTGCTCGCAAAGAAGGGGTATTTGTTAGGGCCGGCAATGGCACACTTTTTCTTGATGAAATAACTGAAATGCCGCTCGACATGCAACCAAATTTATTACGCGCATTAGAAAACAAGCGTGTTACTCCGGTTGGTGGTACACAAGAAATTGCAGTTAATTGTCGTGTAGTTTCTGCTACTAACAGAACAATGGCTGAATTAGCCGAAGGAAAAGTTATTCGTGAAGATGTGTATTATCGTTTAGCCGTTTTTCCAATTAGCATTCCATCATTGAGCGAAAGAAAAGAAGATATTCCTTTACTTGCCGAAGTATTTTTACAACAGCTGAACAATGAAAATGATGCCGAATTTGTTTGGAAAACAGCACAATTAGAGACATTAAAAAATACCCCTTGGCCTGGTAATGTTAGGGAGCTTAGACACGCTATACACCGTGCTTTTATTATGAGTGAACCTGCAACCAAAACCATACAACTACCAAGTAGTTTTATCTCGCCTTTTGCTGCTGCAACAAATCAATCATCTGCCGTATCGGCAGGACAAACAATTGAAGGGCTTGAAAAAGAGCTTATTCGTGTCACCTTAGATAAAGTTGATGGCAACAAAACACAAGCAGCTGAAATGTTAGGCATAAGTACCAAAACCTTGTACAACAGATTACATGCTTACGGTGACTTTACAGATTAATAGCAGAGTAAGTAGCTTTTAACAAACTATGATGAGGTAGTGCAGTGAATCAAGAAAAAAACGATATTAATCAATTAATACATGATACTCGAGCGCCTTTAAATAGAATTTCTATGCAGGCAGAGTTAATAAAAATGGTGTTAGAAAACGATATGCCAAAGGAAAAAGCAATAGCTGCCATCGATAAAATACTGGTCGCTTGCCAATATTGTAGCAAGCGTTTGCAAGATATTGCTGAACTGTCTCAATCGTAATGCTTTTTATTGTATATAAAGCGCTTATAAAAATATTTCAGATGGTAATAATTGACCAGAAAGCGAGTAAACATGCCCATTAAAAAGCTTTTCGAAAACGCAGTATT
>TARA_R110000765_G_scaffold2755_5_pt1 | contig 16186 bp, 5 predicted proteins | sample TARA_R110000765 | Tara Oceans TARA_R110000765 (sample SAMEA4398168) | marine metagenome | biome: Polar Biome; feature: [MES] marine water layer (ENVO:01000295) within the mesopelagic zone...; material: water (ENVO:00002006), including particulate matter (ENVO:01000060) such as...... | reverse complement strand
GTACAAGAGATTGTAGGAGGTATTAACTTCCAGCTTGCAAAAATATTAGAAGCTAACTATGGAGAAACTTGGGCAGAGCAGCTAGGTAAAGGAAATATAATTAAGAATACTTACGAAGCTGTCAGACAAACTATTGCAAAAAAAGCTATAGAAATAAAAGAATTAGAAACAAAGAGTGAAAACCTCAGAATACTAGGACAAACATATGCTATAGTATCAGAACCGTCTGTATGGTATGATAAACCTGGTAAGTATGGGAATATAGTAAGCCCAGGATTTATTACTCTAGCTGCAAAAGGATTAGAAGCTCTTGGAGTTAAATATAAAGTAAAACAAAATGGAGGAATAGATTTTAATAAAGCCTCAGAAATAGTAGAAGAAGTTGGTAGTGAAGAAACTGCTATAACAGATTTAGAAGAAATAGAATCTGAAACTCAACAACATATTTATAATATTAATTTCTTTAATACTCCAGTTAAAGAGAGTTTATCTAGAGATATTAAAGTTGGTTTAAGTTTTATACGTACTACGGAAAAAGGAAAAGTATTTGGAAACTATATGTTTCACCCATTTGATGAGGTATACTCTTATTTATCTGTAGCTCTTGCAAATACACCTACAGGTAATGTTGTTTCCAAGTTAACGCAGTTAGCAGAGACCGGATCTCATCCTTTAGTAAAGGAAGTAGTTCAGCTTTATGGAACACAGACTAAACAATGGCAAAATAAATTTTCTTCTCACTTTAATAAACAAAATATAGATTTCTTAACCTTAGTTATTCAGGATGGTGTAGGAAAGGTAATAAGAACAAATAGAAATGACTTAGTAAAACAAGTTATTACTAAGTGGGTTGATAATAGAACTAATACAGATTTATTTCTCCCAGCTACAGGACAAGTAGACTTAATAAATACTGAAGCGGTTACTAAACTCGATACACTTTATAAAGAAACTCAACGATTAGCTCAGTTAGGAGATAAAGCAAAGTATTTAAGAGCTTTTAAGAATACATTAGATTATGCAGGTATGGAGTTAGGACGTGATGCCTATAAGACATTATTTGAAGATGAAACTATGCAGATAGAAGATTTACATACTTATATGGTGGGATCAAAATCTTTTGAATATATTCTAAGAGGATTAAAAAAAGCTATCCCTTCAAGTCCCTATTTACCTGGAAGTGAAACATCTGCCCTAAGACGTATAGCATCCTTAGCGTCAAAGTTCTCAATAGATCATTACACAGGATCTTTTTTAGGCGCAGATAAAAAAGTTATTTATGCTATAAACTTAAATACATTTGATTCTAAAGCAACATTACAGTTGAGATCTGATGAAACCTATGAACAGGTTATACAGACTAGATTTAAAGATACATTCTATAGCCCTACACCAGGGATGAGGCATTTAATTTTAGATATGCTAGCAACTAATCCTGAAGTACGTCTTAACTTCCAACTAAATACCTTTGATGCTATAAAAGAAGATGGTTATGGAGGGAGAGCTACAGTCTATGATAATATGAATCAGGAGTTAGCTGCTCAGACAAGAGTAGCAATGTATTTTAATAGTGGATTAGCATTTGGACATTTTAATACAGGTACAAAAGGAGATAAATCTCAATCTAAATACATACAACTACCTAAAATTTCTCCAGATGGTAGATTTAGCGGAAGATTATGGACGTCTGGAAATGATAGGTCCTATGATGGATGGGTTAAAACTGCTGTAGATCTCTTAAGACCTGCAGTATACGGCGAATTAGCCCGAATAGCTAAAACAAATAAGCAATTATTCGGTCATAATCCTATACCTTTAAATGAACAGCAGGAGAATGTACATTACCAAGAGGTTAAAGGAGATAATCAAGGTAATGGATTACGTTTTATAGCGTTCCCATTACTAAATGAGCCTAAATATAATTTCTTTTCCCCAAGTGGGAGACTAAATATGGCATTTGAAAATCTAAGTTCTATGGCTACCGTTGAGAGTCAGAGAGTTGCTATAGGAGATAGTCTTACTAGATATGTAAAAGAGAATATCACAGGAACCATTGAAGCATTGGAATTAGCCGGTGTTGTTAAAAAACAAAATAATGGCTCATATACTAATGTAAGCTTACCTTCTGAAATTATTACCGGTAAAATGCTTCAAGGAGATATATCACCAGCTTTAGTAGAGTTTGCAGTAAATGATTTGGTATACAAACCTTATATTAATACAACTTTTGGTCCTGATTTAGCTTACTACAAAACAGATTCAACAGGTAATCCTATTATTGATGCCGGTAAAAGAGCATACGGACCTATTACTCCAGGAACCGATGCTGTATGGAATGAAGAAAAACAGTATGGACTTAAACCCCAATTTTCACATGCAGTCTTAAATGATGTTTTTAGAGATAGAGAGGCAGCTATATTCGATCTGCTAATAGCTTCAGGAACTAATACTAAAGAGGCTAAACGAATCTCAAGTGCTTATAGAAAAGTTAATTCAACAGATGCGCAAGGGTTTACTACTCTAGAATTTCATAAAAGCGAAATGGAATCTGATGGTTCTTGGCTTGATACACATGATAATGCATATAATAAGTACTGGTCTAAAGGGCTAATGGGAGATAGAGAAAGTCGTGCTTTGTACTTAGACCCAAGAAAGACTTATTACTACGGAGATAGATTATCTATTGATTCTCAAGGTAATGAAAGTATTATATGGGAGCAAATTAAACATTCAACTATTCCATTACTTAGAGAGTTTACAGAGCTGTATAAGGAAACACCGGGAGAAAATAAGCTTACATTGAACCAGTTACGAATTCGTATGGAAAATAAAAATAATCCTATTGATATGGTGAACTTTGTATCTGCTTTAAAGATTGGAGCTAGTGGTGTATTTGATTATACTGAAGATATAAATACTATAAAAGTTAATTACTTACCGTCAACCCACTTAAGAAGTCCTCAAGTGATTAAAACAAAAGTTGGAGATGCTCTAGATGGTACACAGAGAGCTAAATTAATTTTATTAAATATATTAGACGAAACGAACTATAATGTATTCAATGCTAAGATAGAAGGTAAGAGCATAAAGAATCTTTATAATGATCTTTATGCAGAGCGTATTAAACGATCTCATGATCAGTTAGTATCTGAATTAGGAGTTAAAGAATACGAAAATGCTTTAGATAATAGAGTTGAAATAGGTGAAGAGCAATATGCTAAAGAAGAATTAAAATTTTTACAAAAGACACGGGATGTAATTACACAAAGTTTAGATAGCAGGGCATTACCTGATAATTATTATCTAGCTTTAGATATAGATGAACTTGTAAATGATATGGATACATATGGATTTGCAGCTCCTTTAGCTTTTCCTCCATTTGCAAAAAGATTTGAAAGTATATTGTTATCACTATTTAAAAATAGAGTCTTAAAACAACGTTTTAATGGTATGAGTGTGGTTCAGGTAGCTGAATTCGGATTTGGTATTGATAAAACACTTGAATTAAAACAACATAAGAACGGAGGTGTTTACGCTGAAGTAGCTCTTCCTTATGAAGTAGCAGTTAAATTAGGATTAAAACCTGGAGATGTAACGAATGATTTAGATGTTCTTGATTTAATAGGTTATAGAATTCCTACACAAGGAAAAAACTCTATGCTATCTCTCAAGATAACTAGGATACTACCTGAAAATATGGGAGGTGTAATTTTATTCCCTGCAGAGGTTACTACTATTATGGGATCTGATTTTGATGTAGATAAAATGTATCTTATGTTCCCCGAATTATCTAAATCTAAAGAGAAAATAAGCGCATTCAGCTTAGAAAAATATAATGAAAGTAAATCATTTGAAGGCCTGTCTGATGAAGCTATTAGTAATGCAATATTTGATATAAGTAATAGTATCCTTACAGCTAAAGAACATGCTCAAGAGATATTAGACCCCTTAGATTCACCTACATACACCAAAAAACTAGCGCAATATGAAAAATTAGGATTCATTCCAGATATTTCAGGTATGAATATAAATTCATTTGCTGCAGATATGTATTTAGAAAAAATTAATAAAGATGCTGGAATGTTAATCGGTCTCTTTTCTTTACAAGCTACTGGTCATGCTATGGCGCAACAGATGGATGTTTCTCTACAGAATGGCTATGAAATTAATATAGAAGCGGGCGGCAAAAAGACTCATACGGACTTAAGTAGAGTACTTGGTTTCGATGGTTATTATATTTCTACTTATTTATCTGAGGATCAGAATGAATCACTTGATAATGCTAAGTACCAAAGAATTGGTCGAGTTGGTGTAACAGTATATAATAGCGGTGTTGTAGCCCTCTTAAATAGAATTGGATTTAATAATTCTATTACATTAGACTTTATTAATCAACCAATTTTAAGAGAATTCTTTAGGCTAAGAGCTTTAGCTGGCCCAGAAATGGCTGATATACAGATCGCTAAAGACATAGTAGGAAAGATAGGTACAACAATAGAGTTTACTGATATACACTATAATAATAATGTTGCATATACTCCATCTAAAACTTCTTTAGAAGAATCTCTAATAATTGATTATAGCGCTGACCAGTTTAAAGTCCCCCAAACACAAATACTCTCTGATTTTTTACAGTATAGTAAAGTAGCAAGAGATTTAAGCAGGTTTAATACTGCTGTAAGTCCTGAAACTTTAAAGAATACAAGCCGTCTAAGTTATTTTGAACGCTATAATAGAGCTGTTGAGTCTTTTAATACTGGACAAGCTTCTATAAATATTGGGAATTCTACCTCTAGATTAGAGGCGTTTAGAGAATATGGACTAGATGCAGCTGTTTCGTATACATCAAAGTTCATTCCATATAATGTTCCAGGATTCCTTGAGCTAAAGAATAAGATAGCTACGACTACAGGACAACTAGATAGAACTCTTACTCCTGAATTAACAGATGTAATAAATGGAATGGCATTATACTATTCATTCACCAAAAAGAATTCTCCATTTGGACTAATGATATACGAAAAGAATGAAGCAGTACAAAAATATTTATTTACTGCAGAAGGATCATTACTTAAAGCTTTAACCCGGATAAAAGAACAGTACGGATTAACAAATGATCCATTTTTAGGTATGTTATACGGCCATGAAAATAATGTGAGTATAGATAATGTTTTACAAACTATAGCTTTTAATAATACTACACGACTGGGTACACCCCAATTAAACTTAATTACAGATAGATGGGCAGAGTTATTACAAGATCCTAGAGATGAAGTTAGAATTCTAGCACAGAATTTAGTTAAGTACGCAGTGATAACATCTGGATTTATGTTAGGGCCTAACTCTTTTGTAGATTTAATTCCTATTTCTTACTGGCAATCTGCAGGTTTAACTGATTATTTCAGAAAAGAATCTCGTAGTATGGGATATGAAAATTACTTTGATGATAATGCTGTAGAACAGATTATAAGAAACATGTATACAGAACAGGGTCTTTTAATGACTATAGATTCTAAGTCTTTAGAAACCAGTGATGTATTAAGAAAAGCCCACGGCCTTAACCAAAATCAATATTTTATTCATAAAAAACAAACACCACAGATATTCGTTGATAGTTTAGAAGTAGGAGTTCAAGAATATGTAGGATATTTTAAAGCCTTTACTGGAGATAAATTTAGACTCTTTAAGTTTAAGCGGAGTACAGCTCGAGGGGGGATTTATGAAGAGATTACTCCTCTAGGTACAAGATTTAGACATGTAGAGATGCAGGCTGATAATGTTGTTGTAGAGAGTATGAACCCAAGCAATGCTTTAATGCATGAACCGACTCCAGTTAAAGATATAACGGAAATAACATTAGATCAGAGAATAGATGAGTCTAATAGCAGTGAAACAAATGGCGGTTTAATGCCTAGACTAACTCCTAATGTAAAAACAGCAGTTCTAAACGAATTAGACCAGAGGATAGAAACTTGGTTAATGGAAAACTTTGGGATACCTGTAGAAAAATACGATAGTCTTAAAGTTAAATTAGGAGTAGATGCTATTGGTGTGGCAGATATGGCTAATAGAGTAGTTAAGGTAGATAATGAAAGAGATCGTTACACATTACCGGAAGAAGCAGGTCACTTTTATGTAGAAATGATGGATAACCCTTCATTTGATAGATTAATAAATCTAGTAGGAAGTACTCAAACCTATGAACAGGTCCTTAAAGACTATAGTGGATTATATACCACTGACTTAGAGTTTAAGAAAGAGGCCGCAGGACAAATCTTAGGAAAGTATATTGTAGGGACCTATACAAATGAAGTTGCTAAAGAAGATTATGGCTCAGGTTTAATGGGAACATTAAGAAAGGTTTGGGATTCTATTAAACGATTCTTTAATAGAATTGGTATAAAAGAATCTATAAACGACTTAAATAGTCAGTTATATGATATTTTAGGGCCTGCAGCATCAGCTATTATAGAGAATGTGAATCCGGGAGGACTAAGCGTAGAAAATATAGGTATTCATAAATACTATGCTTTACAGAATTCTAAAATTGAATTCAGAAATTCGGATGGAAATGTAGTTAATATGGGAGATAAGGCTAAAACAATGTTTAGGCGTGTGGGTAGATATGCATCTACAAAGATTCCATATTTAAAAACTTTTACCCAGAAAGAAGCTTTAAACGAGTTGCTAGCAGAGAGTAAACAAATTGTTGCCCCTACAGCTAGTAATAACTACTATATGCAAGATGGTGTAAAATTAAACCGTGTAAGCAGCTTAATGGAGATATTCCAACATCCTTTTGAACAACAAGAAATGGCAGAGAAAGTAGCCGCTAAGAATCAAAAAGAAGGTAGCCCTTTTAACACGGCAGATAAAGTTCAGAATCTATGGGATTTCTTAAGAGATGATATGGGGACAGGGCTACACAATCTAATGCAGGGCATAATAGAAAAAAGAAGCCTAGATGAGTTAATAAATAGTGTACCGGAGAATCAACAGACAGCTTTTAGAAATGCTATACCACAATTACGTGAATGGGTAAGAGAGAAAGAAGCTGCAGGAAGTACTCTGTACTCAGAAACTTTAATAGCAGATAAATCTGATTTGGTAGCAGGTACTGCTGATATTATTGAGCTTACATCAGATGGAAGAAAAATAATATGGGATTTAAAAACAAAAGCAAGAGGGAAGTTTGCTACTATAGAACAAAGATTACCTAATTTTATAGGAGCTCTATCAGGTATAACAAATACATTATTTAATAAGTATCGATTACAGCTTTCTATATATAAGCATATAATTGAAGAGAAGGGTATCAAGATAGACCAAATAAATATTTTACCTTTAGAAGCAGATGTAAATGTTGATAACGAAGGAAATATCACATTTGCTAAGGTATCTTTCCCGGAGACTAATTTACAAGTACTAAATAAATTAACTAATATGCAGCCTATAGAGTCTAAACTTATAAAGAAAGCTATTAGTTACGTATCACCCGAAACCGATGAAGCTGGGATAAAACAACAAGAAGACGCTGATAAATTATTAACCATATTCCAAAAGGCTAAAGATCAAATCGCTACAAAAATAGTTAAGTATAAAAAAGCACAAAATAGTTCTGAGTACCTAACGGCAATAAAAACATTACATGAGGAACTTGATGAGCTTACTGAGAAAGAAGGATTAATTCTATATACTAAACGTGCGGTCAGAGATATAAACAGTGCTTATAAAAAATTAAAAAGTCTACAAAAGACAGGAGGACTAAACGCAAAGAACTTAGGCCAAATATTAGATTTTGTAAGTGTATACGATATATTAGATAACATAACTTTAATGGCTCCTATGCTTGCAGAGTCTGGGTATAAGAATCTCTTAGAGAACTATGTTCAACCAGCTATAGCAAAGAGAGAGCTTGTAAAAACTGAACATGCAGCTTTAATAAGACCAATGATTGCTGAGGCATTAGGAAGATTAAGCAAAAATCCTGGTATGAGTATAAAAGCATTAGAAGCTCAGTTATTAATTGCGCCAAGAGACATATCAGCTGCGGCTAGATGGGCAGATGGTTTAGGAGACTCTACAGATACTACACTTGCTATGGTAAGTAAACTAGTTGCTATACAAAGAAGAAAGGTAAGTGAAGCTACAATAAATTTACGAAATGGAACTTCTACTACTGAGGGCCTTATGAAAGTAACGAAAGCTTTAGAGAAGTTTCAACATAACCGAGGTGTAAATCTCTATTCAAATAGAGCAGTATTTGATTTTATGCTAGAGACTACTGAAAAAGGACAAGTTACAGGAAGTATAGTAGGACTGCATACACCAGAGTTTAAAGCTCTTCAAGATAAATTTATAGAAGATAATACCCATCTAGACAAACTAAATTGGAATCTGTTCTATGCAGAACATAACCCAAATAATTATTTAAGTCCTAAGATGCAAGCTCTTAATGAAATGAGCAAAGAAGATCCAAGAAGAGTATTTTATGATTTTTATGAAGAAAATTATACATATGCTCAAAGTTTATTACCAGCAAGTTATAGAAAGAAGAGAGCATTACCATCTCTTAGAGCATCGGCAGGTGAAAGAATAACGGAGAAAGAAGGAGGTATAATTACTAGAAGTTATGATGCAGTAAAAGAATCTATACTTGAAATGACAGTAAGACAAGTAGATAATGTTTCTTATGGGGAATACACAGACGAAAGTGGAAACCCATTAGATTATGTCCCAATTCATTATGTTAGAACTATAGGAAATGAAGAGGGGCAACTAAGCCCTGAAGATGTAGCTTATGATTTAACAGATGGTTTACAAAGATTTTTTACAATGGCTGTAAACTTCCAAGAAATGAATGAGATTACACCAGAGTTAGAAGGTGCTGGTGAACTTATTAAAAACAGGAGAGTTACAAAACTTAAATCCGGTATGCCAATCCTGGACCCAGTTACGGAGAAACCACAGACTGAAGCTGGAATAAACTCTCAAGGATTTGCACGTTTTCAGGATTATATGCAAGCGCAAGTATGGGGTAAACGTAAAAAACAAGAAGGAACTATTAGAGTTGGTGAGAAGACCTTTAATGTAGAACAACTTGGTGACGCAATATTACAGTATGGAAGTTTAAGAGTTATGGCACTGAATAAGCATGCTGCTTTATCAAATGTAACATTCGGATCTATGATGAATGCGATAGAAGCGTATGCGGGTGAACATTATACTGTAAAAAACTGGACAAAAGCAAAAGGTTATTACACAGCAAATATGTCTGGTTTTGCGGCAGATGTATTATCAAGAACTCCCCAATCTAAAATTGGTTTACTAAATGAACTCTTCGATGTTCAGCAAGATTTTGATGAATACGGTATGAGAATGTCTCATAGAAAATTAGGTATGCGAGCTGATTTAGGGGCCCTCTACTTTTTACAGACTTCAGGAGAGCATATGATCCAGACTCAACTGGGTTTATCCCTGATGATAAATACAGAATTTACAATCTCTACAGGAAAAATAAATTTATATGATGCTTATACAGTAGTAGACGGAAGATTAGAATTAAATTCTGAAGTTGAAAATCAATTCAGTTTAGAACAACGTTCTGAATTTACTGAAAAAATGCATGCTGTATACCAAAGACTGCATGGTATATATAACAATAAAGATAGATCTGCTTTGCAACAATATGCAGCTGGTAGATGGGCATTCCAATTCCGTAAATGGACAAGACCTGGTTACCTACGTAGATTCCAAGGGGTAGAGAAATTGTTTTATGATAAAAAGTCTGAATTTAAAAAAGCCGACTTTAATGAAAGATTACAAACTGTAGCGGAAGGAAACTATGTTACTACAGTTAGATTTCTAGAGGATATAAGAAAAGATTTATTTAAATTACAATTCCTAACTATGAATGAAAGATATAAGGACCTTAATTCTCATCAACAAGCTAATCTTAGAAGATCTTTAGGAGAAGCATTAGGATTGGTATTTTTATACTTTACGGCAGGTTTACTTAAGCCGGATGGTGAGGATGAACCATTATCTGCTTTTGAAAATCAAATGCTTTATAATATAAAACGTGTACAGGGTGAGATGTTATTCTATAATCCGTTTGGAAGTTCTTTTTATGATATTCTAAGAGCACCGGCTGCGAATTTAACAAGTATTGAAGCTTATGGTAAACTATCGACTCAGTTAGTATCAGACATGATTTCAGTATTAACTGGTGGAGATCTTGAAAGATATAAGAGAAAATCTGGAAAATATGAGAAAGGAGATGCTAAATTACGTAAGTACTGGAGAAACGTGCTAGTAGGTAAAGAATTCTTTACTGATGCAGGAGATAAATTAAAATGGTTTGATTTGGAATAATGTTAAATTAAAATATAAATTGATGAGTGAAAATTTAGATAATTTTTTTTATGACCCGGAAGATAGAGATGTAGAGCTAATGACAGAGGAGGAAAAAGAAATAGTGAAATATCATTCTATGAATAATACTTATAAGTTAATTATGAGTGAGTATGATTTTACAGTTTTTCCTGATACTTTGTTTTGGTTACTAACAGATTACGATAAGGCTTCAGTATTTGATGTTCTAATTGAGTATTTTCAAGATGAGGATAGAGAAGAGTATGAAAAATGTGCAGTACTCAAACAACTAAAGGAAAGACGCCTTCGATACAAGAAGCGTGCCTCAAAAAAGGGGAAATTCACTTATAAGCTGGGAGTTCAGAATGAAGGGTTATAGGTGAAGACCTACCACCTAGCGGGTTAAGCTAGCTGGCAGATCGACATATCCTATTACTTCTTTGAATTCTTGTAACCCAAAAAGTTCTTTATTATAATCTATAGAAGACCATAACTCTGAATCTTTTGGTAAGACTTCATCTAACCTATTTTCCCAATATTCTCTTAAAGAGTCAGCTCTACTTAAGACAGACCTCATAGGACTATCTGATGAACGATCCTTTAGTATCATACTTTTTGCGGGAGAAGAGAATTCAGAATATTTTCCTACTTGGAAATTCTCAAAGTCACTTATGAATTTTTTATTTAGGGTAAACACATACATTATGTATGTACCTCTTAATAATGGATAAGATTCTTTAAAACATTTATTAGCCTTTACATCTTTTTCCAGGTTATAATAAGATAAATGTTTACTATACTTCATTAAAACATATATATCTGGAGAATTACCTAACTTATCTAAAAATGCCACATCGCCAAGATATGCATTTATTAAATAAGGAGCTAATTCTGTTTTTGTATAACCTATCAAAGGCATCATAAATTCCAAAGTTTGAGTTGTATCAACCACACTCTGAACTTTTCTTAATTCTTGATATAGATTCATCGCTTAATTTGATTTTAATTGCACCGTTATTGTTATAATACTCCATTGGGTAATCCCAACGGTTGTGGTCCTGATGCCATTTAAGCCTATTAAGCAGGCTATTGAATTCATCAACGGCTACAGACAAGTCCAGACTATCCGGCTCGTATACCACACACTCGAACAATCCCGTAGTTTGAACAGCTACAATATAAGTTTTAATATCATACTCCATAGGATCTTCTCCTATACTCTTTAAATAATCTAGCGTAGCTAGTTTATAAATAGCAAGTTGTCTATAGTATCCATAAGAACTATATGAATATGAAAAACTATAAACAGACTTAGCAGTAGTCTTTAAATCTACAATAGTAACTAACTTACGTTCCTTGTTTAGTATTAGATTATCAATAACTGATTTAACTTTAAAATCTTTATGCGTCCAAAGAAGTTCTTTTTCAGGTTCTGCACCTGAAAGTTCTGCTGTGTTTAATATATGTGATGCTAGGCTATGTGCTTTTATTGTTTCTGAGCAGCTTAAAACTATTTCCATATCTTCCTGGGATAATACAATCTTACCCTCAGACCTCTTAAGAAAATCCATGTACTGTTTATTCTCTGCTTTATCAAGTTTAGTTATTACAGTTGCGAGTGCTGTCTTAAAACCAGCTATATCGTAACAATGTTCATATAGTTCATCTCTATCTTTTAATATAAAGTCTGTTGGTGTATCTTCTGTAGAATCATAAGCTGTTTCTACAAGATATTTTTCATTCTCTATCAAACTTTCTATAAATTTTCCCATCATTCCTCCAATTACAGGTACGTCACTAACTACATACCTGGTATTGAATGAACTATTTTCTAATATATAACAGTGAATAGCAGATCCTAAATCATAAGATTTATTATCTGTTTTTAATTCCCGGCTTAGATACTTTTGAAAATGAAGGGGAGAAATTTTTAAAGCGCTTAATGATGAATGACTTACGTGATCAATTTTCATCTTTTTATTTTTTATATTTTGTTATTTTAAATACTAATTTTCTATCATTTAATGTTTCTACTGGTATGAATTCAATTTCTCCTGTTTGTGGTATAACAGCGCAATTATCATCGTCTATTAATCCCATCTCAACAATAGTATCTTGAAATGCTTTTATCCATATCCATAAATTATCTACATCCCATTTAGGTTTGTAGTCTTTTTTTGGCGGACGCCATCTCAAATCTCCTTTATACATTCTAATATCCCCATGGTTTATAACAGTATGTAACTCTAGTTTTATTCTTAGAGGTCCCATACTGCGAATATCTAACCCATTAGGTATGTATTGTTGTATATAACCATGCATTCTTCTAATAATAAGTGCACGTAAGTGGTGATTCATACCGGTGTAAAGCCTTTGTCCGTTTATTTTTACCCATTTGCTTTGACTTTTTGCTACATGGGTAATAAAATGCGGTATTTCTATCTTCAGCTCTTTTCTCATAATTTAAATTAAATGTAAGGGACGGGCCCATAGAGTACAAATGGAGGAAACTCTATTGTTAGGGCCCGATCTTACTGATTATAGTTAAGCTACCAGACTTTCGGCAATTTCAGAGTTTTGAGCAAGCTCAGTTTCTAATTCATTGATTTGTTGTCTTTTAGCATTTTCGTATTCTCGTAAATCTTTCTTCATCTGAGGGTTATCAAATGCAGTATAGTCAGATTCTAGGAATATGCTTTCATTTTCACCATTGTTTATAGCAATAGGAAAATATTCGCATGTTCTCATCTTCGTATTATCGTAATCAGTCGGAACTGCTACAACATTTCGAGGACTTACAAGAACTTCTAGGATTACACCTTCACTGTATCCAAAATCTGATACATATTCCATTGACCCTACATGGAGGCCAGCGGAGCAAGTTGTCTCAGGATCTGAGTCACAATCTTCTCTGGGCATAGTAATGGGTGTCCCACACTTTATTACCATTCCATGTGCTCCACTATGATATGGAGCAAAAGTTAGTGATTGTGTATATTTCGACTCTTGTTCACCTGTATCCTCACTGTACTTAAACTGAACTTTCTCCTCACCAGTTTCAGTATCATAAGTTTTTTTGACTTTACAAGCTTTATAAGCTAAGAAATAACCTTTATCTGTTATAGGGTGCCCATTATGCTCTAAAAATCCATATAGCTGCGTTCTAACAGACTTATCAGGATTTAGTAACAGGTGCTTCCAGAAATTGACCAAACCGTCTAACGGCACTTTTTCTTCTAACCATTGCATAAGTTTTTTAGCTAGGAAATTCGGAATAGGATCCGTTGTACCTTTAAGATACATTTTATTTCCACCATCAAACTCAAAACGGCCATCAGTTCCATGCTGAATGCGATTTGCAGGAGTAAGTAAGGTTTTCACTTTCTCCAGTATAGCGTTACGTTCATCTTGATCTCTTGAAGCGTTGTAATTACGAGCAAGTGCTATAACTTGGTCGGCTTCGTTAAATTGTTTTGAGATACTTTTTGGTAGTCCATCAATAATGATTTGGACTTCGTCTTTACCAATTTTACAGACTAAATAAGAATTTGTCATTTACAAATATATTAATTAATTATTATTTGTAGAGATTTTCTCTACTTTCTTTTTTTGTTTTTTGAACTTTACTACTGTTTTTCCTTTAAACCTTAGATATTCTCTAATAGCTAGAAAGACCTCTTTAGAAGGTATCTTTGACGAACTCGTGCTGTCCAGCTGAGAAAATTCTAAATGGCGTAATAGGCCTAAACCATCAGAATATTTACTTAACTCTCTTAAATGTGATAACATCATATGATTTATACAATCATTTTCATCACACATTTTTTCTAAAAGAAGAGCGCCAGCTTTTGTTATATGAGCATGCTCTCTATAATTTTCTTCATGATTTTCTTTAAGTTTTCTCCACTTATAGTATAAATCAGAATTTAACTTCTCAAAGAATGAGTAGAAATACAACTCATCTGTTAAGGATTTAGTTTTTCTTGCAGTATTCCAGTTACGTAAGAATGAATGTTTCATAGTGAATAGGTCTTTTACGTGAATAAATTTAGCTTCTTTTAATTGTTTTACTAATACGGCTGCTACTTTAAGTATTACTACAGGATGGTCGGTTATACCAATATCATTTGTTGCATAACACTTCTTATACTTACCCGCCTGCTTACATATAGCAGTTATACTTCTTAGTAACTCAGTATCTTCAGAAACGCCGTATATTAATAGACCACCTTCTTCTTGATATTTTACTAAATCAGATATAAAATACTCACTATTAGAAAACTGAACAACTGCATCATCCCATTTATCTTTGAAATAAGCTCTTCTCATAAAAGCTTTACCCAAACGTCTACGTTTCTCTGCGTCACTTTCAAAATCTCCTACAGTATCTAAGTAATCGTCATTCGTAACAGCTACTCCATCATAGTCAATCATTTGTACTTTAGAAAACAAGACTGACATAGCATTAAAATCTGATTCTATAGTTTCAGGAGTTCTGTGAGTATCCTGATTAAAAAGATTTGCCTTCTCGTCAAGCGGCGTACTATACGCTCTTCGTATCTGAATAAATCCATCAGGACATTTGTCATGTAGTATAAACAAGTCTTTAGCTTTAGTAAATACTTTTCTTTTTACTTCAGGGTCTTCACTAGTAGGATCTCCCTGCTGTTGAAAAAACATAGGTAAAGTTATTAAATCCTTTGTCCCAGGTGTACTTTTAACCAGTCTGAAACCTCCTACATAATTAAGACTAGTTTCTCTTCTTACCTTATGTATAGTAAAACCATTGAACAAAAGATTAGTTCTATGCTCGTCATTCAGTAAGCTGCAAGACAATGTTTGATCATGAAGCTCACACTTTATATTACTACCTTTAAGTTCGGCTAAATATGATTTAACACCAAATATAGAATCAAACTCTGATCTACCATATCTACTACTATTAGCTTTTAATGCGGAGGCTTGAGTTAACCAAGTTACCATATTTCGAGTATCAGCTAATTCAGCTTCACATTCCATTTTAAGTAGACTTTTTATCTTACTAACCTTTTTCAAAATAGCGTTTTTAGTTTTATCCGTATATCGAATTGCTTCTCTACTAGGAACTAAATCTAATTCTCCTACTTCAAACTTAATACCACATGGAACATCATTATTCATCCATAGGCTATTCTCAAACATAGAGACATTTAAAGGATAACGTACTCGTCCAACTATTAAATGTAGTTCTTTTAATTCGTAGGAGTGTTGCTGTGATAGGTCTATAATAAGCTCATCATCCTCATAATCGATGTGTGCTTTTTTTATTTCACGGCCTCCACCTTCGGATACATTTATAAACTCAAGGTCCTCAAAATACATTAACTGATTATTAATAGCTTTTGCAAAATTCTTAATATCTCTATAGGATTCTTCTTTGTCTAAAGGTATTATTACTTCAGTAGAATTCAATTCAGTTGTAACCCCTTCCTTAAGGAGATCCATATGAAATGCATCATTACCTCTATATAACATGTAATTAAATGTTTTACCATTATGTTTACTTATAATATAGAATGTATCAGTATATGAAAATGGAGATTTAGCTCCTATCCCAAAACCACCGATTTGATTATTATCACTTCTTTTAGTTGAATTACCAAAAAGAGTATAAATTTCTTCTACACGTTTTTTGCTTAAACCTACTCCGAAATCACGGAATAAAAAGGCGTTACCTACACCTAAAAGGACATTCTCTCCTTGAAATTCTATTTGTGGTTTTTTAGTTTGGGGATGGAACCATTTAGGATCATCTTCATTAGTCATTGGTATC
>TARA_R110000765_G_scaffold102273_4_pt1 | contig 16191 bp, 14 predicted proteins | sample TARA_R110000765 | Tara Oceans TARA_R110000765 (sample SAMEA4398168) | marine metagenome | biome: Polar Biome; feature: [MES] marine water layer (ENVO:01000295) within the mesopelagic zone...; material: water (ENVO:00002006), including particulate matter (ENVO:01000060) such... | reverse complement strand
TGCATGTTCTTATCTACGGTCCAGGTAGCATTTTCTAATTTTTCAACACTAATAACTTTACCTTGCGCATTGAATTTTACGCGTAGGCTTTGATACTTTTTCAAATACTCGGTTACTAATTTGGTATACATCACCTTAAATTCCATCGTCAATCTTCTTTTTATATTTTTCTCTATATCTTCTTCAAAATTCATGATGAAAGTGTGATTGAATTTGCTACTTTCTTTTATCGCAGCTTCTGCACCTACTGCCGAATTATTTACGGTATTGGGCATCGGCAACGGCTGTTTTACTTTGGTCAATGTTCCGTCTTTATTCACTATTGCTTCATCTACAGCTGCAAAAGAGGTGTAATTGGTGAGTAAATTGTACTTTAGTCCTAACGCTATTACCTGAGCTTTTACATCTTCATTAAATAGTTGGTTGTAATCATCTAACTCCCCTATTCTTTTTCTTGCCCACAAGTAACCTAATGCTTTGTTCGATTTGCTTAAATGCCCATCAGATACATTATATACTTCTCTAAATCGCTTTTTACCTTGATAGCCGGTTACAATAATTCTCCCTTCGGCTTTTCCACGGTATTTACCGTATATTAATACGGGTCTTGCCGCAAATACATCTGGTATACTTTTCTGGGCTAGATCATACATATCAAACCCTTTGGATTCAATTTTAATTCGCGTTACTAAAGGTTTGGCAATATATACCGCAAAATCCTTGGCTACTTCTTGGGCTTCTTCAGAAGTAGTGGCAATAAATGATTCGCTATTAGATACTTTAGCCATACCTTCAATTAAATATCTGTTTACGCTAGAGCCTATTCCAAAAGTGAAGACATTTGCCTGGTCAAGGTTATTGCCTATAAGCTCGAAAGCTTCTTTTTCAACACTAACATATCCATCGGTTATAATGACCATGGAGCGGGAAACACCCATATCCTTTCTTGGAAGTTTGTAAGCAAAATTCAATGCGCTTAGTAATCGGGTACCTCCACCTCCTTGACCATCGGACAGAAAGCGTATGGCTGCTTCAATGTTCTGCTCATTGATTTCTACCGATACCGGACTAAATACTGTGGAGCTAGATGCAAATAATTGAACGTTGAACGTATCTGTCATTCGTAATCCACACAACAGATTTCGCATCAATTCTCTGGACACTTCTAAGGGATATCCGTTCATAGATCCTGATACATCTACAATAAACAAATACTCACGAGCTGGGATATCATCTAAAACCACATTGTTGTTGGGTTCCATTTGATAAGTAAAGAAATTTTCATCCTTACCTTCATATAGTAACAACCCTGTGTTTATTTGATTTCCACGAAGGTAATAATCCAAGATAAAATCTCTATTAGAAGGATTTTCATTTTCCTCGGATAAAAATACCTCAGCCGTCTTTGCATTTGGATAATTGACATTGACCTGATGTGTTTTGCTATTGATATTCTGAATAATCATACCCGCATTTAAAGTAACGGTGATATCAAAATCAAAACTGTCCGCAATTCCCTTAACCGTATAGGGCATTTTAAAACTGTCTTCATTATTAGAACTTTCGCCCGTAAATCGTGGACCCACTACTGCCGGTGCTACAAATTGATATTCGCCATTTACAGGTATCAATATTTCTGTGTAATAGATATCTATTGCAATCTCATCGCCAGGCATAATATTACCTACGTTCATTTTAAACACATTGGGTCTATCTTGGTCTAATTTTGCTGCACGTTTGCCTTCGTTCAGCGCAGTTTCATATACCTTTTGGGCTTCTTGTTTTTCAAATATTTTAGCATTTACAATTCTATTGCCAATGGTCATTTGCATTTTATGTACTGCAGCTTGTGTAGAGAGTGGAAATACATATCTAGCTTCTATAGGCTGAGCTCCTTTATTCTGATACACTTGTGTAACTTGAACATGAGCAATAGTGCCCGATATATTCACAGCCGTTTTTGAAGATTTTAATGGAATTAACGCATTTTCGGTAGACACCAATAAATACGGACTATTATCATCTTGAGCAAAACCTGTGAAGAAGGTTAAGCATAGTAAAATGGAGTAAAGTAATTTCATGATCGTTGTTTTTAGATTAGTACTATTTAAAGTCAAATCTAAATGTGAATAATCAGTAATTACAAGGTCTTTTAGTATTCGTCGGCTATGAGCTAGAATTCGTTGATTACTATATCTTGGCTACTACTGACCAATATCATATGCCACTACTTCAATGATTTATATATTTATCGAATTATTAAACATAAAAAAGTCATGAGAAGAAATTTGGATGAAAAGGAATGTACAGCACTCCTTGAACATAACTACATAGGGCGACTAGCTTATATTTCAGGAGGATGTCCACATATTGTTCCCATAACTTATTTCTATGATTCTGAGACCAATAGTATTACTAGTTATTCTTCTGAAGGTCATAAAATTCGGGAGATGAGAAAAAATACTTCCGTTTGTTTAGCCATTGACGAGATAGCTTCTATCTCGAATTGGAAGTCGGTACTCGTTCAAGGTACTTTTGAAGAACTCTCACGCATTGATGCAAAATATATGCTTCATGAGTTTTCTGAGGGAGTAAAGAAAGTTATTAAAAACAACTACGGTGAGCATCCAAAATACATAAGCGAGTTTTCCGCTAAAATTGATGCTGAAGATATACCCATTGTATTTCGTATCAATATCTCTGAAATAACCGGAAAGTTTCGAAAAAACGATTATTAGGATTTAGTCCTAAAAATAAAAACAACTTAAACTATAAAAATGCTCTCATTGTTTAATGAAAGCATTTTTATTATAATCTAATTACTATCAATTAAGAATCGCTTTTCAATACTGTTTCTAAGTATTTTACGTGCCTCCATTAAATCTTTCTCCACTTCACTGAGCTTGGCATCTCTAATATTTGCAATCTCATTTAAAGTAAAGCCCTCATTTGTAAAAAGCTGAAAAATTGTTCTCATACGCGTATCCATCTTATCAAGCACCAACTGCACATGGCGTGCAACGCGATCTTTATTCAAAGAAGCATCTAATTTTTCTGCAAGTTCTTTTTCTTCATCCGTAATAAAAACATGGTCAAGGGTATAATCATGCTTATTTAAGGATTTATCATCCATTTCTTCTAACATTACAAAATCACCATCACCGTCTCTGCTATATTTTTCTTCCATTGCTTCCCACTCTGGTTTTGAATAAGTGTCTATATTATCAAAGAACGCATGATCAAACTCCTCTTCTACCAAACTGTCTTCCAATAACTGATCTACTTTTTTATAGAGAAAAGTATGTAGTTCATTTTCATTTTTTATTTCCCCTAAATTGTCATAGACCTCAATAAATAATTGATCCGTGAAATCATTCGGCTTAAACATGCCTTTATTCAATTTTCCCTTAGATACTGCGCTATTTAATCGTTTAGCTACATACCGATATATTTTTGGAAGAATTTTTAAAAGCTCTTTATTAAACGACTCTTGATTATTCTCACTTTTATATGAGACTAATCTAGAATACGTTTCTTTCATTATAACTCGCATATCATTTATTTCTATATTCATAATTCTAAACTTAAAGGATTAATACCAGTATAAAAGTGCAACCTTATTCGTGCAATTAATATGATAAATATCAGTATATTCAAGTAGGCTTTAATCTAATTTAGTCTTAACTATGGTTCATATCAGCCCCATATATACTACATTAATAACAGTTTATGAATAGCCCAAAAGATTTCGGAATAACTGGTCTTACGGATAAAGAAGTTAGTATTTCACGAGAAAAATATGGCTCAAATACCTTCAATTATAAAAAAGAAAATAGCTTTTTAGATGCCCTTAAAAGCATCGCTAAAGAACCCATGGTTCTATTATTACTAGTTGCCTCCTCTATATATTTCATAACCGGTAATTGGGGAGATGGTATTTTTTTAGCTTCTGCCATTATTCTTGTAGGATCTATATCACTATATCAAGATTCTAGAAGTAGAAAAGCGTTAGAAAACCTTAAAAATCTAACACATCCAAAAAGTAAGGTGATCCGTAATGGTGCGATTGTTGAAATTAATAGTCAAGACATAGTTGTTGGTGATTATCTTATGGTAGAAGAAGGTACCACCATCTCTGCCGATGGAACCATTGTACACTCAAATGATTTTTCGGTTAATGAATCCGTTTTAACAGGAGAATCGCTTTCCATTTATAAAGACTTTTCTAGTTCAGATAATTCAATTTTTACAGGAAGTACGGTCGCTAGCGGATTAGCCATCGCACAAATTACCGCTATTGGAAATTTAACGAAACTAGGAAAAATAGGAAAAAGCCTTGAGGGAATTACCGAAGAAAAAACTCCATTAGAACTAAAAATTTTCAACTTCGTAAAATTGATGTCTTTTTGGGGAGGCGCTATATTTTTGTTGGTATGGACTATCAACTATCTGCGTTCAGGAGTAATACTAGACAGTCTATTACAGGCCCTTACCTTAGCTATGAGTATTCTTCCTGAAGAAATTCCTGTTGCATTTACCACTTTTATGGCTTTAGGTGCTTGGCGACTTATGAAAATGGGAATAGTTGTAAAGCAAATAAAAACGGTAGAAACATTAGGTAGCGCAACAGTTATCTGTACTGATAAAACCGGTACCATTACCCAAAACAAAATGGCCTTGGCCAAACTTTTCACCTTAGAAACGGGACAAGTAATAAATGCCGATGAAAATTTAGAAACCAAAGAAAAGGATTTAGTTACTATGGCTATGTGGTCCAGTGAACCTATACCTTTTGACCCAATGGAAATTGCCCTCCATAATGCCTATGGCAAAATATCACTTAACGATGAGCGTCCAAACTATAAGATGGTTCATGAATACCCATTAGGTGGTAAACCGCCCATGATGACCCATCTCTTTGAAAATTCAACTGGCGAACTAATCGTAGCCGCCAAGGGTGCTCCTGAAGCTATAATTGCAGTATCTGACCTGACTCCTTCGGAAATAGAGATACTGCAAGAAACTATTTTAAATTTAGGAAAAGAAGGTTATAGATTATTAGCGGTGGGCAAAGGCAATTTTACGGGAAAAGAATACCCCAAACAACAACAAGATTTAAAATTTGATTTTAAAGGTATCGTTGCATTTTACGACCCGCCAAAAGAAAACATTTCTCAAGTACTTAAAGAATTTGAAAGTGCGGGTATTCAGGTAAAACTGGTTACAGGAGACAATGCCAGTACAGCTATGGCCATTGCTAAACAAATCAATTTTAAAGGTTATGAAAAATGTATTTCGGGCGATGAATTAATGCAACTAACAGATGTAGAATTACAAGAGAAAGTAAAAAATATTAATGTTTTCTCCAGGATGTTCCCCGATGCAAAATTGCGAATTGTAAATGCGCTTAAGAAAAATAACGAAGTAGTTGCCATGACCGGCGATGGTGTCAATGACGGACCCGCATTAAAAGCTTCTCATATTGGCATTGCCATGGGAAAAAAAGGAACCGAGATAGCGAAACAGGCAGCATCTCTAATTTTAGTAGATGATGATCTCTCTAAAATGGTAGATGCTATTGCTATGGGTAGAAAAATTTACACCAATTTAAAAAAGGCTATTCAGTATATTATTTCTATTCACATTCCAATAATTCTTACCGTGTTTATACCGTTAGCCTTACGATGGATCTATCCGAATATATTCTCGCCCTCTCATGTCATCATACTCGAATTGATTATGGGACCAACATGTTCTATCATATTTGAAAATGAACCTTTAGAAAGGAATTTGATGTTCAAAAAACCCAGACCATTTTCTACAACTTTTTTTAACTACAAAGAATTGGCTACTAGTATTATACAAGGTATATTTATAACATTAGGGGCTCTATTTGTATATCAATATTCGGTTGCTGTCGGTTTTTCAGAAAGTATCACTAGAACAATGGTATTTATGGTTTTGATATTTGCAAATATCTTTCTAACCTTAGTCAATCGTTCTTTTTATTATTCCATTTTCACCACCCTAAATTACAAGAATCCCTTGGTTCCTTTAATCATTGGAATCACCCTAACACTTTCACTACTTTTACTATATATTCCGGCTTTTACACACTTTCTTGAATTTGAAAGTTTATCCATTAATCAATTGGGTATATCTTTATTAGCGGGTGGTGCCTCGGTACTATGGTATGAATTTGTAAAATTGGTAAAACGCTCTAAAAATTAGAGTTAGGGTTTATTATAATTTTTCACCAAAAGCTAAATCACCAGCATCGCCAATACCTGGTACTATATAACCCCGTGAATTTAATTCTGGATCAATGGCGGCAATCCATAAATGGGTATGCTCTGGAAAAATTTCATTTATATACTCAATACCCTGCTGAGACCCTATCACTGAGATGATATGAATAGCCGATGGAGTGCCATGTTGTTTCAATGCCAATAGTACATTTTCTAAAGTTCTACCGGTTGCTAACATAGGGTCTGTGAGTACTAATATTTTACCTACTAAAGATGGAGCAGCAAAATATTTTACAATTACCTCAAAATTATCGCTATTGCCGTCATGCTTTCGAAAAGCAGAAATAAAGCCATTCTCGGCGGTATCAAAATAATTAAGAAGTCCTTGATGAAGTGGTAAACCAGCCCTTAGAATAGAACATATTACCAAATGATCCTGATTAAGATTCATTTCTTTAACACCTAAGGGTGTTTTTACCATTGCCGGACTATACCCTAATTCTTTACTGAATTCATAACCAAGAACCTCCCCTATTCGTTCAATATTTCGTCGAAAACGCATAGCATCTTTTTGAACTTTTGAATCACGTATTTCTGAAATAAACTGATTAAGAATTGAATTTTTCTCTCCTAAATTATGAACTATCATGAAGGCTGATTTTATTTCTAAAGTACTATTTTTAAATACAAGACTTGAATATATGAATGATATCATTCATATATTCAAGTCTTGTATTATTTTGCTTTTGTAGCATTACTGTTTAGGCATTCAGCATACCACCATCAATTATATGTGTACAGCCGGTAATGAATTTACTTTCATCAGATGCCAAAAACAATGCACATTCACCAATCTCTTTTGAAGTAGCATAACGACCAAAAGGGACGGCTGCGATAAAACCATCTTTAACAACCTTTGGACTATCAGGAGACATATCGCTTTCTATTCTACGCATCATATCATTATCAACCGGACCAGGGTGTATTGTATTCACCCGTATTTTTCTTGAAGCATTCTCAACAGCAGCAACTCTCATAATACCCACAACTGCGTGTTTAGTAGCTACATATGCACCTAAACCTGCAAAACCTTTTAAACCTGCGACTGAAGATGTGATAATGACACTACCCCCATTTTCCATCTTTGGGATAATATATTGACAACCCAACCAAACTCCTTTTAAATTTACAGCAATTACTTTATCGAATACATCTTCAGGGTATTCTGAAATAGGACGTGAAACTCCTTCAATACCTGCATTGGCAAAGAAAATATCTATTTTACCAAAGGTTTTTAAAGAATGGTTTAAAAACTTAATTGTATCCTCCTTTTTAGAAACATCTGCCTGAAAATAGGAGATGTTCTTGTTATTTAACTTTACACGTGCTTTTTCAATAGCTTCAGAATTTTTATCAACTAAAACTACCTTGGCACCTTGCTCTAAAAATAGGTTTGCTGTAGCTAAACCTATACCTCCTGTACCTCCGGTAATAACAGCAACCTTATCTTTTAATCTTTCCATGTGTATTAATTTTTTACTTACAATTTGTTAATTGACCAACCTTTTCCTGCCTTTTGAGTGGCTACCAAATTTTCACTTATAATTTTAGCTCCGATTTCAGGCATTTCATAACGCTTAATCGTCATTTGTATATGGTCTCTTTTTTCAAAATAATCTGTTATCTCACCCGCCGTATTTAAACGGACATCAAAAAATTTGTACTCATAAATCTTTAACTTAAATTCATTTTCCCCCTTAAAAGTTTTATCGAAAAGCACAGCGGTAGTAAACCCATTTTTAAAGGGGAAAACATTTAAAAACTGAGGTTTTATAACCACAGCTCCAGTTTTATCAATGAAACCAAATACAGGCACCCCATCCTCTACGGTATTCTTAATAAGGCACAAACCTTCATTAAACATTGGGTATTTTACACTTAACACGTCTGTTTTAGTTACGTCAACTTTTGGGCTTGTATAAATGTCATCTCTAAATTCAATGACCAGTTTGCCCTCTTCGTTAATGAAACCCCATTGTTGACCTTTACGTACCGCTGCCAAGCCTTCACTAAAAGGAGCTATTTCATCAATATTTTGTAATACTTGTGCCGATATGGGTAATGCCACCAATATGGTGAATACCCATAGAAATATTCTTTTTTTCATAATTTTTATATTTTAATTGTTTCACCAAAGTAGGCTGTTCATTATCAAATTACTATGACCCAAATCAGTCTTCAAGATTGAATAAGTAGTGATTGTTTTGGTTTATCTGAATAAAATTTCAATTTTTGAAAGAAGTATCAACTCGGCCTTATTTTTACCTGCAAAGGCGTTTGCCATTGCTGTGGCTGTATCTAAAGTCAACCTTTTTATATCAGGTGTAAACATCTTTACATGTTCCTTATAAAACTCCTTAAATTGTTTAAAACAATCCTTAGCTTCTTTCTCATACTCCAAACACCAGTCAAATGTAGTTTCGATTCTAAATGCGGCATCTGAACCATATTCATCTTCAATAGCATCAATATCTAACCAATAACTACGAATGTAGGATCGTAAATGATCAACTTCTTTTGTATGTACAGTGCCATCTGTACTAGCCATGGAATAGAATAACTTTCCTAAATTCTCATAAAGCTCGATACCAAATTTTTGTGAGTTTAACATATCTTTAAAATTGAAATTAATATTTAGAAAAATTACTTTTATAACACCAACTTTACTATGATAATTATCAGTTAAGGATTATATTTAAAAATGAATGTTTTTGAAAAAAATAGTAATATTTTCAATCTATTATCAGAAGGAATTTCTGAGGGTATAATTCTCGTAAATACGAAACAAGAAATTGTAGCTACCAATTCTTCTGCCGAAGAAATGTTTGGTTATGATAAAGATGGACTCATTGGTAAATCATTAGACTGCATAATACCTAAAAGATTCCACAATAAACATTCAGATCATTTTTCTAGTTTTATGGAGAAAAGTGAAAAAAGAAAAATGGGTAATGGTCTCGATTTAAGTGGCATTAGAAAGAATGGGGTAGAATTTCCTGTTGAGGCTGGTTTAAACCCTTTCGTATTATATGGTAATAGGTATGTAATGGCATTGGTTACCGACATTACAGATCGTAAAAATTACACACAAAATCTCGAACAAACTGTTCAAGAACGTACCAAACAATTGACAGATGCACTAGAAAAGGAAAAAGAGCTCAATGAGCTTAAAACGCGGTTTTTGTCTTTGGTTTCTCATGAGTTTAAAACTCCTCTTAGTAGTATACTCACCTCTGCAACCTTGCTCTCAAAATATAAAGAGACCGATCAACAAGAAAAACGTGACCAACACGTAGAAACTATAAAATCTAAGGTTCGACAGTTAGATACAATTCTTAACGATTTTCTATCTGTAGAACGTTTAGAATTGGGTAAAGTAAATTATGTAGTTGAAGATTTTCCCCTAAGTAGAGTAATTAACGAGGTAGTTTACGATGCCAACATGCTTCTTAAAACCGGACAGCAAATTCGTTACCCAGACAATATAGATGAAGTAGTGATAAAATTTGATGAGAAAACCTTAGCCTTGGCATTGTCTAATTTACTCCAAAATGCCATTAAATATTCTCCAGAAGATTCTACCATTAAAATACTTTTCACAATTGAAAAAGAATTTTTGATCTTAGAAGTTATAGATCAAGGAATAGGTATACCCGAAGAACAGCAGAAGTATATTTTTGATCGTTATTTTAGGGCTGAAAATGCATTATTGAACCAAGGTACAGGCATAGGTTTAAATATAGCCAAGCAACACCTTGAAAATTTGGGTGCAACACTCACTTTTGAAAGTAAGGAAAATATAGGCTCTACATTTACAATTCATATTCCAAAAAATATAAAAACCAATTATTAATGAAGACTATTTTATTAATTGAAGATGATAAAATTTTACGAGAGAACACAGAAGAACTTTTAGAAATTTCTGGTTATCAAGTTTTTACTGCAGCAAATGGTAAAATTGGAATAGCAAGTGCAATAGAAAAACTACCCGATTTAATTGTTTGTGATATTATGATGCCCGAAGTTGATGGCTATGGTGTTTTAGAGGCACTATCGAGCGAAGAAAGTACCTTACATATTCCATTTATTTTTCTTTCAGCGATTACAGAACATAAATCTATTCGAAAAGGAATGGACCTTGGTGCCGATGATTATCTAACCAAACCTTTTGAAGAAGAAGAATTAATAAGTGCCATTGAAAGCCGAATGGCTAAAGCTAAATTACTTCACGATATTAACGTCAATAAAAAAGAACAAGTTGGCGACCCTGATGAAATCGGGAACCTTAATCAACTTAAAAATTACTTTGACGATAATGGCGAAGTAATTAAAATAAATGAAGGAAATACCATTTACCAAGAAGGTATACGTTCTACCAATGTATATCTTATTTTAAAAGGTGTCGTAAAATGCCATACCATGGATCAAGATGGTAAAGAACTTATCACCTCTTTATATCATGCCGATGATTTTTTAGGTTTTACCTCATTGATGAATAATGTTGTAAATCAAGAAACCGCTACAGCCTTAGAACCAGTAGAACTAGCTTCTATTTCTAAAGAGCAATTACTACAAATTGTTTCTGAAAACCATACTATTCCCTTAGAGTTAATGGCTCTTTTATCTGATAATATTTCAGACATTAAACATCAACTTTTACAAATGGCATATAGTTCGGTTCGCAAAAAAACAGCGCAAACCTTATTGCAATTTGCCGAAATCATGAATAATGATGCCTCTGAGCCTATTAGAATATCTCGTGCCGATCTAGCCAGTGTTGCAGGTATCGCTACCGAAAGTTTAATTAGAACACTTTCTGGCTTTAAAAAGGAAGGGCTTATTGAAATTGAAGGTAGAAACATACGTATAAAAGAACTTAAGGTTCTTAAATATGTTACCTAATCTGTTCTAGTTTTTCTTATTTTAAATAGACTGCATGATAAATATCATAGGTTTTCTTTTTGCACTCAAATACTTTTAGAGAGCAAAAATAAACTATGAAACATATTTTAATTCCTACCGATTTTTCAAGTAATGCAAATCATGCTATTTCGTATGCTTTACAACTTTTTAAATATGAGCGTACGAATTTTTATTTTATTCATGCTTATGCAGATGAAGTATATGGCCCTTTTCATAATGAAGATAATGACGCTTATGAGGACGAAAAACAAGCCATTGAAAAAAGTTCTGAAAATGAATTAAGCAAGCTTGTAAAGGAAATTAAAGAGCGAACCCAAAATCCTAAACATCATTACGAGGCCATCACATCTTTTGAATCATTGGTAGATGCTGTCAATAATTTTGTGAACATCAAAAATATTGACCTCATGATTATGGGCACAAAAGGTAAAACCGCAAACTCTAAAATAACGTTCGGTAGTAATACAATTCAAGTATTTAAATATGTGAAGTGTCCGGTTTTAGCAATTCCAGACGGGTACGAATACAGTCAACCAAAAAAGATTCTTTTTCCTAGCGACTATATGTTACCCTATAAAAGAAGAGAACTTCAACTTTTAGATACGTTGGCAGCACAATTTAAAGCACAAATATTCAGCTTGTATATATCTGATTTTGAAGATTTAAGTTTAAGACAATCAGATAATAAGAAGTTTTTAAAAGAATCACTACCTAACGCTAAACTATCGTTTGTTATAAAGCATGTAGAGAATAGAGCAAAAGCTATTATGACCTATATTAAAGATAATGATATAGATCTTTTGGTTATGGTTAATTCTAGACATTCATTTTTAGAAGATATGCTATACCGTTCTACGATTGATGAAATCGGACTAATACCTACTGTTCCATTTTTAGTAATGCAAAATTTACCAAGGTAATCTTAAAAAAAAATCAAATGAAGAAGATAGTATTAACAACAGATTTTTCTGAAAATGCCTGGAATGCAATTTTTACAGCTTTAAAAATATATGCAGACGTAGATTGTCATTTTTACCTATTGCATGCTTATGAGCCTTCAACATTAAACTTATTAGGAACTAAAAGCCAACAACGGTTAGGTGTAATTTATGATTCACTTTCAAAGCATTCTGAACAAGAATTAGAAGAAATGCTCAGGTATTTTGAGATTAACCATAAAAACCCTAAGCATAAATTTACCACGGTATCCAAATCAGAGACTTTAGAAGAAGCTGTCAAGAATATAGTTCGCCAGAATGATGTTGATGTATTAATGATGGGTACACAAGGGGCTACAGGGGCTAAAGAGGTTTTCTTAGGAAGTAATACAGTTAAAGTATTAAAAACTGTAAAAAACATTCCAATTTTTGCCATACCGGGTGGTTTCAATTTTCAAAAACTACAAACTATAATTTTCGCTACAGATTTCACTAAACCCTTCAAAAAAAACGAATTAAACACAATCATAGAACTTGCCAAACTTTGGAAAGCTCAAATTGAAATTGTTCATGTGGCCATAGAATTTAATTTGAACGATACCCAAAATACTAACAAGACCACATTAAAGGAAAGATTTGCAGGATTAGATTATCAATTTAAAAATGTACCATTTGAAATTAATATATCTCATAGTATAGATGCATATGCTGGGAATATAGATTCTTGTATTCTAAGTATTATTCGTCATCAACATACCTTCTGGGAAAAAATTATAGGAGAAGCCGTAATTAAAAAAATAGCCTTTCATTCTAGTATTCCCGTAATCTTTTTACCTCAATAAATTTTAAAATATTTTTTTATTTCTAATAATCATTATAATGAAAAACATACTAATCCCTACTGATTTTTCAGAAAACGCATGGAATGCTTTACTTTATGGAATTTCGTTTTTCAAAAAAACACACTGTGCCTTTTATATTGTTCATGTAAATTCTGTTAACACCAATACAAGTGGAGAAACCGCTATGTTTCTATCACCAGATATTTTAGAAGAAAGTATATTGGTAGAAAGTAAAGAGAAGCTTAACAAGCTAATGAGTAAAATAGAACATTTGCCCTTAAATGTAAAACATGAGTTTAAACCTATTGCACTCTATGGTTTTTTAACCGACCATATAAAAACACAAGTCAAAGAAAAAAAAATTGACCTAATTATTATGGGTACGAAAGGTTCTACTGGTCTAAAATCGGTGTCTATTGGTAGCAATACCGGTGATGTAATCACAAAAGTACCTTGCACTGTTTTAGCTGTACCTGAACACGCCGTTTATTCTGGCATTAAGGAAATAGGCTTCCCTTCAGATTTTCAATTAACGTATGACCATAAAATTTTAGAAACCCTAAAAGATATTTTATTGCTTAAAAAATCTGCCTTACGTTTACTTTATGTGTCGCTTAACAATGAAAAATTGAGCCCTATTCAAGAAAACAACAAAAGAATTTTAATGGAACATTATAAAGATATTGAATGTTCATTTCATGTGGTTACCGGTAAGAAAATCGATGAATCAATTCAGTGTTTTACAGAGAGTAGAAATCTAGATATGTTGGTTATGGTTGCTAAAAACCTTAATTTCTTAGAACGTATTCTCTTTAGACCTACAGTAGAAAAAATAAGTTATCACACTAAAGTACCATTTCTCGTTATTCACGAGTCATAAATTTAATTAATCCTAAAAAAGTATATGTTGAATTAAGTAAATTCAATTATGGCTTTTTTGATATCGTCTTTTTGTATCATGCCAGATTGTCGCCATAGTGGCTCCCCATTTTTAAATATCAATAGTGTAGGCAAACTTTTGATTTTATATCTGCGAGCAAGCTTTTTTTTGGCTTCAACATCTATTTCTACCACGTTTAGACTTTCTCCCATTTCCTCTTCAATTTGTTCAAGAATTGGTGTCATTAATTTGCATGGGGTGCACCAATTTGCATAAAAATGAACTAACGAAGGAATATCTGAACCTATATTTTTTTTGAAACTCTTTTTCATAGGGCACTTTTTGATGATTAATAATAAGTAATTTCTTAAGCAATGAACCTGACGAATATCATACAATAATTCATCAACAGTACTTAATTTCAATTCATAAAATAATAAGACTATGACACGTATTTTATTACCTACAGATTTTTCTGAAAACTCCTTAACTGCAATTCGTTACGGACTAACGTTGTATCAGGATATAAAATGCACTTTCTATCTTTTGAATTGCTACATGCCACCTGTTTACTATACAGAATACCTAATGGGTAGTCCTGCTCAAATTGGTCTAGGAGACATCGTTAAAGAGAATTCTATGAATGATCTTAAAGATTTAAAGAAAAAACTGCTAAAGGATTTTGAAAATCCTTTACACACTTTTATAACTCACTCTGCATTAAACGTACTTTCTAGTGAAGTTACCAGAACTGTTGAAGCTGAAGATATCGATATAGTAATTATGGGTACACAAGGCGCAACTGGGGCAAAAGAAATATTATTTGGCACCAATACTGTACACGTAATCAAAAATGCTAAATGTCCTGTTTTAGTTGTTCCTTCTGGCTTTGATTATGAAGTGCCAGAACAGATACTTTTTCCAAACGACTTTGAAATCGAGTTAGACAAAAACAGTTTATCACAGCTATTGAAGATTGTGAATACACATGTATCTCAAGTAAATGTCATGCATGTTTTTACGGGTGAAGAACTTAACCCTGTACAACAAAAAAATAAAGAAAAACTAGCAAAGATTTTGAGGAAAAATGCCTTGTTTCATGAAGTTTCCAGCAATGAAATTATTGCCGCAATAAATGAGTTTCAAGTAAAGCAAAAGATAAATATGTTAGTCATGGTTCAAAACAAACATACTTTTCTTGAGCGTTTATTCATTGAACCAATTATAAAGAAAATTAGTTTTCATGTTACCATTCCTTTAATGGTAATACCACAATTATAATTATGGAAATTAAAAACATTTCAGTTTAACCAGACTTTTTAATGAAACACAAAATGCACGCTTTTACGCTACACAAATTTTTGAGTAGTAACCATACTCTTTTCACATCATCCCTATTTATGAAAACCTTATGTCATTGTAAGGCACTAGAAAAGTACTTTTTTTAGGTAAAAAAGAATTATTAAGATTGCCAAACATATCCAGAGAAAATCTAAAAGAAACAGTTCACAAAATTGTTCTTGACACAGGCATAAAAAACACAAGTTCAATACCATATTAAGCAAAGAAATCATATCTAGTATAACTTTTCAAACTATTGACAGTATTCAAACAGACCTTATAATTATGGGTGCCAAAGGTATAACTGGTGTAATAAAATAAGAATATTTAAAACTATTACGCCCTGTTCTATGCTAGCAATACCAAGAGAGATAGCCGACCCAACCAAATGATAAAATTACCTTTATCACCGAAGAAGAAATAATGTACTCAATTAAGATTTCAAATAATAAATTATTGAAAAAATATCAGTAAAAACGCAACACTGTTTTCATGATTTACGGAATTATGCCAATAAGGTCCATGTTATTCATGGATTTTTTAATTCAATAAGATAAAAAATGTTTGCAATGGCCTATTATCACAAAAAAACTTTTTTGATAGGCCATTACACGAACCGATTGATATGGTTAAGTATTTATGGATTACCATACCCTTTTAAATTGTGCTTATTCATGACTGATATTTATCATAGTTATTTATTTGATTGAAATATATATTTAACCAACAATCTAATTATGTTAACTATGAATAAGCGTATTCTTATACCAACAGATTTTTCCAAGAATGCTTTGAATGCCATTCGTTATACCATTGATTTGTATGCTAAATTAAATTGTGATTTCTATTTTTTGAATGTATTTAATTTTGAAAAATATACAACCAATAGTTTAAACATTCCTGAAGAAGGAAGCGCTGAATTTGAACTGGCAAAAGCAGCTTCTGAAAAGAATTTTGTG
>TARA_R110000765_G_scaffold100706_4_pt1 | contig 16232 bp, 15 predicted proteins | sample TARA_R110000765 | Tara Oceans TARA_R110000765 (sample SAMEA4398168) | marine metagenome | biome: Polar Biome; feature: [MES] marine water layer (ENVO:01000295) within the mesopelagic zone...; material: water (ENVO:00002006), including particulate matter (ENVO:01000060) such... | reverse complement strand
GTATGATAGAGCAAGAAACAATTAATAGGCTTCTAATTGACGAAGACTATTATGGATCGTTTGGTAAACAGTACTTATCAAATTCAGATATAGGATCATTACTTAACAATCCTAAAGACTTTAGAAAACCTCAGCCTGATAATATAAATTTTCATAAGGGTAGATATTTCCATCAATTAATTCTTGAACCTGATAAAGCTTCAGAAACAAATTTTATTGATGTATCTTCACGAGTTACAAAAGCTTATAAAGAAACTGTTGCAAATAGTCAGCAAGATATTATAATGCTTGAAAAAGAGGGATTAGAGATAAGAAACTGCGTGGATACAATGATGCAGAACCTAGCTTTTTTTGAAGGTATTAGGCAAGAGGGGAACCAATATGAAGTGCCAATGATAAAAGAAATTAAAGGACTTCTTTGGAAAGGTAAGGCTGATATTGTTTGTACAGATAAATTAATTGATCTAAAAACTACAAGCAAAATAGCTGATTTTAAGTACTCGGCCCGAAAATATAATTATGATAGTCAGTGTTATATATACCAGATTCTATTTGGAAAACCACTTGTTTTTTATGTGGTTGATAAAACGAATGGAAAATTAGGAATATTTAGACCAACAGAAGAGTTCGTTAGAAGAGGCGAGGCGAAGGTAAATCTTGCGGTGGAACAATACCATAAGTTCTATGGAGAAAGTCCAACAGAGGACATTAAATACTATTATATAGACGAAATGTTATGAAAAGTAATAGAGTTTATTTAAACCAGAAAGTATTAGCTTGTTACCCTCACGTTTATACATCTTCAATTGCTAGGATGATAGGTTGTGATAAGTCATATCCATACGAAGTATTGAGGACAGTTGGCTTGAAGCCAATTGCAAAAGAAACCACCATAAGTAAGTTGACTAGAAAAAGTGATAAATGGAATGATGAATTTCTTTAGAGAATTATTTAAAAATTATAAGATTAAAAACCGAGTGCTGACATTAGAAGTTCCGATGGATGTCAGTACCCGTAGCGAAAAGGATAATATTATTCTTTCTACGATAACGACATTGGAGCAATCAATTAATATTAAAAATAAGTAAAATTATGGAACAAAAACCAAAAGTGTTTGCAGACGGGTTCTCTTTTAAGAGACAAGAAAATGCTCCAGCGTGGGTAATTGGAAGACAATCAGTTAAAGTAGATGAGGCTATTGCTTTTCTAAAACAACACCAAAAGAATGGCTGGGTTAACATTGATGTTAAGCAATCTCAAAAGGGAGGCTATTATTGTGAGTTAGATACTTGGGAAGCAAAGCCAAAGGCTGAAGCGGCTACATCTACTCCTGGGCCAGTCTCTCAAGATTTACCATTCTAGAGAGATCCTTTAAGTGAAAATAGAGGGGAGAAATTAAACTCCCCTTTTTTCAGCTCTAATAACTGTTGGAATAAAAAATTATTCCCTATACTATATATATATTTTTATATATATATATATTTTTTTTTCTTATACACATAGTAAAAAGTTAACATTAAGAACATAGTTACTGGTAATCAATAAGTTAAGTTAAAAAAGTCAACATAAAATCAACATTAAATCAACACTACAATGAATCAAACTGTTACAATATTCAAAAATATAAAGGAAACTGAAGCTCCTTTTCACCGGCAAGTAGGTGTGGTACTTGACCGCATCAAGGATGGAGCCACTAAAGAACTAGTCAAGTCAATACGAAAAGAAAAAAATAAAACCGAAAGGAACGAACTTAAGAAATTATTACCCGCAGTTTGTTTTAGTGGTGTTTTTACAAAAAGAAACGATTTATCTATATCTGAACATAGTGGTATTATTTGTTTAGATTTTGATGGATATCCAAAACAGAAAGATCTTCTACAGGACAAAGAAGCTTTGTGTAAAGATAAATTTGTATTCTCTGCTTTTATTTCTCCTTCTGGAAATGGTTTAAAAGTATTAATTAAGATACCAGCTGATAAAGAAAACCACGTTAACTATTTTAATTCACTTGATAAGCATTTCAAGTCACAATATTTTGATAAAGTAGTAAAGAATATATCAAGAGTATGTTACGAATCGTATGATCCTTTGATATATGTAAATGAAAATTCATCTATTTGGGATAAGATTGAGGAACCTGAATATGTAGAAATTGTAAAGAATCGTGATATAGCTACTATACCAATAACAGATGAAAATAAAATAGTTGAAATCCTGGTAAAGTGGTGGATTAAAAAATATCCAATGACCGAAGGACAAAGAAATCAAAATGTATTTATACTTGCTATGGCATTTAATGATTATGGTATTGCAGAATCATTAGCTGGGTATATTTTAAACCAATATTCTTCTAAGAGCTTTTCTCTTCAAGAAATAAAAAGAACATTAGACTCGGCTTATGCTAATAAGAATAACTTTGGAACAAAGTACTACGAGGATGAAGATAAAATAAATCAAATAAAAACAAAATTAATCAGAGGAGTATCAAAAAAAGAACTCCGCTATCAATTAGAAGAAACCGCTATTGATGGTAAGTTAATTGAATCGGTATTGAATCGTATTGAGAAGGAGACTGCTCAAAAAACATTCTGGGAAAAGAGTGATAAGGGTACGATCAAGATAGTGCATATACTATTCAAGACATTCCTTGAGGATAATGGTTTTTATAAGTTTAATCCAGAGGGGAGTAAAAACTATGTGTTTGTAAAGGTTACTAATAATCTTATTGACCATACCTCCGAGAAAGAGATTAAGGATTTTATATTAAACTATGTTATTGAGCTGGATGATATGACTATCTATAATTATTTTGCAGATCAGACAAGATTTTTTAGAGAAGATTTTCTTACACTACTGTCAACTATTGATATTTATTTCATTGAAGACTCAAATAGTACATCTTATTTGTATTATAGAAACTGTGCGGTTAAAATTACTAAAGAAGGATTAGAACCTATAGATTATATGGATTTAGGTGGTTATGTATGGAAAGAACATATCATAGATAGAAAATTTAAAATATGTGAGAATACAGAATGTGATTATAAAACATTTATAAAGCGTATATGCGCCAATGACGAGGCTCGCGTAAAAACAATGGAGTCTACAATAGGATTTCTTATGCACGGCTATAAGAACCTCTCCTATTGCCCCGCAGTGATATTAAATGATGAGGTTATATCTGACAATCCTGAAGGCGGAACAGGTAAAGGATTATTTATGAATGCTATTAATCAAATGAAGAAGTTAGTAGTTATTGATGGTAAGCAGTTTGCTTTTGAGAAATCATTTCCTTATCAGTTGGTGTCTGCTGATACCCAGGTATTATGTTTTGATGATGTAAAAAAGCATTTTGATTTTGAAAGATTATTTTCGGTAGTAACGGAAGGTCTTACATTAGAAAAGAAAAATAAAGATGCTATTAAGATACCATTCTCAAGATCCCCTAAAATTGCAATCACAACTAACTACGCAATAAAAGGTTCTGGAAATTCATTTGCTAGAAGAAAATGGGAATTGGAATTACACCAGCATTACAACAAGAATTTTACACCAATTGATGAATTTAAAAAACATTTTTTTGCTGATTGGGATGATAATGAGTGGTGTCAGTTTGATAATTATATGACTTATTGCCTGCAATTATTTCTTAATGATGGATTAGTTAAATCTAAATTTGTTAATCTTAAAACAAGACAGTTATCAAGTGATACGTCTCACGATTTTATTGAATGGTGCGGTCTTCTTGAGAATGGAGCACATAAGAATTTACAGATTGGAATAAAAGTACATCAACAAGATAAATATTATGACTTTATATCTGACTATCCTGATTATGCTCCTAAATCAAAAATGCAAATTAGCCGTATGAAGTTTTATAAGTGGATGGTTTCTTATGCAATTTATGCTACAGGACAAGAACCTTTAACAGGTAGAGACTCTATAGGTAAATGGATGGAAATTAAACCAATTGTTACACCAAAGGCGGAGCAAGGAAACTTAAATCTTTAATGGATATAATAGAGAGAAAGTATAAATACTCAGACTTTATGATGTATAAACAATGTTCCTTATTAGCGAGTGTTGTTAATCAAACCGTTGGAGAAAAGATTGGTATTGGTAAGAATTCTTACATTAAAAATAAATTAAAACATAATACTTCTCAAGAAACGATAGATAAGATAAATAGAAGTGTAAAATATTATAGAATGAAGAACAAAACACAGATAAAATTTAGAGATTACCAGATTGAAATAATAGATAGAGGCAAGGAAATTGTAAAAAATAAGGGATTTCTATATCTTGCTATGGAAGTTAGAACAGGAAAAACATTAACATCACTAGGTATTGCTGAGAAATTAAATATAAAAGAAGTTTTATTTCTTACAAAAAAGAAAGCTATAACAAGTATTGAAAATGATTATATTCTTTTTAGTCCTGATTATGAATTGACTGTTATTAATTATGAAAGCGCACATAAACTTCCTGATAAAAAATGGGATATGATTATACTTGACGAAGCTCACGGCATAGGAGCATTTCCTAAACCAAGTAAAAGAGCTAAGCAGGTTAAGGATATCATAAAAATTTGTAACCCTTATGTTATTCTATTGTCTGGAACACCTACACCAGAGTCTTATTGCCAAATGTACCACCAGGTATATGGTATAAAGGGCAATCCTTTTTCTTCATACAAAAACTTCTATAGATTTTCTGATTATTATGTTAATGTTACCGATAGAAAGATAAATGGATTAATGATTAGGGATTATACCAAAGGCTATGATACTATTATAAAAGCTATGAAACCATATACAATTAGTTACACTCAGAAGGAAGCAGGTTTTAAAATTGAGACAAGAGAGCATACATTATCTGTAAAGATGTCAGAATTGACGTATAAATTAGCTTCTCAGTTGAAAAAAAATCTTGTTATTGAAGGAAAAGAAGATGTAATACTAGCTGACACCCCGGTAAAGCTGATGATGAAGCTACATCAAATTTATTCCGGAACTGTGAAGTTTGAATCAGGAAATTCTACTATATTAGATCTCTCTAAAGCTGAATATATTTTTGATAATTTTGGATTAGTAAAGATTGGGATCTTCTATAAATTTAAGGAAGAGCTAAATGCACTGAAGAAAGTATATGGAGATAAGCTATGTACAGACCTGGAGATTTTTGATACCACAGATAAGTCTATAGCCTTACAGATAGTATCTGGGCGTGAGGGTATATCCTTACGGAAAGCTGAAGCATTGGTCTACTATAATATTGATTTTAGTGCTACAAGCTACTGGCAATCAAGAGATAGAATGACAACAAAGGAGAGACTAGAGTCTGATGTATATTGGATCTTTTCTGAGGGAGGCATTGAGAAGGACATTTACAAGGCAGTAACTAAAAAGAAAGACTATACATTAAGACATTTTAATCAAAACCACAAAATATGAGATATGAAACATAAAATATTATACGGAAATGTTGAACAGGTCCAGGATAAATTAAAGAAGATAGAATTAGATTGGGATATTGAAGTAGTCTCATCTTCAATTGGAGATATTCTTTATACAGTAATAGTAAAAATATTAAGACCTAAATATTAAAATTATGAAAGAAGCATTAAAATTTATAGCGGCAATAATAATACTTACTGCCCTATCGCTAGCAGTAGCTTTTTGCGCTGGAGAAACAATGAGTAGATTATAAGTAAGTAACCATAAACTTTAAAACACGGCTGTTGTAATGTAAAACGGAGCTTACTTGTATTTTAGTGTTAGTTAGGGAATGAGCGAGTTATACTTTTTTTCAATTGATTTGGTCGTCACTTGATTATAGGTATTGTTTTTGAAACACCGTTATGTTCCCTATCAGCACTTAAAAAAATAAACTATCTTTGAATGAATGACAGAGCAACAAATTCAATCAAAAAGAATCAAGCAATTAGAGGATCAAGGGTACTATGTGTTAAAACTTATTAAAACAAATAAGAATGGTATACCAGATATAATTGCCATACCTCCAAATACTGATGTAATCTTTAGTGAAGTAAAAACTCCAAAAGGAAAATTGTCTAAGCTCCAGGAATACCGTTTAAAAGAATTAGAAAAATATGGATTTAGAACCGAAGTATATAGAGGATAATATTTTTGAGGTAGAAGAATGGTTTGCCAAGGGTCTTCTTCAATTATCTATAGAATCACAGACTGAAATAGTAGAGGATCTGGTATCGGTGGTAAATCTACTACCTATAACCGACGGATGGGAGCAAAAAATATATGGAGTAATATTAAACGAGGATATATTTTATGTAATACAATACCTAAAGGAAGAAGGCGAGGTACCTTTAATAATAGACCTAGAATATGTTGATGTAAATGAATACCTTGACGCAATATTAATTAACAATACAATCAAATCATATTATGACGAACCAAGAAAAAAAGAACAAGACTACTAAAAATAAACACATAGGCACAACTTTTGTGTCAGAGTCAATTTATTTGCTAGAAATTTGCGAGGAAATTTTTCAATGTAATCTTAAGGAAAGAAACAGACAAAAAAATAATGTAAATGCTCGTATAGCTTTTGGCACAATACTAAGAAGCAGAGGTCATTGTCTTAATGATATAGGTAAATGTATAAATAGGGATCACGCTACTATTTTACATTATAATAAAATATCAGAAAACTATCGGAACACAGATGAAGAATTTAAATTAAAATTTCAACTAACCGAATATAAGTTTAAAGAGAAATGTGCTGAAATCAATATAGAACAAGCTAGTATTATAGAGAATAAACATAAAGATAATTACCACTTAGCTCTTCCTTATTACAATAAAATTCTAATAGATCATATTAATTTATTAAATAATCAAAAAAAAGAGTTATCTTTGGAATTAGAGGCATTAAAAGTTTATAAAAATATTTCAACAACATCTGTAAGTAGGGTTCAAAATATTATAGACATTGTAAAACAACGTACCCGTATGGGCAAGGAAAAAGAAGTAGAAAATAAATTAAATATATTTTACAATTCAATGCAATATTAATGACATAGAAAAACAATGGCAAAACTATCAGCACTAGAAAACGAGAGGCTCACACATATAAATTATTTAATGGGTGGTTTACACGACTCTTGTGATTCTATTTATGAATGCCTGGTAGACCGCGATTTTAAAGAATTACGATCCATTATAACAGAACTTACCTCTACCTTAAATGATATAGAGATTTCAATAAAGGATGAGTAATATACCAAGAAAAGAAGAAGAGTTATTTAGTTTTCTTAAAGAAAACTTTTTCCCAGATCTATTAAAAAGCAGTTCTAAGTATGCCAGGACAGACTGCTTCTCAGTTGAGTTCAATGCAGATATAGAGTTAAAATGCAGAAGGACCCACTACGATACTTTAATATTAGAAAAGAAAAAATACGATGCTCTTTTAGATAGAGCTAAGTTAAACAAAACAAAAGCTGTATACATAAACTCTACCCCCAAAGGAATCTGGGGGTTTTATATTTCAGATATAGATCTGGAATGGGAGATGAAAATGCTCCCTAAGAATACAGATTTTGGAAACAGAGAAAAGATAGAAAAAGAAATAACATATCTAGATATATCTAAAGGTAAGGATCTCTGGTAAATTAATTTCTCCTAAAAATCCTACGTATTTTCTTCATAGGTTTTTTATTAGCATAAGCTGACTCAGTTTTTTTAGGATGGATACGCTCAGGTAAATCACCTGTTGTTCCTTCGCTTTCCCATCTAGCCGCTATATCTGGATGGTTTTTGTATAAATATTTTCTTTGTGCTTCGCTTTTAAATGGCATATTATTTATTTTTAAAATTTATCTTTGATACTTTTATACTAAATGCATTTATCTTATCTTGAACTTTCACTAAATCTGTTAGATAATCATTTGAATTTTTTATAGCCGTATTATATGCTTTAATCATATTCTTATTAGCTTGAACTGCCGACATCTTTCCGCTAGAAACCTTTTTACCATACCTTTCAGCTTCACTTTTATACTTAGACCAAACGGATTTTTTCTTAGATTCAATTTTTTTACCTTCATACTGAAGATTTTTATATGTACTGTTTATAGCTTTTTCATACTCAGGATTCTCAAAAGTTTGAATCTTAATAACTTGAGACATTATAACATCGCCAATAGATTTAGTCCTTCCGTAGTAATCTTCTCCTGTAGTTGCTGATAAATACATATCTTGTATTGATGATGCAGCTGGTATAGTGGACCTTCCTATGTATATAACTTTATTCATAATCTTCTGAAATTCAGTTAGTCCAGACTCCTTATATCGTGTAGCATAAGGATCTGATATAGCTTTATTTCTAAAGTCTCTATTTTGGAAGAAGGCCTGGATAAGACCACCAAGTAAAACGTCTGGTGCTTCAGGACTAATATGATCCGCACCCATTTCTTTTCCTTCAATAGATTCAAATGAGTAAGGCATAAATCCAGTAATCTCTGATACCAATCCTTCATTAGGAATATGGTATGTATAGTAAGGAGATATAAATCTTGCTAAGTTGATTTCTTTATTCCCAACCTTAAATACTAATGGTATATCTGACAGCCCTAGATATGATAATCTAATTTTAGGTATATAACCTCTTTCTTCTCTTACTTCTTTTTTCTCGTCATCCTCTCCAGATAGAGCTGAAGCAACTAAACTAAGGGCTTTTAATGCTCCTAAGAACGAAGCGGTAGTGAGTGGTCTTTTGAAGACAGCATTTTTTGTTATTCTCATCAAATCAGCCTGGAACTTTATATAAGCATTACCAAAAACAGGTGTCTTCGCTGCGGCATCCCACACTTTTCCTACTGTTGCGTAATTTTGCATTCCATCAAAAACTTTTTCTACAGCCTCTGTTTCTGAGTAACCAGCATCTCTTAAAGACATATAGGTTGCTATTTTCATAACATCATCTGATGCTCCATACGCATTTGTAGCATATTTATCTGCTTTAATAAACGGTGCGGTAAGCTTCTGCCAAATACTCTTAGCTTTCTCAGTAGTATTTTTATCTAAACTACCAGCTATATCACCCTTACTTGTTCTTAAATCGTTAGTTAAAACATCTGATCCAATAATACCATATTTCACTAATACCTGATAGACTTTATTTTGTGTTTTTATAGACTTTCTTGCTTTGCTAAAATTCATAGATACCTGAACCGCATTAGCTCCAGTAACAAATGCAAATGCAAAGTTAGATAGTAAGTTACCAAGCTGAACTACAGGATTCCAAACAGTATGTGACTTTTTTAATACTTGTCTCGCTTGTAATCTATCATAACTTTTAAGGGCATTATAAAGCTGATCTGTAATCTCATTAGTAAATGAATATCCTTGGAAGTCTTCAGATATATAATGTGGCACATACATTCCGCTTAATGCCCCATAGTTCTTGCCTTCCATTAAAACATACCCTTCTTTTTTGGTTTTACTAGCTTTTTTTGAATTAGCAATTGACTCTGCATAAGACTTAACAGCTACATTTCTAGCGGTCTTAATCATTCTGTTGACGGTAAGGTATATAGGGTCTTGAACCTTATTATCTATTTTCCATTGGTCTATAGCTTTTCTTTCTTTGTATATATCAGGAGTAATTTGATTTTTTAATGCTCTCTTTATCCATCCTTTTTCTTTTATAATATCAGGGTCCTCAAACTCTTCATATAGACGAGCTATATATTTCCCTTTGAATTTATTGTATGTTTTTTTATCTATAAAACCTTCCTTATAATTTAACTCGTGGGTCTGAGCATTTAAATCTATCAGCTCATCATATAAAAATTGTTCATTCTCTGTTAAATCTTCATAGGTTATTGATATATCATCATACATTTCCGGATCTAGTGCGGCGTGAACTCTAGATGCTGATTCAGGATTTGATCTTATAATATCCTGAAGCTGTCTTGTTAATCTAGCTCCTTCTACAGTAGCTACATCTTGCTCTCCTTTTAATCTTCTAGATCTTGCTAGCTCCTTAACTGTCCTTGGTAATCCATTAAACCAATTTGTAGCAGTCTGTCCTATTATTCTTTTATACTTATACTTGCTGTCTATACTTTGCGTAACCATTTTTGCCACTACAGTATCTAGTTTACTTGAAATATTTCTATAAAATACATCATCTAAATAACTAAGCACAGGCATACCGCTAAAAAGTTTTCTAATATTAAAACCTGATGCCTCTTTTTCAGCAGGCTCTTTAGCAGTTTTCTTACTGCTTTTTTGTGTTTTTTGCTTAGTATTTTTTTTTGGGTCTATACCTACGACTTCTTTTTCAGTAACATTTTCTACTTCTTGTTTTGTTGTTTTAGACTTATCTGCTACCTCAGAATCAGTATCTTGTTCTATATTAACATCAGATCCAGTAGCTATGCTCTTAGCTGTTTTTTGAATGAAGTCAATTATTTCCTTGGTGTCTCTAACCTTTTTAAAAGGAACTATACCAATCTTAGAAGAAAGTTTATTTATAAACTCAGCTATTGTTTGCAACACATTTAATGAAATCTTTTCATTTGTGTTTGCTAGGGTAGCTATTAGCTCTGTGATATATTCCTCACTCGTTTCTGATCCTTTGTACTCTTTAATAAATTCTTTTAGATCTTCATTAGTTTCTTTATCTATTAGATTTTCTATTTTATTTCTAAAGTCGTCATATAAAGATTGATTGTCATCCCCAAACTTAGCGAGTAAAACAGCGTGACCAACCTCGTGAGGAACTGTATTCTCATTAGCTTCCGATAAGTTAATATGTATTTGGCCTGAACCTTTAATATACTTACCGTTACTGTTCGTGTAAAAAGTAAAAATACCACTTCTACCTTCAGAATAAACATTATTACTAGACTCTATTGCTTTATCGAAGCTGGCTTGTGTTTCGTGTATGGTCATAGTCATATTTGGAAATACAGATTTCAAAGCTACCGAAGCCCTGTTAGCTTGTTTAACTATATTTTTTTTAACATTATCGGTAAGTCTATTTCTTAAATCTAAAATAGATTTTTTATCTGAAACATCAATAGCTTCATTAACAGGTTCAGGTCCAGGCCGACCCTCTTGGTCTTTTATCTTTTGTTTTATTGAACTTATAAGCTCCCTAGTAGGATCAATACCTAATACTGTTTTTATATTTGTTGGTGTAGGCTTTAATCCTGTTAGATCTTCAAACCTTTGTTTTAAATTATTTAATTCAATAGGGCTATTCGCTTCTTTTATAGCTGTTACTGTTGGGTACTTAAGTATAAACTCAGATACATCACTGGCTGTTATTCTTTCACTTACATCACCAGGAAGCTCGTCACCTCTAGCAAGAACAGACATATACCCATCTTCTAAGCTAACGCCTCCATTTTCTTTTTCAGCTATCCATACGCTTGACTTAGTGTTAGATTGTATACCTGATTCTTCAGGAGTCAATCCTGTAACAGACTCCCAACTTTCAGGAGTAAATTTAATTGATGACGTATTAGATCTTTGGTTTATTAGGCCCTCAAAATCACTGTCAATAGATGTTTTATCGTCAGCTTTTACTAATTCAATAGCTTCAGCAACCTCTTTTATATTTTTTGAGGTATCTGCAATCTCGCTATATACTTGTTCTGGTGTAGCTCCTTCTATAATAGTAGCTTTTTCCCCTTCATTTACATCTATAACATTTTCAAGAATGTATTTTTGAACTTTTACGGGAGGTGTTTTTTCTAAAGGTTTACGTGTTTTCTTATCAACCACCACCGCTTTGCCGGATTCCATCTCAATATCCACCGTTCTACTAAATGGAACCACCACACTGTTATCAACTACCTCTTCTTCAGTTTTAGTTTCCTCTATTACCTCTTCTTCTTTTTTAAAAGTTACTTGATCCTCAGCTGTAACTGTTTCTTCAACTTTTGAATCTTTAATTTTAATGTCTAATTCAGCTATCTTTTCATCAATTCCTGATCGGAAAGAAGAATCTAGTGATTCTCTCTCTACTAATAGTTTATCTTTTTCTACAAGAAATTCTATCTGATCAGACGTAACGTCTTTAGGAGATTTTTGAACAGCATTGCTAATGTTATGCGCATACACCTTGACCTTATAAATATTTTCTATATCTTCTTGTGTTAAATTAGGATCTTCAAGTTTTGTGTCTAGGGTGTTTATAATATTAGTTATGTCGTTATTTATATTTTGGTATAGTATTCTTTTTTGGTTCTTAGTTGTTTTTATTGCTCCTGCTCCGCTTAAAGGAACTGTCATTATAGTTGTAGCTGCTATTAGCTCTTTATGCCTAGACCAATCCCAGAATTCAGAACTCTCATTACCAACTACTAATGCGGCAGTTGTAAGCTCTGTTAAAGCAAATATTGACTCCTCTTCTAAATTTTCCAATATCACACCCTCACCAAATTTCTTAACCGCAGCAGTGGTTGCTTTTTTAGTAACTGATTTCTTAAGATCTCCCTTGAATGTTTCTAATGCTAACTTGTATGCGTTAGGATTTAACAGTAAATAATCTGGCATTATTAATTGTAACATACCTTCTAATGCCGATGTTGTTGCGGCGTATATAGATGCGTCAGCGTTATCTAACCCTAATTCCTTAGCCATCGCTAGATTGTCTGATATAGTGGCTCTATATGCTGATTCTACCATACTTAAATTACGTGATGTAACTTCATTTTTTACTGGATTTAAAAATCTACCTAGTTGTTTTTCTATACCAGATATATTTCCTTTCTTAGCTTGTGATATTAGGTAAGCAGTAAATGGTATTGTATTTGAAAATGACTTAGAAATTGTTTCAAGATTTATATTTAAGTTACCATCAGAATCAAGAAGCTGTTTTCTTTTAGCTTGACTATTAGGTGCAAACTCAAACTCAGTAACTCCCTTTACTGCACTACTGTACGCATCAAATATGGTAAATTTTTTATCCTCACTATCGGTAGCTAAGTTTCCGATCATAGCGGCTGAATCTACAACAAAACCAAGTGTAGCATCTAAAATTACACCACCTAACCCTCCGGCGGCAGTAAAAAGATCATCAGCAATGTTATTCCAAATTCCTTTACCGCTAAACATTTCTTGAAACTCCTTACTTTTAGATGTCTTTTTAAATGTATCGTCTAATTTATTTTTTGTTACATCATAACCAACAGCACCCAGAACAGTATTAAACTCATCTGTTAGTTCTATTGCTTTCTCTTTTTTATCTGTAGCACTATTATTAGTATCTTGACTAAATATCTTAGCTTCTAATTCAATTCTTTTAACCTCACTCTTTAAGTGATTTATTTTTGCATTAGATATAAGTTCTTCTTTTTTGTCTAGAGGAAAAAAGCCTTGGCTGATCTGGTCTAGTAGTTGTTGGTCGCCTCCTATAATTTTAAGCACCTCTCCTTTTATACCATTAGAAATTTTTACCGTCTCTTCGGCATTTTCAAATTGCCCAGCTGTAAGTCTGTGTAATATTGTACTAATACCACCTTGAGTAGAACCTGTATCTTCTGTTAGCTGTTGAAAGAAACCGTCATACTCTTTATTTTTTTCTATAAGTTTATCTTTCTTTCTGGAAGCTTCAATGTAATCTATATCCCCATTAAGAAGATCTATATCTCCTGAGTATTGTTTTTCTAAATCTTTTTGTTTATTATCTAAAATAATTATTTCATCTAGATTTCTAACGTAATCTCCTTTATATTCAGGAGCCTCTAATTTAGACTGAGCTTCTGCTTCATTTATAATTCTAAGATTTTCTTTTGTAGGTACACCTGATTTCTTAGCTGTCTCTAGGTCAACTAATTTATTTTCCTCATTGGTTTCTATAACCTCTAAGTCTAATGAATCTTCTATTTTTGTACCTTCAAGACCTAGTTCTTCATTAGTTATTTTTATCTCTCCAATATCCGAAGCAATAGAGTTTCCTTTTGATCCATATATCGGCCCCAATTCTTGATCTCTTGAAATATACTCTGAAGTAACTTTTTTTTTTACTCCTAATAAAACTTCAAAATCATCTTGACTATCAGTGTATCCTCCGGATTGAAATAACCCATAGGAATCTTTCACAGCATCTGTATTTGTATTTAAAAGAGTTTTGTAATCCTCGATCGAACCATTATATCCTTCACCTATAAATAGATTGTAAGAATCTAAAATTGCCTCTTCATTCATACTTTATTTTTTTTCTTTATTATACTTTGACGTAGATCCGTTTGGATTAATTGTTTTCATTATTTCTTTAACTAAGTTTTCTTGAGTATTAAGACCTAACTGTATAGCTAATAACCCTATGTCTGGTTGAGTTAAAACCAAATCATACGATTTCGTGTCGGTACTTACCGACTTCTTTTTCCCATCACTACTTTGTAAAGATTGACCTGATTCACTAAATTTTATTTGTCCAGGCGTACTTGAATTATCTCCACTATCTGTAGTAACCTTTTCAGTATATCTTAATGATGCCGTGAATTTTTGAGTATCAGGATTATAGTTAACCATCATCACCTCAGCCTCGGCATCATTAGCAATAACACCTTTAATACCTTTATCTCCAGCTGCATTTGCAAATACAAAAGACTGACCTTCTTCTTGGCTCTCTATAGTAGAGCCTGGTCTTGGTTTTCCAGTTCCTTTACCAGTTGAGGTAGTTGTTGGTATTAATTGAAAATAATCTTTTGGAGTAGTAGAAGGATTTCCTACGGGAGGTCTAGAAGTATAAGCATCAGATATAATCGTTGTTTCAACCTTATGATCCATAGCTCCTTCTAATACAGTTGATAACCCATCTTGAGCTTTTTTCTTTTGTCTCTTGCCTATCTCTGTTGTGAAATCTGGCACAACCTGATTGTCTACATTTTTTAATAAGATTGTTAATTCATCTTTATCAGCTTCTGCTTCTGCTTCATTAAAGGTAAATTTATACACCTCATTTCCTAAGTTATTAGTTAACAATGAAGTAACTACTTTAGGATCGGCTGTTTGTCCATTTATCCACTGGTCTCTTACCTCATCAAAAGAATTAGATAACAATAATATACCCTCTTCTTCGGTAAATATACCTAACTTTACACCTTGCCTAACACTTTCCTCGGTATTAAATCTTGGATCAGATATTTTTGTAAGAATACCTTTTTGTCTTGCGGTTCCTATCTTTCTTCTTATAGTCTCATACTCTCCAAAACTATTTTTAACAGCTTTTGTAACTTCGCCATCCATATCGTATAAATTAAATTTTCCTTTTATACGATTATTTAAACTGTTAATACCAACTAAACTATTAGGATCAGAATCTAATTCCCAAATACCTTTTTCTTCGTTAAACTTACTAAAGCCTACCATTACTCTTCCTGTTACAGGGTCAATAACAGCTTCTGAATTAGAAAAATTTCCAAAGCCCTCTACACTAGCCATTATATCCAGCTCTAGTTGTTGGGAACATCCAACCCCTGAAGGATCTGTACAATCAGAACGAAGCATTTTATTTGCATATTCTTCTTGGTATCCTTTTGCTAAATCAAAAAGTTGAGAAGTACCATCTCCTAAATTTTGTCTTGCTTTGGTATAATCTTTTACACTTAAAGATCCGGACCTTAGTAAACGATCCATCATCTGTAATTGTTTTGTACCTTGATCAGCATAATCCAAGGTCCAGTCATTCATATTACCAGAATCACCTTGAGGAGCTGTATCAAATATAATTTGTTGTTGACGACTAGCTTCGTCTATAGCTGCTTTCTTTTCCTTACGCACACGAACTTCCTCGTTTAGCATATTTGAAAAGTTAGCACCTACCTCAGCCCAATTTACTTGAGCATTCGGATCTCTTTTTTGATAGTCGTAATATTCTGCCATTTGTTATTTTTTAATATAATCCTTGTAAATTACCAGGGTTTTGTATAAGGTAGTCTCTTTGTTGTTGCTCACTCATAGCATTAAATTGTGCCTGAGTTAATGAACTTCCAGCATTTAAAGTATTTACCGGAACATTAGTTGGTCTAAAATCTCCACCTATTATTGATCCTGTATTAGGTCCTTGCGGTCCTACAGGAGCATCTAAGACATTAAAACTATTATTTATTTCATTACTTAAAGTTGTACCAGCTCTATTAGCTTGTCTACTCGCTTGATTAAAAGCACGAGTACCTGATGTTTTAGCATATAAAGGTGCAAATGACATAGCCTGTTTTGCTACATTTATCG
>TARA_R110000765_G_scaffold7033_2_pt1 | contig 16236 bp, 19 predicted proteins | sample TARA_R110000765 | Tara Oceans TARA_R110000765 (sample SAMEA4398168) | marine metagenome | biome: Polar Biome; feature: [MES] marine water layer (ENVO:01000295) within the mesopelagic zone...; material: water (ENVO:00002006), including particulate matter (ENVO:01000060) such as...... | reverse complement strand
AGGTCTGTTGCTAATCCTGTTACACTTGAAATAGGTATTGCACCTACGGCAAATGTACCTGCGGTATCAGTAATTGTACTACCGTCAGCAATTGCACCAATACGTACAAAGGTAGTGCCTGTGTGTACTTTTACAGAATTTGTAGCGGTATCGTAATATATCTGACCCTCAACACCTGATGGTGCAGTGGCTAGATTTTGGAGAACTGCGTTTTGTATTTCGTTCCCATCTAAGTTTATGTCAACTAAATGTTTCAGAGCCATTTTTTTTTATTTATTTAATTTAAATATGCTTTGCCTTTAAAGGCGTTCTTAAAACTCACAGTAAGTGAGTTTGAGTTTATGTATTCGATATTACCTATAACATATGAGTTAGCAGAATCAACAACCGTTACCGAAGGGTACTTCCCCATGTTGTGTGTTATTGTCCAAGTAGATGAAGCAGTAATAGATTGGTCATGAGTAAAACTAGTTAAAGACTCACCATTAGCAGTCACTGTGCCTGTCATCGCTACAGATGTAGTGGATACAGATATCGGTATAATGTTGCCCTCACCGTCAGAAAGTTGCTTAGAAGTGCTTATAGGGCCATTATCAGCAGTCTTTATTAATCCCTGATAGGTATCCTTTGGTTTATTTCCGGTTAGTGTTGCCATTATGTTTCTTCTTCCCAAGTATCGTTAATAGTTTCCCACTGCATTCCAATTAGGTTCCAATACCTATTATCAAACTCATACTTATCACCTATGTAAGACTGAGTGTGTACCGATATACCTAACGCTAATATCATCCCAAGTATGCTAATACAACTCCTTGGTAACAAGATACTTGAGTAAATTTACCAAACACTTGCATACCTGTAGGTAACACTTGTCCTGTAAGGCTGTCCCCGGTCATTGATTCAGCATTGATATTTGATTCTTGCAAGCATACAATAACACGATAAGTTTCTCCTCCAGGAGATGTTTCGCCTGCTGCTATTCTACGGAACCCAAAGTCGCCCATTGATGATTGAAAATAGTTCCTGTCTTTTGTAATATTATCCATTAGTCTTCAAAATTATTATCTATTGTTTCCCAAAGTTGAGTTATCAATTCCCAATTAAATGTCCAATCCCTATCTTGTGTTATAATTATATCAAAAGGTAGGTCATCTATTAAATAGTCTAGTATACCTGTATTAAACTGTATAACTCCTCGATCATAAGACCAAACATCACCTGGTATATAATCTAATATACCTGTGCTTATTTCATTTACACCTGTGTGGTAGCCTATATTCTGTAAAACAATGTAGTCTAATACACTTGTTACTACTTCCACACTAGGGTTGTTACCTATATTATCTGTAGGAACATAATCTAACAATCCTGTAACTACCTGTGTAACAGATGAGTTGTAAGGAGATATTGATCCTACATACATTAATCTAAATCTATTATATTTGGATCTTCAATTGTTAAAGAAGATATCCAACTATCTGTTGTTAAAGTAACATCTATATAGGACTTTTCAAAAGGGCTTGTGCTGCTTGTAGCAGTGAAGTCCATTACTAATCCGTCCATCCAGCCACTTATTGTTGCTGTTCCATTATTATGATACAAAACACAAACAAGATCTGTCCTTCTTGACATATAATCTATCTTGTTCATTCTACGATCTATTGATGGTAGTCTAACTGTTATAGCGGTGTTAACTAAACCTAATCCATTAGACGTTGTTTTAGTTTCTGTAAAAACAGTTGTAGTGTCTTTCTTATTGTGTTCAAATACTACATGATCATTTAATAATGCTGATGTTACCAATGTTTCATCTACCGAATCTAAAGCAATATTCAAATTGCTCTGGGTACAAAGAACTACTTTACTAATTCCTCCAACGTCACTTTTGCGACAATTTAAGTCAATGTCCTCAAGAAAAATACTACAGTTAAAAGCCATATATAAAGTATAAAAAAAGGGGTGAGGTATTATCCCCACCCCCTTGGTTTAATTTACAAGTTTGCTGAATTGCTTAACCTGCTACTTCTGCGAAAACTGTTGCACTCATTCCGAAAGCCAAAGATTGCTCTTCACCTGTAAGAAGTAATTGGAAACGGTTTTTGTCAGAACGAACAGTTCCAGAGTTACCATCAATGCTACCAGCGTACAATCCGTACTCAGCACCAACTAAGTGATGAGTTCCGGCTGCTGTTTCAACGAAAGCAACTAATTCAGCACCACCTACAGCAATTTGCTCTAAAGTATTGCGCTTAGAAGCAGACATTACAGGAAATTCAACTGTTATAGTAGGAACTGTAGAAACAGAACCATCAGCGTTTACAGTTTTTACATCAGTAAATACAGAGTAACCATCTTTGTTATTAAAAGATAGTTGGTGAACTAACTGATCTACAAGTAGAGTCGCTCCAGTAGGATTGATACTCACTGCACCATAAGCGGTATTTTGAATATTTGTTCCTGGGTTACTAGGATCATCTATTTCTTTGCGAACATCTACAGAAACAGCAGGTGAAGCACCTGACATTAGAGCAGCCTTGTCGCCGATCCAAACTTTGGTCAAGCCACCTACAGGTAGTTCAGTACAGGAGAAGTTTATATCTCCTAAATATACAGTACAAGCCATTTGTTATTTTTTTTTATATGTTATTAAAAAGGGGAGGAAGAACCTCCCCCTTTGTTTAAAATTACGCTTGAGCGTAAACGATTTCAGAACCCTTCAAGTAAGAGAAGCCTAATTTGAATTGACCCCAGATTTTATCAGAAGATAATTCAGCCTCATACTTCATGTCGATAGCACGAACATCATTATACTCATCAGTCAACATTACCAAGTTCTGTGGAGCAGACACAAAGAATTGGTCAGCAGCAAGGCTTGGGAAGTGTACAACCTCCATACCGTAGTAAGCAGGAATGTTTCCTTCTACGATACCTTGAGGAGTAGTAGTGTACTTCTCAGCGATAGCGATTTGGTAGTGCTGCATAGCAACAGTTCCCATGAAGAATGCAGGTTTGAAATCACGATCAGCATCTCCGTAAACGGCAGACAACATAACATCGGTCATTGCAGCATATGCTTTTTCCATCTCGTCTAATACGTTTGCTGAAGTCAAAAGAGCACCAGCGATTGTTGTATCAATAACAGCAGCGTCACTCCCCATTTCTACAGTCAATTCAGTAGCAGCAAGAGACAATGCTTTTTCAGCAGATTTCTTAGCGAAATAATCGAATATCCAGTCTTTAAACTCACCATCCATAGTTTCAGGATTGTGCTGTCCTTTTTTCAAAAGAAGACCACGGTAAGAAGACTCTAGAGCGTTCTTACAGTTTAAGAAAGACCACTTGTACGTTTCAACAGTCATTTCTTTTTCTGCAATAGAAGAAGTAGACAGGTTGTCAAATACACATAGGTCATTACCAAAAGTTAAAGCAGCGTCAAAAATTGGCACGTTTACTTTTGCTTTAACGCCGTCAACAAGACGGAAGCGGTTTAATACAGCCGCAGATTTTACCATAGCGTCGATGAAAAGGTCTGGACGACGATCACCATATGCTAAACTTGAAATAGTTACACTCATTTTATTATGAATTTATTAAAGATTCGTTTTACTTAATTTACAATTATTACTTTCTGTTAAAGAAGTTATTGATCATATCAACCTTCTCAGGTGTAATAGCATCAAAAACTACTGTCGTGTCTTCAACTACTTCTGGAGCATCTTCAGCCTTTTGCTCTGCAGCAAATTGCTCTTCTACTTCTTTTTCATTGACTTCTTCTTCCGTAGAAAATTCCTCTTCTACTTTAGTTTCATTAAAAGTTTCTTCAATAGCCTCTGCTACAACTTCTTCTTTTGATTCTTCCATCTCAATAGCAGAATCACCAACAGGAGCAATGCTCTTTTCCGGTGTATCTTCCATTACTTCTTCATTGTCGGATAGAATCTCCTCTTCAGGAGAACTCATACTTTCAATGTGCTTTTGAATCATATCGATAGCACCTTTTAGATCTTCAATGCCAGCGAATTTATCTTCAAAAGATGTCATAGCCTCTAGAAGAACAGCGTTCTCGTTCTCCAAAGACTCTACCTTTTCTTTAAGAGTAGATACAGATGACTCAAACTGAGCCTCCATCTTACCTAACTCTTTTGCGAAAGCAAATTCATTCATGTTTTCTTCTATATTATTTGAAGGTTTAATATCAGCCTTGATCTCGATAGAAAATCCATTGATTTCCCCATCTTTAATCGCTGTGAATAATTCGTCAGACTCAATCTTAGCCTTAACGAATACTGTACCGTTTGGAAGATCGTAACCATAGTTTTGAGATTTATCACTATCTCCTTCTTTCATCCAAACTTCAAGCATAACCACCTCATCTGTGTCGTAAGAGTGATTAATGCCAAATGCGTTGAACAAGCCTTCCTTAGAATACTTGTACATAATTTCTTTAATAATCTCCTCTGAGAAACGGACGTAGTAGTAGCCCATGTCTGGAGAATATCTTATGATTTCTTTATCAGGTATCATAATAGGACCTATAACTTCTCTTTTTTCCTTGTCAGTAGCAAATAGAATTTGCTCTTCTTTAGAAAAATATATAAAGTTTTCTTCAATAGCCGGTTTGTCAACAAGAGAGATCTTAAACATCCCTTGTTCAATGTCCGCTATAGTAATATCAAATACTGGTAAATCTTTATTCATCTAAAGTCCTATTCTACGAAGAAAGTCTTCCGGATCAAATCCTTCAACTTCCCTATTTAATATATCTATCTGTTTAGAAGCGAGAGACGCTCTATTGCCTTTGTCTTTGATGTTAATCAATATATCTATTATACCGTCTACCATCTCTTTATCATTGTAGTCATCTCTTTTCCTGTCTCCCCAAGGTAATTCCCCTATTTCTACAGATGCTTTTATTGTTCCTTTTCTAATGCTTTCAGCCTTTCTAATCGCCCAGTTAACTCCGCTTGTGCCTCCCCAACCAAGCCAAGCAATATATCCTCTATCTTTCCAAGGAGTGTCTTTGTATTTCGGGTCAATACTAGCATTTTTACGGTGACGATTGAAGGCAGCCATCCTAGCAATTGTTTCATAACTTAAATTTCTTCTATTAGAGAGTTGATTGGCTCTAGCCCATCCTACCGCTGTCATTCCTTTTACTTCAGAACCATGTTCTTTTTTCCACTTCAACGCCTTCTTGGCATTATTAGTAGCGGATTTAGGGTAGTCGTTATAAGTAGCCATCAAAATAATTTACAATATTATACCTTCTATGTTCGCATAGATACCACCTTCGTATAATTGACCATTGACAGATTTTATTAAAATATCACTAGAATAAACCTGTGGCAACGTAACAACACTGTAATTTGTTTTAATATTGTAGATGTAGTCTTCGCTAAACAATGCAGTAAACCTAATTGTAGGTTTATTGTAGAAAATTATATTATCATTCCCTGTAAAGAAGTCGTATAAATCTGTTGTAGCGTCAATCTCATCAAAGTGATATAGTTTGATACTTCCTGTTCTGTCTTTTACAAATCTACCTGCAAAGACGTAAGAATCGTAAGTGTCATATATAACACCTTTATTACCATCCCTGTCAACGAACCTGCCTCTTTTTATATTTGTTCTGTATTGAGGTGCGGCTAGGTAGGCGAATGTTATGCCTATATCTGTAACAGGAGTAAAATCGTTTGTGGTAAGTCCTATTTCGTATTGATTAAATCCTTCCGGTACAATTAAATCTATAAAGGAACCACATAGAGACTCGTTAAAGAATCTTGATTTTAATTCAAATTTTAATTCATCAGATCCTCCAGTATTTAATGTTACAGTGTCATATCCGTGTTTATCAAAATGAAGAGAATCTAGACCTGATATAGTTAAACTTTTTGCTGTTTTATAAACCAACTCTACTTCAATACCCTCTGCATCGTCTATCTTGTTCTGTATGTCAACAGTTGGATTTGGTTGTCTAATATCTGTTAGACGATCAATAAGTACAGAGTTAGTGTTTTGATCATATACTGCTGAAAGATTGAATCTCTTCATGATTTCTCGGATAACCTCTGAAGGCTTTATCTCTGTATCATTATCTCTTATAGATTCATATATATTAACATCATCATCAGCGCCGTAGTAAGGATTATACGTCCCAGAAAGGCCCTGTATCCCTAGATATAAGTTCCCTATGTTGCTTAGATCTTCTCTATAGATCATTTTACCAATGCTCTCTTTTCCAACCGTAGTAAAAGATGTTGTACTAGGTGTAGCCAGTCCGCCATGTATAGTTGTCCATGTGTCTACTTTTTCAAACCTTATACTTCCACTGAGTAATTCAATTTCTATTGAAACACTATAAACAGATCCTGATACTATTTCGTATTCTTTTTGCTCCCAAGCAAAATCACCTATAGCCGATGTATCAAACTGCAACTCAGAATTTAGAGTACAAAAACTTGGATTAGGGTGAACATTAACAAAACCTGTAGGAGTGGATGCTTCCATACCGTAAGAACCGTTAACTCCAGATGAGATCACTACATCCGCATCTGCGATGTTAAGAACCTTAACAGATCCATCTGAGTTACACATTCTAAATGAAACCGTAGGATATCCATCTATCCATAGTATTGACTTTACAACAAACTGTGCGTCTGAGTTGGTTTTATCAATGTCTTTTACAGCAAAATAGTTTGTCTCGTTAATACGCAGCATAGGCATGTCTAAACCTATAAAAGAATTAGCCGGTAATTGTCTAGTTGTACCAAGAGGTCTTCCCGTATAACTTGTGCTACTACCAAAATAAGCACGAGTTAAATTAGCGAAATCGTTTGGCAGATTAAATCTAGAGTTCACACCAAAGTCAAGTGTGCTTTTTGTTACAGAACCTGTATTATTGTAATTCCATGAACCAGTTGAATCAGGCCAAAAGTCTTTTTCTCTTACATTTGTTTGAGCAGTAGTTAAATCCTTAGTATAGTCATTTATGTAATAGTTGTAAGGACCTTCTACAAGAATAAATCCCCGGACTTTGGTTCTTGATGACGCTCTTATCCTAACCGGCAAAGCCATATACATGTACTCTGGATCTACACCAGAAACTTCGCTTCCAAAAGTACCTAGTTGAAAAAACTTACTTGTTACCCCTATATTTAATTCACTAAAGAATCTATCTATAAAATCTCTTACGCTAAATGTCGGAACTATACCAACCCTATCTTTATCGTATCCAAACTGCATAAACTGGCGTGCAGCATAGTTGAATTTATTTATGTCATTAGCGAAATCTATATAAGGAAATACAATAGCATCAAGTGATGGGTCTGTGTTTACAACACCTTCATTAATACTAAGTAACGCATCAAATAGTTGAGTGGTGTCATAGTCATCATACATCTCAGCAAGAGTGAGATTGTTAGAGTTTTTAAATATCTCTTGAAGTTTGTCTACGACTCTTGTACTTATAACAGGAACTTCATTGTTATAAGAGTAACCCTCTATGAACATATCCCCACTCAAAACATCTGAACCGTTTAGAGATAATATAAAATCAAAAGGATCGTTAGGTATTACATTGTTACTTGAAGATGAGGGGTCATATTCTATGACGTTAGTATTATTTTGATTCATCGGTAAATCAATATTTATACTTACGGGAACTTTAATCTTGTCGATGTTGTCCACATCATAGAAGTCAAGTCCAAAGTTTATAACCGTGTCTGGAAAGATGTCCAAAACATTATAGATGCTGTTAGACTTCTTTTTAATCCTCAATAAATAATCCATTATTTAATTAATACGTTTAATGTTACCGATGAAGAAAACTTATTGTTTAGTGAATTTGCAGTCAACTCTCCTGGTGCTACTTTATAGCACTTGTTACTGCATTGATCAACTAAGACTTTTTCATCATAACCTAAATATAGTTTTTTAAGAGTAGAAGTGAAGTTGTATTTTTTTCTAGGTATTGATATTGAATAACTCTCAGATATATTATAAGCCTTGTGAGACTTTGAGTATGTAGCAACGCTTAATTCGCTAATCACAGAGTATATATCAACAGGTACTATTAAATCAGACGCAGTAAGATTATAATAACCTATCTCCTCTACATTTTTTTCAGCAACGATGTAATCACCATAAATATCTTGATCGTAACCTAGAACAAGTCTGTAATCAGTACCGTCATATGTTTGATCAATAAATATGCAATATATATCTTTATAAACCCCGTTATGAAGAACCTGTACTTTTACCACTTCTGATCCGGACAAAAGAAAAGGAGGAGACGGAGTCTGCTCTTCTATTACTGTAAACTGGTTATCACCTACAGATTCTATCTTAGCGTCTATTACCTGAGTGGTAAACTGGTTTATATTGTAAATATTTATCTGTCCCATTAAATAGTCGTATTACTGTCTTTAATTCTTCTTGCTGAGTCGTCTCTTCTTAGATCCGATGTGGTTACAAACGCCCTAATAGGCTTGTTTGAATTTATCGCAGTTGAAACACTCGCCTCTGCAATAGCCTTTAAGTAACTTACACTTTCTTCAGAGTTTCTTTGTATAGGACTAGAGCCTGATCTAGACGCGATTGGATTAACTATGCCACCATCAGCAAAAGCATATTGAGATACACTTGCATTAGACTTATATGATCCATTAATCGTTTCAAGAAGATCTCTATGTAAAGCCGCTGCTCTTTTGTTGATTATAAACTCTCCGCCTTCCATTTCATAGCCACCTGTTCCTTGAACAGTAAAAGGTACACCGCCTTGATCGTGACTTGGACCATTAACAACACCCCCTGTAGCAAACTTCTTTGGAGCAAACTGTCTCTGGTTAATAGCACTAACTTTCGCCGCTGTACTTGTAGCAATTACCGTGGCCATGGCTGCGGCAACTAAACCTGCTGTAAAAGGATCTGGATAAGTAGTAAAAGCATTTATAGTAGCAGTAGCAATTCCTTCGAGTCCTTCGATCACAGCAATATCGGAATCTGCCTTTTTTTCTGATTCAAAGACATTTTTTGTTATTTTGTTTTCTTCCGCTATTTGCTTTCTTCTAATATCTGTTTGCTTGAGCCTAAACTGACCCTCGGTTATGAGTTGGTTATCTAATTGTGCCTTTAAGATGTCGTTCTCTATATCATACCTTTGTTTTACAATATCTAACTCTGCATCCGCTTGACTTCTTAGATTTTCTAAACGAGTGTCATTAAAAGCCTTATAAACATCTCCTGCTTCACTTAAAGCCTTTTCTATTACTTGAAGATATTTATCAATCTCCCCTGCGTCAGTAGGATCGAATCCAAGTAATTTCTCTAAAGCATTTCTATCATCTTTTCCTGTTTGATCCCTTAGTTCATAAGGCTTATTAAGAAACTCTTCTGTTTTACTCCTTATAGCCTCAGCAGCCTGGCCTTCAAGGCCAAGATCTGTAATCAAAGCATTAATCTGAGTCTTAAATATATCTCTTAGATTTTGAACTCTTTTTTCATACTCTTTTTGACCAATACCTCCTTCTCTCCTGGATTTCTTTGCCAGGCCATCAAGTTCCGCTTGAGAAGAAGCGAAATCAGTTAATAATCCTGAAAAAACACTTATTCCATCAGAGCCTGTTATTTTACCTATTTTTTCAAGTTCCTCAGCCGCGTCTATTATCGCTTTCTTAGATTCTTCTGTTAACGCAGTAAACGATCTAATATCTATCGCTGCGTTTTTATTAGCCTGGCTTACCGACTCGGAATACCCTACCTGAGCCGCTGCTCTAGCACCTTCTCTATCTGCTAAATCCTCTATTGTAGATACCCTAAGTAGTTCTGCGTCACGAATAGTCTTTAATTGAGTCAACTCATCTTCTAACGATTGTTGACGTAGATCTATAAGTTCTTTTATTCTTTTTTTGTCTGCTGCGTCCAGCGTTTCTTTTTGTTTAGCAGTATCATTTTCTAATCCATTAATACTCTTGTATAAGTCTTGATACAGATTCATACGCTCTTGCTTGACAAGTCTTTCTTCTACAGTATTAGCATCGTTATATTCTTGCGTTGCTTGCGCTCTTGCAGCAATTACATCCTTTAATATCTGAACTCTTTTCTCTTCACTTAGAGTGCCATTATCTGCTGCGAGTTGCAGTTCATTAAATACCCCAAGCAAAGAACTATAACCGCCTACTGAAGCCGCTAATGATATTCTTTCATTACGCTGCTGGGTCGCTCGTTCTGCTGACAACTGAACAAGTCCTTGTGCTAAGAGAAATGAATCCTCAGCATCCTCTGTCAGTCTACCATCTTCATTCATTCTGCCTAAAGAAGCCATTAAATCGCCTCCATCCTTAGCGTACTCTCTCCAATACCCCAATGTCTCAGTAGCGATGTTTCCTGAAGATTCTAATACATCAAGAAGTATATCGTTTGTGTTTAGCAAAGCCTCTTCTGGATCATTACCAAAATCAATCATTGAAGTTGCTAAAAGATCTATTTGCTCTCTTGTTTCAACACTGGCTCTGGATATAACCTGAAATGCCCTTGCCTGACCTGATGTTGCAGGGTCTAATAATTCTAGAACGTCAAATAAAACTCCATTAGCGTCTGAAAAATTCAATATTGCCGTTCCTAGTCTAGTCGAGAAATTATCATATGCAGAACTTATAAGATCAAGTTGACCTTTATACGTACCCATCTGTTTAGCATTAGCCTCAAATAATCTATCTAAACCATCTAACTCCGCCGCTAACTCTCTGAATTGCTCTACATTTTCCGCTATAACAAGAGCCTGAGAAGCACCTGTCTTTTTAAACTCATCAACAGCCCTGGTGAGACTTATATTCTTACCTGCAAGATCGTCTAAAAACTCATTAAATGGTCTACCGTCTTTAGCCGCAGTAATTAAAAATTGCCTTAAACCTGTACCGGCTCGAGAAGCCTTAAATCCATTATCGGCCAAAACACCTAGCAATGCTGAAGTTTCTTGAAAACTTAATCCACTCTGTTTTGCGATAGGACCAACATATTGAAGACCTGTTCCTAAGTCTTGAAGAGATAATGCTGTTTCATTTACTGCTCCAGTCATTATATTAGCAAAAGAATCTGCTGAAGCAGATGTCTCACCAAATACATTTAATGTTTTCTTTAAAGCGTTAGCGACACCTCCTGGGTCTTCACCAAGAGCCTGTGCGAGAAGTGCAACCGGCCTTGTTAGATTCTCTATTTCCTCTGTACTAGAACCTAATTTAGCCAACTGCTTTTGCAAATCCACTACCTCTAGTGTAGTTAAAGAAGTGCTACCCGCTACTTTTAAAGCAACTCCCTCTAACCTGCCTAACTCCTTGTTTGTTAAACCTGCAACTGCTGAAAGATCAGCAAGTGCTTTTTCGAATTTTATAGCGCGTTGAGAAGAAGATATAAATACCTCCTTGAGTAATCTTACCGTTGTAGATATTAAAAGAAAAGCCCCATAAAACCTTAAAATGGTTTTTATGTTTGCGCCTATTGTTGAGAAAAAACCTTTACCTCCTTTTTGAGCCTCCCCGAAACTCTTTCCAGTTTTTTTCGCTGAAACACCTATCTTATCTATCCCCTGAGACGCTTTAGTTGCGTTACCTTCAAATGACTTAGCGCTAGAGCCAAATTGTCTAAGGTTAGTAGTAAGTCTCTTTACTGCTTCATTAAGAGTTTTTACCGTTGCCGCTATTCGACTAAGTGTATTCTGTAACGCGGAAAGTCTTTTGCCTTCTTGACTCATAAACCTATTTTTTCTAAAGTTGATTCAATTCTATACGTCATGGTTGCCCATGTATAGTCAGGGTAGTCCCTTAAATATTTCATGTATGCTCTTTGCAGAGCGCCTTGAAAACCTGCTGGGCCTTGGAGAAAATTTAACCATCCACTACCTTTATAACCTACAGTTTTCAGTTTTTTTGTTATTGGTTTCGCTATGTATTTTGCTACACTAAAAGATACTTGATCACCGCTGTAGTAATAAGTCTTATACCCTTTTGATCTTTTATAAGATGTAAACCACTCGCTTTGAGGATTCACCCTTGCTTTAGCGTATATCCATCTTTGTATGTCTGATTCAGTTACATCTCCAGAAGTAAAACCATCACTTAGTTTTTCTGCATAAGATGCTGCCTTGAAATAAACAGAAAAGTTTTCTATACCTACACCAAGACCAAGATAAGTATCTCCCTGTAACCTAGAAGTTATTAAGTCTTTGGTCCATAGTTGACGATTGTCTACATTTGGATATATAGATTTTTCAAGATACCCACTTGCTCTGTGGTTGTAAGGCTTACCGGATTTATCGTAGTCTCCTTTTAAATTTGACTTTAAACGGCTTATAACCTTACCTTTGGTAAGTTCGTCTTGCAGATAAAACCTCAAAGCACCTTCTTGCTGTTTTAATGCTTCTCCTCGGCTCTTTCTGCTTAATATTATCCTTAGCCTGCCCTCAAGATTACTCATACTAGAGGTCTATTTCTCTGATGTACGGATTTCTTGCTACAATGAAACTGCAACTAGTAGTTGCTGTTGTTATATTATGGTCCTCACCTGAAAAGCCTTGAGCATTTATATCTTCAAAGCGTTCTTCACCAGACATGTTCTGACCAAAATAGTCTTGAAGTTGACTTATAACAAACAAGTTTTCTTGATTTGAATACATAAGTGAAAGATCTTCGTTCAAAGGAACCTTATCTACAACTATTATATTAAAAGAGATCTCATATACAGGATTATTATTCAGTCTAGACAAATTTGCTCCGTCTAAGTGTACATAGATACCACGATGCTTTACTTCAATAGTTTGAAGTTCCTCTAAAGAACCTATGAGTTTAAATTCATTTACAAGATTATGATTCTCACCAAAATCTTTAAAAAGTTCGTATATAGTAATTAAATCGTTCACGGATTCTTTTTATAACTTACAATTTATCGCTTGATAGACCTTAGCGCAGCGTCTTGTCTTCTTTGAGCACCTTCTATTTTATTTTTTTGAGATAAGTAAGACATTTCAGGGAGCACCACGCTCATTTTGAGCATGTATATTTCGTCATATCTCCTTATATCCTCTTGTGCAAGCATCCTTACTATAGTATACCAGTACCATTGGTTATTAAATACCATGTCTGCGCTTGGAGAAACGGGAACATGGTCATCATCTTCTGTATCTTCCTGTTCAACGGCGTCATAAAACACCCCTGAGAATTGTTTAAATAGTAAAAACTCCCTGTTTTTTATATACTTGGTTACTAGAGAGTAAATATCTTGAACAGGTGAGTCAAGTATTCTTTTTTCGTTCTTTTTTTCGACTTCTATATCTTCATTATCGAATATTTCATGATCTAACGGCCTGAGTAGCAACTTTGCTATCTCTAAATCCATGTCTGAATCATTATCGAACTTTATTTTACCTGTAATTATTTGCTCAATCATGATAAACTGACCCAGAACTAAGTCATTTACATTATCGTGGAAGTTAAAATGGTCTTTTATATAAGGTGTTACAAACTCAGTCTGTTTTATAGGGTAAGTTTCTTCAAACGAGTCTAGAAAATCTATACGTTCTAAGGGTTTTAAATCCTCCAGGTATGTGTTTATGTCATCTACTGATGAAACCTTCTTAGATAGGTTTAAATGGTGCTTAAAAGTTATCATAGGAACATGGTTACACCACCGTCTTGCTCATCAAAGCAACAATATGCTGCTATAGCCAAACTCATTACACAATCATCATGCTTGCCTTCGGTGTTGCTAAACTGTAGATTTCCTGTGACCGGGTTCTTCTTACTCTTATAATCATAAAGTTCCTTAACTAGTATTTCAAAGTCGGGTATTTTAATCTTATGATCTTCAAACAACTTCATTAAGTTCTTTATAATCACTGGCTTAGATTTTGAAGTGGTATTAAAAGGTAATAATTTATACATGTCGTCGTCAGTTGTTATCTCATCAAACAATAGATCGTTATTATTGATCTCAAAGTATGCCGCCGCTAGTTTATCAAAGTGTTTATGGTAAAAATCTTTTATCCTTTGCTTAAATCCGGCCGCGTTTAAACCCTCTTCCTTAAAATTGAATCTATCAATATCTATAACATGATAATCCTGTGTCATCGCTGTTAGAACTGTATAATCTTGCGCTACACCGATATCCATTCCTATATAAACCCTATCAACCTTTTCAGGTTTTGATAATGTAACTGATTCTTCTATGTCTGAGAATAATGCATCTGCACTTACAGGCTTACAAAGGAACTCTTGGTCAAACTGAGCCTTAGTCATGGATTTTTTAATCCCTAAAACTGTTTTTTCGACGGCGTCATCGTTCAAATCAAGGTATGTCCTCTTAATAGACATGATCTGCTCGATGTTTTCTTTGTCTTTACCCCTAACGAACCAATCCCAATACCAATTCTTACCATTAAACGTAGATGACATAACAACTCTACCGTCTGTCCTTGTAACCATCGGCAAAAGAACCTCATTGATAAATGCCTCTTTAATAAAAGCCGCTTCGTCTATATAAATAAAATCAAGAGTTGCCCCCCGAAGGTTATCTCCTGCCTCAGCAGACCTAAACTTAATAAATGATCCGTTGTAAAAATATACTTCGTTGTGCTTTCTATCGAACCGGGTTATTATCTGCTCAAATACATCCTGGTGGTTAACAAACATGGCTTCTATGTCTTTCATAACCTTGTTGGCTTGCTCCTGAATAGGAGATACCCAGAACATACGGTGTTTAGGGGTGTTTAATGCACGCATAACAGCATCGTTCATCATAGCATAGGTCTTACCAGTTTGCCGTCCCATAGCCGCTAGAGTAATAAATGGCTTATCCTCGTAGATGATCTTTAAAAAGTCCTTTTGCGGGTCAGTGGGTTTATAAAGTTTTAGATTCATCAATAGTTAATTTTGATTCCGTAGTGAAGATAGTTTAGATCCTTGTTAATCACTAATATACTTAACGTGCTGTATATACTTTTATACATCATATAGTCTATACCAAATCTACCTATGATTAAACCAGGGTTGTTGTTCAACCGATAAGCCGGGCCTCCGTACAACCTTAGCCTATCTAATGAATAATCATACTGAAGAAAAGAATACGTTGCACCCATGTGACCTTTTCCCATCGCTAACACACCTACAAATACATTGTCGTAACCTATTTCCGCAACCACTCCCCTAGCATGTAGACAGGCAACATATCCAATTCCAGCAGACTTAGTGGTTGGTGGTTTATAATGTGATATTCTATGATAAGGACTACACTCCTGTGCTTTAAGAAGGGTTGTCGACAATATCAACATCAAGATAATCTTGGTCTTCATAAGGCTCACTTAAATCAATAGTTGCTTTGATATCTAACTTAGTCTGATGAACTTTTGTTGGAGCCTTGTAACCTTGCATATCGTTTATAATCTTAATAGACTCCATGGCGGCCTTCATATCCCCGTCGGCAAGTGCTAGATCTCTAATCCTAATTAACGCACCTAGGTTAGTACCCTTCGCCGCATCTATAGACTTCATCTCAGCGTTAGCGAGAGTTAATAACTCCTTATAAAACGCAGTGCCATTGTTTCTACGATCTCTATAATACGAAGTGTAATTTAAGTCCCTTGCAATTTTCGCACTAGCATCCATTCCCTCTCCGGCTACACGTTCTAAAAACTGTTGCTGAAGGTCTGTAAGATCTGATCCTCTTCCGGAAACCACGTCGCCTTTATTATTCCGCTTGGTCGACATCCTTGACAACTTTTTTCTTAGGGTCTTTATAGATATAAATCGGTTGCATGCGTACACCAAACTTCCCTGTGAAATTAAAACCTTTATATTCTGGCGCTGATGGATCGTTGTGATACCACTTCCAAATATTAATCTTAACACGCTGGATACAACTGCCACAACCTGTATTCGGATTCTCGTGCTTGAGCATGTAAATACTTTTGCCAACCTTATCATTATAGAATTTAAACATCTCGGCCTTAAATTCACCGTGAGGAAGTCCACTGCCTGATAGTTTAATCAATAATTGCTTTGTAGTCATAATGTGCTTTTACCTAATATACAAGATAATGAATTAAGGGATTCATTGGCACTCTAAAACAAACTATATCCTGTGTATGTATACTAAGTATATCAGTATATATCCCTAAAGGGATATATACTTAGTATACTAAGAATATATCTATATCCTATGTATATACAAGAAAACATTTGAACTTTTGAG
>TARA_R110000765_G_scaffold93781_2_pt1 | contig 16364 bp, 13 predicted proteins | sample TARA_R110000765 | Tara Oceans TARA_R110000765 (sample SAMEA4398168) | marine metagenome | biome: Polar Biome; feature: [MES] marine water layer (ENVO:01000295) within the mesopelagic zone...; material: water (ENVO:00002006), including particulate matter (ENVO:01000060) such as...... | reverse complement strand
TGAGTATCCAGCGGGAAAAATAACTCACAATGGAGTAGATGTGGATTTATTTTACGTTAAAATGCAAGAAAAGAAAGAGGTAGGTAATAATGGGATTTCACTCAACTTTCCTGGCGCTGGAAACGGAGTAAAACCACAGGCATTAATATCTGTAAATATGTACACTGGAGTTTCTGAAATCGCTGGTTTCCCTACCCTGTTTTACTCCCAAAAAGGATCAGACGAGCTATCCGCTGGGACTACTTGGCATATCAGTATTGATGCTGATGAAAATGGATTTAATGAAGGAATGTATGTAAATGCAGATGCTGCTGACTTAGGAAAAACATTTATAGCTGATGTTTATTATATCAAATAATATGGCTTCAATAAACATTGACAATACTTAACTAAAAAACAAATAGATAATGGCATTTATAAACTCAGCAGATTCATTAAGGTTACTTAGAAAAGGAGCCGTTATACACGGACTCCTTAACTTTAAATTCGATAACGAGAGTATTAGACCCTCGCATATAGATCGTGTCGTAGAGGCTATCTATGAGGACTTAGAAGGGGTAGTGAATGATCTTACGTCACTTGTAGGAGATGCGTACTTACTTCGTGCGGGAGGGACAATGACTGGAGATATTGCAATGTCTGCTGCGGCTAAATTAGATTATGCTAATGGAGTATATATACAGGATTCTCTAGGTAATATACTAACCTCTAATCCAGTTAATGAGCCTAACATATTCGGGTTAAGTACAGCTTCAGGTCAATCAATGTATCTTGTAGACGGTTTTAAAGCATATCTTGCCTGCGACAATGACAATAAGTTTGAAGCTGATACCGCTGGCTTAAGGCTATATAGTTCAAACTCCTTTATATTCTTTAATTCAACCACCTCATTTAAGGTAGAATTAGACCTTTCAAGCGTAACAGCGCCTAGGGATATTTCATTTCCAGACAAAAGCGGTACAATGGCTTTAACTAGTGATTTATATACTTATTTACCCCTTGCCGGTGGTACTATGGGAGGTGATATAAATATAGCTCTCTGGAGGCTTAAAAATATAGGGTACGCATCATTCCAGAATGGATTTGTTAGTAAACTAAATGCTAGTTTCCTAACTGTAGATCGAGAGGTTTCTTTACCAGACGCTTCTGGAACTGTTTCATTAGATATTGGAGGGGTTACAGGTTCAAGACCTTCAACCCCTCATAATTACCAAACTTATTTCGATACTACTTTAGGAAAACCAATATGGTACGATGGTACTAACTGGGTAGATGCAACGGGTACAACTGTTTAAAACAAAATAATGAGGCATCAATAGACATTGACAATGATTCAGTAGCAAGTTTTACTAATATAAATTAGGATATGTTACTTTATTTGCTAATTTAGCAGTATATATAAATCAATAAATAAAACAAACTATGTTTACAGAACAGCACTTTAAATCATTATCAGAAGTGTTCTCCGCAGCGAGAGCATATATCGTTACAACACAACCAGATAACAGAGATGCCTTAGGGGGTATTCTAAACTTTGAGACAGAACTTAAAGAAGTAATGGTATCTACTTTATCTCCTAAAGAAGAGGAAGTAGTAGTCGAAGAAGATAAACAAGCATAATATAAAGGGAAGGTAATACTTCCCTTTTACTTTAAACTAAATTAATGAAGAGTACTAAAGCAGATTACCAAGAGTTCCTAGCGTGGAAACGTAACACTACGCGTAAGCGTAACGTAACCTCTACGCCTTCGTTAGAAGAACAAGAAGGTATGCATATTATGCTAGGATGTAACCATGTACCTTTTGAACATAAAAGACTACACGCTAACATTCTACAACTTATAGAAGACAATAAGAGAATTGTTAAAGGCTTTCATTTACTAGGAGACTTCTTAGATTTAAACGCGTTAAGCTCACACGACAAGGGTAAGTTCACAGCTGTTAGAGGATTAACATTAGATGATGAATACGAGGCAGGAAACGTTCTTTTAGACAGGTTTGATAGAGTACTGCCTTCCAATTGCTGGAAGACTTACATGTATGGTAATCATGAGGACAGATACAATAGATGGATGTCCAACATGGATAATGCAAAGACACCTCTAGGAAGCCCTAAAGAAGAACTAAAACTTAACCAACGAGGATACCAAGTTAAGACTAGCTGGTCCCAGGATTACTTTACACTAGGTAGGGACTTTGATATCTTTCATGGTATCTACTTTAGCGTACATAATGGGAAAGCACATTTAGATAAATTAAGAAGAAGCTGCGGGTACGTACACACTCACAGATCCCAAGTCTATAGAGAAGGCCAAATGGCTGCTTACAACTTAGGAGGATGTGCTGACTTTAGCGCACCTGCATTTAACTACGCTACACGTCCTATGAAGTCACAGTGGGCTAATGGATTTGGTGTTAATATGATAGACGCAGACGGTAGAAGTAATGTAACACAAATTCATGTAAACCCCGATGGGAGTTTTTACTATGGAGGAAAACAATATATATAAAACATATTTAAATAAGATACAATGGCAGATTTAAAAGATTTAAAAAGAGAGATACAAAGATTAGCAGACCTTACATTAGGAGCAAATAGAAGCCCTGTGTTTATCTCAGGTACTGAGGCAGTGACTATAGCTCAGGGCTATTGCATTCACTTCAAAGAAGAAACGATAATGTCAGCGATTACATATGACGCAGATACCGCATCGGCTACGTTAGTAGGAGAGACGTTTGTAGCAGGGGATAGAATCTTCCTTAAAAACATATCATCCGTAGAATTAACTTCTGGAGCAGTACTCATATATAAAATGTAAAAGAATGAACACATTAACCATAGGAACTCTGCAGCTTACATTGGCTCCAGGGCTATTTACAACAAGATTAACGCCAGAAGTAGAAGTAGGTATAGGGGCGATGGTAGTAGGACTTTCTTTAACAATAACTTAATAAACAAACAAAATGGCTTACAAACTTAAAAATATTTTAAAAGCGTTCTTCGAAACTGGAGATACACCGACACAATCTAATTTCGAAGATTTAATTGACTCTTCGCAAACACCAGTAAATCCTGTTGCGATGATAAAAGACGGTGATAATGAATTTGTTGTAATGGCAACAGCTATACCTTCTATAAACTTATCTACCACCCCAACTCACGGATCGAATATTGTTTGGGATATTTTAGATATCACTTCGGATCATAGTTCTAGTTTTTACACATCTTTAGAAACTACAGTAGGACAGAAATTAAGATTAAATTACCCTACTGTTAAGGAGGTTTTATTTCATAATACGGGGTGCGATGAAAGATTATCTTTGTACGGTGTAATACCTGGTCAATCTGTTGGTACTTCTTTCTTAGAGATTAACGCTTCAAGGGATGCCGGAAGGACTGGATTTCAATTAGCAGGGAATGGAACAAATTGGACAGCTACGGGGGACGGTGCTTTCGAACTTTATGATTTAGCTTCTTTAAATTCAGGTGTTACAGCTTTTAATATTAAAGCAAACACTCAATCTTTTGATGGGAAAAGTGTTCAAATTCAGTACGTAGGTACTAATAATTACAGGATAAGACGAATAACCTCAGGGATACCGGGATCAGCAGGGATGGCTTTTATAATGGTTGATATTGCGACTAACTTAGATGTAACAACAGCTCCAGCAGTAGGAGATTTAGTCGTGCTTACTGGTTTTGCAACAACAAGACAAGCTATTAGATTAGATGTATGGATTCAGCCAACGGGTGCTAGCTCGGCAATGACATCAAGTAATGGCTTTATGAATTCTGTAAATACAAATTTTTGGTGCTTTGGTGTGTACGAATTATGGATGAAAGTATTAAATGTAAGCTCTACTGAAAACCTTGTAAAATGGCAAGCGAAGTCAGGAGTTACGACATATAATTTATATAGAGATACTCTGGAAGATTTAAGCACCAAGACATTAATATATTCAGGAACTCTATTAGAATTTATAGATAGTGGTTTGATTACTGGTACTAAGTACTACTACGAACTAGAAGATCAGACCAATACAGAAATTACAAGGTTTAATACTAAAACAAAATAATTAAAGACTATTATAAAAGGTAACATACCAGGAGCATAATCTAAATAACTAATGAGCAACAAGACACTAAACCACTTAGTATACGATATAAAGAACATTGCCTATGGAGGGACTCAGTCCGATGATACTCCTGTGAGCGACAGGCAAGTAGCTTACTGGATTAACCAGGTAGGAGCAGACCTTAAGGAGCAAAGTATGAGTACGTCTAAGTCTATACCTGATGCTTTCGTACAGCATATAGAATGCATAGAGTTAGACTGTATAGATCCCTCAGAATGCTGCGGTGTATCTATAGGAAATACAGAGAAGCTATTACGCTCTACTCAACGTATTCCTATTACAATACAACGTAGAGGTAAGAATACTATCGTATCAGTAAGTAGTGTTGATAAAGAAGTATCATTCTCTGAGACTTCTTACTACAGACAAAGGGTAAATAAGTTCAATAAGTACACAGGCAATAAGCCTAGATGGTTCTTAAAGGATAACTACTTATATGTAGTTAGCGGATTCGTAATGGACCACATCTCATTAGCTGGAGTATTTGATGATCCTACAGAAGTATTGGAATTCAATAACTGTGAAGGAACTCCTTGCTTTACTTGGGATTCTTTATATCCTATTACAAGTAAGATAGCAGGGCTGATTACTGATATAGTATTAAGTAAGAAACTAGGGATAGTTCTTCAAGCTCCTAGAGATGACGCCAATGACGGACGTGGTCGTACAGAACCCACAAGTAATACAACAAATGATAACAACTAGAGGGAAAGGAAAGATAGGTAAGTGCTTAGGGCTTAGCGATGCTTATAAGGAGTTTAAAAAGACAAGTAATAAGAATAGTCACTTTGCGGTAGACTATTCTTTATATAAGAGCATATGTGCTGACTTCAATAAGAAGATCGTTCATCACATTCTAGAAGATTCTGGAACCTTTAAAGTTCCTCACAGATTAGGGGAGATTAGAATACAGAAGAAGAAAATGAACTTTACCATTCCTAATAAGCTAATGGTGGATTGGAAGAGAACTAATGAGTTAGGTACTAGAGTCTATCACTTGAATGACCATACAGACAACTTTAGATATAAATGGTATTGGAGAAAGAGTAAGGCCATAGTAAAGAATAAGACAGCATACAGCTTTACCGCTACACGAGAGAATATGAGAGCGCTTGCTAGTAACCTCATAACACGAAAAGGTATAGATTACTTTGAATAATAAGTCGTACCTTTGTTAGATTAACGCATCTTAAATAAAGGATATAATATAATAAAACTAAAGTAATGGTATATAACTATGTAAGCGTGTATAATGTAATCGAAAAACTATACCGCGATTACGATCATCAAGAAGAACTAGACGTGTGGGACGTTGTAGAATGGGCCGCAGAATCACTAGAGTTCATAGGAGCAGGACAGCAGTACGAAAGGCGTGTAGCTGAGCTTCACATACAAAACAATATCGCTAGGCTACCGTGTAACTTTCACAGTCAGCCTATTCCTTCTTTTAATGGAAGGCCTATGGATTTAGCTAATGGTGCTTTTGGTCCTATGAATGTATCATCTGCAGGCTCATCAACTGATTCTAGAATCAATGGAGAAGATGTATCCCAGGATAACTTCCCTAGTTCAGGGAGTATGAGTACATCTCAAGGAAACAAACTTAATCCTACGTTCTATGTAAAGGACGGTGTGATTGTAACTTCAATTAATGAGGGAACAGTTATCCTAGAGTATAGAGGAATAGCAATAGACAAGGAAGGATTCCCAAAGATCCCAGACTTAGTATCATATAGAACAGCGGTTACCAAGTACGTACAGATGATGTTAGATCACAGGGATCACCGTAAAGGAAGAGTAAGCGAACGTATAGCAATGAAGACAGAGCAAGATTGGCAATGGTACTGTAAGCAAGCTAGAGGAGCTGCTAATATGCCTAACCTAGCCTATATGGAATCTATTAAGAATATGTGGGTTCGCCTTAAGCCTAATCAGAATAGCGCCCAGTCTTTTTACAATGATTTAACTATACGTGAAATGAGAAAAACAAAGTAAATGAGACAACAAGCTAGAAATACATTCGTTAAAGGAATGAACCAAGATAAGGCATTCTCACTGTTTAGCGGAGAGCAGTATTACAGTGCCCTCAATGGTCGCCTTACTACAGATGAGAACGGAGAATCTACAGGCTCTCTAACTAGCGTCAAGGGAACTAAGTTTGATTTTAGTATACCTGACGTAGGAGATTCATGGGGACTAACTATAGATGATTCCTTTGCATCTACTTTCTTAGACGGTACTGCTAGAACATTTGACTTAACTATTAGGGGGGTCCTGCAGAACATCCCTTACACTACTACGGAAATAAAAGTATTCTATTCTATTATAGGGGACTATATAAATGCAGGGAATTATGGGGCAGGAGTACCCGCGCTAGCTCAGTACAGCACGGCAGGAGTAGTAATGTTTACATCTGACTTTTCATCATTATCTGCGGTATCTTCTACTCAATCAGGTGTGTTTATTACATCAGAGGCGCCGGGCTCTATTGAGCTAGAGATTGTAGGTTCTACTACGTTACGAGATTCTGTAGTGTTATTAACAGCTCCTGAGACACCAGATGGATCTGGACAGGTATGGGAAGTAACATGGGATAGTGCAGATGTGCCTTCATTACGTTTAGTACGTAACATGAAAGATAACTTCTCTTTACTTCATCCTATTGAGGCGGTATCTAGATATGAGACATCTAAGATAAGAAGAATATATTGGACAGATAATAACGAAGCTATTAGAACACTTAACTTAGATTCAGAAACAGCTTATGTAGATGCTATTGCAATACTACCTGCTGTAGAGTTTGATGTTCCTGTACCTACTAACATACTACAGACAGGAGGGTCTATCCCTTCAGGTACGTACTCAGCAGCTTACAGACTTAAATCTTTAGGTGGGTCAGAGACTAGCTTCAGTTCATTCTCTCCTCCTTTCAATATTCAAGAGGAAAACGAAGAGACTCAAACATATGAAGATTACTCAGGGTGTAATCCGGACACAGCTACTACTAAAGCATTAGGTTTTAGAATAGATAATATTGATCCTGGGTTCAGTAATATAGATATACTAATAGCCCAGTACCGCAGTAATAGAATCACTCGCTACTATTTAATACAGGAAGATTATAGTCTTTTAGGAGGAAGTCAATATGAATTCGTATTCACCGCTATAGACGAGGCAGAGAGAATAGACGAGGCCGAGATCTTATTACAGCCTGCCGCATTTTACACCGCTAAGACACTAACAATAAAGGATAATAGACTATTTTCAGCTAACGTAAAGGATACTGATTTAACTATAGAAGATTGGGAAGCAACTGTTACTCGATACAGAGGAGATCAGCTAACTGATGGTTACGAGAATACTACCAATAAGATAAACAAATACAATAAGGATAGCACAAGAGGGGAACTATCAGCTGATCAGCAGAAGTTTCAAAGCGATGGAAGTACGTTAGGAGGGACTGGGGATAATATCTCATTCAAGTTTATTACAGAGCCTATAGTTCTCGATAACTTCGGAGGAACCGCTGCGTTTCAACCTACTGCCCAAACAGATACTAGGCTCAATGTGTCTAAAGGAAAGGAAGACATCTCCTTAAATGGAAAGACTATTCCTATGGGGGGAGGATGGACTAACTATAAGAATCCATTCGTAGATGCTTGGTTAAAAGGACTTATGAGGTCTGAGACATATAGATATGGAGTTGTATTCTTTGATTTAAAAGGAAGAGCGTCTGCTGTAAAATGGATATCAGATATTAGAATGCCTGAGGCGGGAGAAATACCTACCTTCCATCAGACATCTAGTCAGTTGATAGGAAATATATTAGGCCTTGAGTTTGATGTAACAGTCACAGCGGATATTAAATCTAGATTTACAGGATTCTCTATCGTTAGAGCAGAGCGTACCTCTTCAGAAGCTACCATACAAGGGCAGGGGTTAGTAGGAGATATGTCAATTGCTCAAACACAATATGAGGGATCAACGGATGTAGGGTATCCCGGTAAATTTCCTACAGAGGTATTTAAAATGTTTCTTAGAACAGATAGACTTACCTCATACGGAGACTATGTTCATAATATCTATAAGTATATTGATGTACCTGCCTGGAAGTTTATATCACAGCCGGAGTTCGGCGGATCCTATATAAGACCTGTAGTTGCAGTTACTCCTACCTTAAAGGCTAAAATGGAACATCCATTAGGATCATTCGGATACTATGCGCGTTATTATACAGTAGGGTTAGGTAACTGGTATTTAGATAACACAGCAGCAGATAATATTAAAACCTTATCTAGAAAAGTAAAGGATTCAATTCATATTCCATATAGTGACCCTAACAGAACAGGGACTGAAACCTACGCGCCTGTAGGAGCGGGAGGTCCTAGAAATGATGACTTCTTTAAATACACAGGAGCAACTCCTATAGAAGGTTTCTTTAATTACATGGCGGTTCATGATGAGGGCCCTCTTATTAATGAAGCTAGCTTCGGAGATAACTCTATTACATTTAGAACTAGAGGAACACAGACAGCTGTAATGGAGACGGAATACAACTGTCACCCAATGTATACGACAGGATCGAGAGTACTTGCACCTACCGATACAGCGACTGGATATGACGGTATCTGGACAGGAGGTCCTTCAATTAAAGACTCTGTTCTTACAGAAGTAATAGTACTTCAGGCTGAGCAATATGGTAGAAAGCTAATAGCTAATATATACAGAGAGCTCCCTAGTCAATATGGTGGAGATTCTTTAAGCGCTATTGAGGGGACTGAATATATATCTACAGGCCATTATCAGTCATTTAGTTCTCAGGATACTAGCGATACATATACTGTAAAGGTCTTTGGCGGAGACACTTATATTAACGCTTACGATGAGACAATCGGGATGGCTAATCACGGACAGTCCAATCCGGCGGACACTTTCTTGTATACTCCTGATGACGTTACAGCTGATAGAATGTCTTCTATGTTATTTCCTGTAGAATCTAACGTAAACATTGACCTTAGACAGGGACGTCATTTTTCAATAATAGGGAATAGCGAGACCGGTAATAAGCTAGCCGATACAATCAGGTTTACATACCCTAACGATATTTTCTCAGCTGACGTATTGAATAGGACAATGCAGTATAATATAATCTTTAAGTCTTTAACAAGCTTTAGAAATAATACAATAGAGTTTGATAACAGAGTATATGCTTCGGATCCTAAGGTTAACGGAGAGCCTGGAGATTCATGGACATCCTATAAACCTCTTAATTTTATAGACGTTGACGGTAACCATGGTCCTATTAATAAGATCATTACATTTAACGATACTGTTCTATTCTTTCAGGATAGTGCTCACGGACAGTTAGCTGTTAACCCTAGAGTACAAGTACAGGGAGCTGACGATGTAGCTATTGAATTAGGAGTAGGTGGAATTCTACATGACTTTAATTATACTTCTACCTCAGTAGGATCTAAACATCAGTGGAGTGTATTCCAATCTCCGCATGCTGTGTATTGGTTTAACATCTTAAATAAAAAAACATATAGATTCTCAGGAAGAGGAGACGAAGAGCTGGTAGATATGAAAGGCATGCATAGTTTCTATTCCGCTAATATTGACCAGACTTTACTAGCTACTGATAACCCTTTATTAAGTACAGGAATCCATGGTACATATGATTATCTAAACCAGGAGGTAGTATTTACTTTCTTAGGACAACACGCAGATAAAGATAACTTTACAATGGCCTTCTCTGAAGTTGCAGGGGCATGGACTTCATTCTTTGATTTCCTACCTAAGCATTATGCTAATAGTAAGACTAGATTACTTAGCGCTAATCCTGCTGATAATAATAGAATATACAGACATAACACTGGAGAGTACTTGAGCTTCTACGATGAGTATAAGGACTTTAAACTAAAGATAGTAGTTAATCCTCATGCAGATAGAACTAAGATGTTTGAGAACATTAGCATGCATACCAACGTAAGAAACGAAGGAGGGTACAGTGTAGACCAGAAGACCTTTGAAACACTAAGTTGTTATACAGATTATCAACACTCAAGCAATATATCATTAACTCCTGGACTCAATATTAAACGTAAGGAACGTGAGTGGAATATAGCTGTACCAAGAAACGTTATGAATGAGACAGGAACAAACCTAGATTTATTCAATCCAGTTAACTATGACTTCTCTAGAGTCTTTAGAGATAAGATGAGAGACAAGTATATGGTTCAGGAGTATACATCAGAGGGACAGCAGGAAGCTGATCAGTTTATTGTTAATTACATAAATACGTACTATAGAGTTAGTGCTCGGTAGGCTTGTGTACAAGTCTTAAAATGAGTACTTTCGTAACATATAAAATATAAGATAATGGGATTATTTGGAAGAGGTGGTTTAAAAGAGATAGGAAAGTTAGGACTGAATAGTATAGCAACTCCATTCGAGGCGGTAGCAGGCCAGAATTTATATAACCCTGAATTAGAAGGAAGCGCATCTAAAAAAATAGCTAGCGGCCAAGAACAGATAGGCCAGGCAGCGTCCGCGCTTGTTCCTATGGCAGCCTCTATGATAGGAGGTCCCGGAGCAGGAATGGCAGTAAGCGCTGCTCAAGGAATGAACCCTAACGCAGGAAAAGGATGGGACCCTAACAGCATGGGAGCTCAGATAGGTAATATGGCTGGAATGGCTGCTCCTTTAATGGGAGGCATGGGAGCAGGAGCAGGGGCCGGTGCAGGAGCCGCTAGTGGTTTTGGTGCAGGAGCTATGAATTTCCAACAACCAGGTGCTTTAGGTAGTCAATTCACACCACTCATGGAAATGGGAGGACCAATGCAAGATCCTATGCAGCAGCAAATGCAACAACAAATGCCTATGGGAGATCCAACTCGCTCAGGGGCTAATCTAGCCACCTTTAACGGACCTTCTCATGAAGAAGAAGGCATTAACTTCAATGGAAAAGCAGAGATAGAGAAACAAGAGACAGTAGATTTAAATAAGGAGTTTGTTTATTCTGATAAACTAGTAGTTCCAGGATCTAAGAAAACATTTGCTGACCAGAGTAAGAAATACAAGGGTTCCGATACAGACGATGATATAACTAAGAATACAAATAAGTTAATGCTATCAAGACTTGAAGAGTCTCAAGAAGGACTCAAGAAAGAGATGTTCGAAAAGGACATGGCTAAGATGCAAAAGAAACAAGATAAGTTCATAGCTCAGTACGGAGGTTATATGGATCAATACCGTAATGGAGGATTCATGGATAAGGTAAGTCCTGGAGTACAGTATGGTTCGCAGCCAGGTTATGGAGCTGCAGGTATGACTTACGGAGCTAGTCAATCTATATATAGGAATGGAGGACAGCTTCCACAGTACGCTGAAGGAGGATTTCTAGGGCTTACACCTAAACAAATCAATCAAGGATTAATGGCAGCTCCAGGCATAGCGGCATTCGCTAAAGGAGCTCAAGGAGTAGATAAGTATGACCCTAACTATAATGAACAATATGATAAGTCTATTGACTTAATGTCAGGTAGAAGATATAATGCTCAACCAGAGATAGACGCAGCTAACAGAGCGCAGTCTAATGCATACAAACAAGGAACAGAGTCTGCAGGAGGATCAGCTGCTTTAGAGATGGCTAACATTCATGGAGCACAAGTTACAGGTAACAGAGCTACTCAAAGGGCATATGCTAATGAGCAGAATATGAATAACCAATATATGGGACAGGAAGCTCAATTTAGAGGACAGATGGGAGCTCAACGTTCAGCGCTAGCTAATCAAGCTCAGCAAATGGATATGAGAGCATCAGCAGCCAGAGACGCTTATACTGAGAAAGGATTTGATTCTATGGGGCAGGCAGGTAATTTAGCTCAGCAAAATGATATCACTATGATGTTAGCTGAGGCAGGTTACGGAGACCTAGGAGATATGAAAGCCTTTTTAAAAGCATACGGAAAAAACAAAAACAAAAACAACGGATAATATGGGAGTAAACGCATTTAACAAACCATCAGCTTTAATAGACTATACGCCTATACCTTTTAAGAATATAGCGTATATGGGAGATAAGGCAAGAGCAGCATCTAACCTAGCAGGGGAGATGGCAATCGAGAATGCCGCCTTCAATGTAGACGCACTTGAGCAGGACGACCTCGCTAATAGAGAAGGCATGGGAGAGATTAACGATATGATAAAAGAACTCCCCGCACTTCATGAGCAGAGCGGTCATCTTGCCCTTAAGAAATCACAAGAGATAGCAGCGCGCCAGGCTGCCTATGCGAATTCAGGACAGGGAAGTTATTATAAAAAGAGCAAGGAGACATATGATGCTAATATGCAGGCGATAGAGGATTCTAATCTCACAGAGTCCCAGAAGGTGAATAGAAAGGCCGCTGTAAAAAGAGGATTTAAAGGGACAAAACAGGATGAGTACGGAACCTGGAAGACTTTTAAAAATCAATCATCCGCTACAATAGATAAGCAAGTAGAGGATCAGGCAGTAGAGTTTGCGAGGCACGCTAAAGCTAGTCAAACGGCGAGTGGAATTAAGCTAGAGACGGACAGTCCTTTTTATAAATACACTACAAATGGATTTATAAAAGAAGAAGACCTTAAAGAAATGATGAGGGAGCAGCTAGACAATCCTAGTAACAGAAATCACTTTAATCAGATATATAGAGATGAGCTAGAGGCGGAAGGATACACTGACGGATTTGCACCTAATTCTAATGGTAATATGGTGCCTATAGAAGACGTTATAAAAGAAAGAGGAGACACGCATATAGAAAATGCTATTGCAGGTAGTTCTAAAGCATTCTCATTTAATAAAGAAACAGCAGGATATAAGCAAGACTCAGTGCGAATAGCTAAGGAGAAAGCACGCATCGCGGCTAAGGCAGTAGTTCCTATTAAGGAAACAGACGCTCATTATACCCACGGAGCTACAGAAGTGGAAGCGGCGGATGCTGTCCCTCCTAAGTATTATGATAAGACATTTGATGAGGCAGGAGGTGTAACAAATGCTAGCCCTATACCTACGCTTGATTTTGGTAAATCAGGAAACTTAACACAGCAGGCGATGGATCAGCATGAAAAGGCGATGGAGAAATGGAATGCGGATAATAAGGTTAAGAGTACTAGGCAGGAGCAAGAGCTGTACGCAGATGCGGAGTCTTTCGGTATGAGCATGACTGTAAAGAACGCAGACGGGACCCTACGTAATCGTACTCCTCAAGAACTAAATGAAGAGATTTCAAATGCCTATATTGACTACTCAACTAAAGGAACAGTAACTAGGGGCATACAAGACCAGCCTACAAGAATAAGACATGGAAATACAGTGGCCGCCGCTTTAGATAATATAGATATGAAAATAACAGAGGAGGGGACTATGAATCCTTCATCTATGAGCGTAGATGACATCACTATGGAGATGGAAGGGTTAATGGGCTTCGCGTCTAAGAGGCAGGTAGCCGATATGAAGGCAAAGATGAAGGAGCAACTACGGAAGGAAGGTATATCAGGGACTACAGATAAAGGAGAGCCTTACTTTAACTATGAGGGACGCTCATTCATCGTAGAGCCTATTGACGAGGTTAAAACGGTTACGAAACCATACCGCAAGATGCTTGAGAAAATGGATAACCATGAAAGTGGATATTACACAGATCCAGCTAGTGGTATTTCATTCCAATATGATAATGATATTATAGACGGGAAGTTTGGAGAAGACGTAAGAGTGCTACTTCCAGGAGCCACTGCTCCTATTACAATGGATATGAAATGGCTGGCCTCTCAGACAGAGGAACAGCTTGAGACCGAAAACCTTATTAAGACATTAAAGCTAAAAGCGAACCTTACAACAAGTCAGATAGGAGGGGAGGCCCCGTATATACCCTCTCCTTCAAAAAAAAACTAAACTCTGAAGACCCACAAGTAGTTGATAATCAGACTGTTCCGAAGATGGTTACGCAGGAAGAGTTTGATGCTCCTCCTACACCGGCAGTTCAGAAAGCAAAAGAGGCGAGTCCTTTATTTACACCTGATGCTCCTCCAGTAGTTAAGAATACACCACAGGAGGCGGTAACAGCAGGAGTAGAATCTAATCCTGTTCTTAATGATATGGATGCTATTACAGAGAGCGGGCAAAACCCTATCTCTTATTTAGTGGATAATAACTTCTTAGGTATTAGAGAGGAAGATGCGACTAATGAGAACATAAAGAAAATCAATAGTGTATTTAAGAGCCTAACACCTTCCCTGAATAGTAAGAATCCTAATCTTACTTCTGGAGCCAAGGCGTGGTGCGGTGCTTTAATGTATGAAGTACTTACCAATATAGACGGTCTTCCTGGAGCTGAGGGAGTTGTCCCAGAGAGTGCAGACGCATACTCATACGTTAGAGCTAAGGAGTACTTAAATGTAGGTACTAAAGTGACGGAGCCTAAGTATGGCGATATTGTAGTTGTACAGAATAACGGACAGTCTCATGTTGCTCTTTATGCAGGAATGGAGAATGATAGCTTAGTCCTTCTAGGAGGAAACCAAGGATATACAATGGGCCAGGATAGTACCTCAGGAGAAGTTAACTTTAAGAAGTACCCTGCTAAGAAGAAAGGGTTTAAGATATTAGGATATAGAAGACTTGATAATATGGCAGACATTAAAGAAGCCACAATGATCTCTTATAAGAATCAATATGGAGTAATAGACACTGAAGAATTTCAAACTAGATAGTATGTATTATAATATTTAAATGTACATTTACATTTTCCCTAAACATAAATAAAGACTGATGGCTAAGCAAAGTAAAGATATTACAATACAGGACGTATTCAATAACACTAAAAAAAGCAGGCTAGACACTGCCACTAATGAGATTCAGGAGCCAGCGGCCACCCCCTTAGACAGTGTAGATAATATATTTAAAGGAACTAAACGCCCTGTAAACCCAATGGCAGATACCTTTGGGGAGGAGGTTAACTACAATACAGATTATATTCAGGGGCTTACTATTGATGACGTAGGGGATATTGATAGAATACGAGGAGAGCGTCAGGGGACATTACCTTCTTTAGGAAATGCAACACTGCAGCTGGCAGCTAAGATACCATTGGAAGTAATAGGAAGTGCAGGACATCTCTTAGATTTCGAGGCGCATTACAATACCCTGACAGGGGAAGGTAGCGATTACTCTAACGCTTTTACGGAGTTTGCAGAGGTAAAGAGAAGAGAAGTGGAAGAGGCTGCCCCTATATATAAGGAAGACCCTTCAGCTTTATTTGACCCTAATGACTTTGCATCCTACTTACAGCTAGGGACAGATCTAACAGCTAATCTTGCTTCTTTTGCGGTAGCAGGTGCGGGTATTGCGGGAACCTTAGGTAAAGGGGCTAGTTTAATAGCTAAGCTTACAAGAGCAGGAGCCACCGGTAGAAAGCTTTTAAATACAGGAGAAGTACTAGGTACCGCGCTAGGGATGAGTACAATCGAAAGTAGTATGGCAGGCGCTGATATTTATCAGCAAGTATATAATGACGCCCTTAAAAAGATGCCACATGATTTATCTTCTGAAGAAATAGCGGAATACGATAGAAACGCAGTCGCAAATGCTAAAAAAGCAGGAGGAGCAGGGGCTATGCTTAACACACTGCTTACACTTCCATTAAATATGACAGGCGCAGGAACTGCGGTTAGATCATTAAGGAGTGTAAACAAAATGCAGCCTGCCCTAAAAAGAAAAGCACAAGAAGGAGCATCGGCCTGGAGAAAACGAATAGCAGCAACAGAGGATGTATCTGCGCCTGGCTTTAAACAGCTTGCGGCAGAGATGGGACAAGAAGGAATAGAGGAAGTCCTTAATGAGGTTTCTACAACACTTGGGGTACATAAAGGTAAAGCCGATTTAGGGCTTCTATCTGAAGAAGAAAAAGAAGGGAATATTTTAAGCGCTTTATTAGAGACAGTATCAAGTGACGAGGCTCAATTATCATTCTGGCTAGGGGCACTTGGAGGAGGGGGTCAGCACCTTTTACTTTCTAAACTAGGGCCCGGTAAAAACAATGTACAGGCAGAAAGAGACATTCAAAATAAACAGAAGGACTTCTTAATTAAGAAGATAGATGAGTTCGAAAGAGGGCAAAAGAACTTAGAGGAGGCGGCCGCCACAAGAGACGGGTCTAAATATCATAAAGCACAAGAGGACGTATTTA
>TARA_R110000765_G_scaffold39488_3_pt1 | contig 16376 bp, 19 predicted proteins | sample TARA_R110000765 | Tara Oceans TARA_R110000765 (sample SAMEA4398168) | marine metagenome | biome: Polar Biome; feature: [MES] marine water layer (ENVO:01000295) within the mesopelagic zone...; material: water (ENVO:00002006), including particulate matter (ENVO:01000060) such as...... | reverse complement strand
GAGGGAGGTGTCGTCGAAGACGGAAGCCGACAGTCCGCCGACGTAGAGTACTGCGGAAGCAAGAAAGGCGCTGAAGCCTGTCAAGGCAAGCTAGACGGTGCCCTAGACAGCGCCGGAGGAGGTGATTTTAATCAAGGTCGGAAGGGCGAATCTAACTGTGTTAAATTTCAATCAAAGATAAGTTTCGCAGCAGGTGGAAATACAGTCGTAGGAAGTCAAGTACAAGAAGCTTTTCATAATGGTACTGATAATAACGAAGGTACAGCTCAACTAGCAGGGGAATACCTTACAAAGGTCGGCGAGCAGTTAGGTGGAGATATCGACGACGACATCGCGGAACAAATCGCCGCAGAGTTTGAAGCGGAAGGTGAGCAAGTAGAAGGAATCCTCAATGGACTGGGGAAACTAGGTAAGAGTGGCGAGACCGTTGTTAAAAATAAAATAAAGAGCGCGGGCTCCGTACAAGAAACAGAACTGTGGAAGGCAGTCCTAGATGATGCTAAGAATCTGAACCATAAAGACCCAAAAAAGGTGCAAGAGGCGGAGAGAAAATTACGACCTAAAATAGCTCAAGCCTATCGCATCGGTCTATCCGAAAAACACCCTAAAAGGTATAACGCTTTGATGGCTGGGCATGTACAACGTGTTGGAATGCCAACCGACGCCCAAGTATTCGTTAAGACCGATTTATCAGGAGGTATTACTAATGCCCCCACTAGGATTGGAAACGAACAGGACATGGTAGGTCAAATTTCTTATCTAATAGCAAGCGGCAAAGCGCAATACAAACATACCGCAACAGGCACAAAAATCCTGATAAAAAACGAGGAGACAGATAAGTATGAGCCGTGCTCTGACCTAGCAAGTCGCTCCCGAAGTGGCAGAAACAGCCAGGACATGCTAGGACTAACAGAAAGCTACGTAGCAAACAACACCACACCTATTGAGGACATGGAAGGTCATCTCCCGAGCGAGCAACAGACTGAGGCTTTAGTGCGCCGGGCGTTTAATATTATGGTTGAGATTCTTGGAAAAAGTGAGAATTCTCTAGCCTAAGGAAGTCCTCGAGAGGGTACACGAAGTACTCTCCATTTATTTCCATTCTTCTGTGCACAGGATAGGATTCACCGACTATAACTATTGTAGTGCGCCGGGTTTTTTTATAAATCACCATCCAATCCTTTCCTGCTAAAGCAGCGTCTCGTTTTGCTTGGTTAATAAACTCCTGAAGCTCACTGTTCTTTTTAAACGGGTCATCGAACTCCACGGTATAACCGGACTTACATTCGATAACAAACTTAAAATCTTGAGGAGAGATTAAATCTCCGTGAATTTTTAGATGTTCAGGTAAGTTCTGATGTGTTGTGGCAAATGCTCCTGACCCGGGTGTCCTTGCAAACTCTTTGGTTTCAAACCTTTCGTTTAGCATGTGCGCCATCTTTCTCTCAAAGGCGTTCCCTTTTTGGCGACTGTTAATCCTCTTTTTCTTAGAGAATTCTCCTCGTTGTAATATATCGTCTAATTTCTTAGCCATAATACTATAATAGTAACATGTCAGAAAAATCTGATAAAATTAACATAACAATTAACTCCGGAAACTTCGGAAAATTTAAAACCAAAACTAGTGATAGAAGAATGAAACTTTACGTCAAACTAAATCAAAACGAAACCCAGCAATGGGAAGCCCTACGCGAAGCTCTTACTGGCAATAATGTCGGTAACGACGAGCTTGCGCGTGTAATGTTCCTCCGAGGCGTAATGGCGTTTACTAAAGAGCTAAACGAACGTATCGATAAGATGTCGGACGAAGAGAAAGCCGAACTCTTAGAAGAGGCAGGTATTCAGGAAACCGAGGTTAAGGTAGAAGGTACTGATGAGAACAATAACGAAAGTTAGTAAAGACAAGGATTTGAATGCGATTCTAAAGCAACGTAGAACGTCTAACTTCATCCTTATGTATTACTCCTTATGGTGTGACCGCTCGGAAATGGCTTTAAAGCTAGCAGACGAGTGGGTACAGAGGGAAGGTACTGAGAACATGTTCCTAGTTAATAGCTGGGACCTTCCTCAAGCCTTCTCCTCTTTCTCCATTACGTCCGCACCCACGTTAGTGCACGTTAAAAAAGGAAAGGTTCGCGTAGATATTGAGTACCCAAGGGTCTACTCCTATCTTACTGCGGGTCGTCGAGGAACTGCTTAATCTTCCGGTCCTTGTAATCCTGAATCTTCTCTTGATACTTTTTGTTTTTAGTATAGATGAGTTTCAGGTTATTTACAATCACGGTTGTAAAATAATTAAAAGCTGAGCCTTTATCGGGCGTAAAGTTCTTTAATACTTTAAGCGCTAATACGAAGCATTCCTGTTTCGCATCATCGTGGTCTACCTTAAACTTGAAGGATATTAGGATATTGGAAATGAGCAAGTCTAACTTCTCCACCAAATCGTCCTCATGTTCCGACTCATTCTCCAGGTAGTTCTTAATCGTCGCCTCAAACTCTTTATTGTTTAGGTAATGTTTTTTCTCTTTCGCCATAACTTGTAATAGATGCAAGACTTAGATAAATTAATACAAAATTTCGAAGAATCTAGTTCAGAATCAGATATCATCAATAATCCCGTAGGGGAAGAAGATATTGTATTCGTACATTCTTCATACCACAAAAGCATGGGACAGGTTTTTAACTTCCCTGACAACGAACATGGAATTTTCATGAAGCTGTTAGCGAAGACCAAAATCCCACCTAATTCGTACCAACTAGTTCCCGCTATTAAACTAGCAGGCATCCCAGAAGATGACGTTGATACTAAAATGCTACACAAGATGAGACCTATCTTACATGATGAGATGGCTCAAATTAAGCCACGGCTTATCATCCCTCTAGGAAATATCGCCATGAAAGCCCTTATCAAGAAGTCTGGGCTTACCAATAAGAGAGGTCGAGAGTTTATGCTCGGCGACTTCCCTGTCGTACCTACGTACGGTCCCGACACCCTCTTCTTAGAGCCTAAGCTCCGTAGCCTGTTCATCCAGGACGTTAACAACGCATATGACAAGTTCATCTTGGATACCAATAAGCTTGCCGACTCAACCTACGTGCTATGTAAGACGATTAGCGAGGTAGACGAATACTTAGATAAGGTGGAAAAGTGTGACGTAGTCGCAGTAGATTTGGAAACTACAGGACTTGATTTCAAGAAGGATAAAATTACGACCATAGGATTCTCTATGGGAGAAGAAGAAGCATTTATTATTCCTCTTCAACACCGAGAAACACCTTTTGATGAGGCGGAACTGGAGTACATTTCTAAACGTATTTCTAGTCTCATGGCAAATAATGATGTTGCAAAGGTATTTCACTACTGCCAATTTGATTTGAAATTTTTAATGAACTTCGGGTCAACTACATTCAACAATATTGAGGATACGAAAATCATGCACGCTTTGATTGATGAGAACCTCCCTCATAGTCTCATGGATTTAGTAAAGCAATATTTCCCTCACGAGTTAGAGAAATTCTAACTATTATATTCTATGACAAAAATTAAAGCCGAATACGTCTGGTTAGACGGTACCGAAGACCTTCCCAAGCTTCGCAGTAAGACCCGCATCATTGATTCTAAAGGAGAAGTTCCTGAGTGGGGTTTTGATGGAGGAAGTACATATCAATCAGCAAACGAAAATTCAGACTTAGTTCTTAAGCCTGCCCGAGTGTATCGTGACCCCTTTCGAGGGGAAGAGGATGTGCTTATTATGTGTGAGGTACTTAAAGCGGATGGGAACCCTCATCCTACAAATACCCGAGAGGCATTATTAGACATGCCTGTCACTGACGCTCCTATTTTTGGATTTGAGCAAGAGTACACAATGATGGCGAACGAAATGCCTATCGCATGGCATACTGGGAAATCTCCTGCGCCGCAAGGCGACTATTATTGTGGCGTAGGCTTTGGAACAACGTTTGGGCGGAACCTAGTAGAGGACCATTTAACCAAATGTATAGAAGCGGGTGTGGATATCTATGGCGTGAATGCTGAGGTAATGCCCTCCCAATGGGAGTTCCAAACCACGGCAAACGAGCCTTTAAAAGCAGCCGACGACCTCTGGGTAGCGCGGTATATCCTTGAACGCTTAGGTGAGAATTACGGGTGCTCAATTTCGTACGCTCCAAAACCTCTAACAGGCGAATGGAATGGTGCTGGTTGCCATACAAATTTCTCAACGCAACCAATGCGTGAGAACTGGGAAGCCATTGAGACTGCCATAGAGCGTCTTAGAGCCCGGCACGAGGTTCATATGCTGTGTTACGGAGCTGAGAACGAGAAACGCCTTACAGGGGACTGTGAGACGTCTGACTTGACTAAGTTCACAGTAGGAGAACGAGACCGTTCTTGTAGCATCCGCATCCCCGCTTCCGTAGCCCGAGACAAAAAAGGGTATATCGAAGACCGGAGACCCGGAGCAAATATTGACCCGTACCGCGTTTGTACGAGGATACTTAAGTCAGTATGCTTAGACCAGGACTAAGCGACCATCATAGAGGCGAAGCACTTCGACTCATTAAAGAGGTGCTTAACTCTATAACAGAAATGGGTCAAGTGACCTCAGTTGATTACAAGGTAGATGGACGATACGTAAATCTAATCATTGAACTAGGAAAATTAAAACAGGAGCTACAGAATGCTAACGGTAACGGACGGGGCAACCCATGATTGGGCTAACATGCCTCTCGATGACATTGCGTTTGGTAATGCAATGGACTGCGATTTCACTCTCAGAGCGTATAAGAAAATGCGTCGAGAAATGGGAGTTAAACAAGTAGATTTAGTATACGACAACCTACTAAAATCTATTTTAGTGAATGCGGCTGCAATCGAGAATACTGGAATCTTAGTTGATACAGAATACTTAGATGAGATTGACGAAACTCTTAAAGTAGAGATAGACGAGCTTCATAAGACGATTGTTACTCTATCTCCTGTGTCTGGCATCAACCCTAACTCCACGCAGGAGTTGGGCGGAGTTCTGTTTACTTCAGAGGGGTTTGATTTAACTCCAACCTCTTTCTCTGATAAGACTAAAATGCCGCAAATCTCTGAGCCTCATCTTACTAAAGTAAAGGCGGCAACGACTGACGTGAAGGCTATTGAGTTTATCGAAGCTCTTTTAAAATACAAGTTCCGAGTTAAACAACATAAAACGTACGTACTAGGCATACGTAACGCGTTGGAATACAATGAAGACGGACGTATTTACTCCAGTTATAACTTTGGAACCGTGGTTACCGGACGACTGTCCTGTTCTACCTATTCGGCGGGGTCAAAGAAGAAGAAAGGGATATCTTTTCATACCTTACCCCGCCCGGACGAGAACGACTCAATCAATCTTAGACAGCTTATGGTTCCAGATGGCGACAAAGTGTTTATCCAGGCTGACTTCTCTCAAGCTGAACTACGAATGTTGGCACAGTGCTGCAAAGATAAGAATCTGATTGAGGCTTTTAATAGCGGACGAGACTTACATAAGTTTACTGCTTCCATGGTATTTGATAAGCCTATCGAGGATATTACAAAGACGGAACGTCAAATCGCTAAGAGCGTTAGCTTTCTTATTGTTTATGGAGGAGGTCCCATGAAGCTTGCGGAGCAGATTGGGAAGCCTATAGGGTACTGTAAGTCTATCTTTGCGGCATATCAAGATGCGTTCCCTAAGGTTTTTAAGTGGATTAATGATGTACATAAGTTTGTACGCGCTAACGAGTACGCTGTAAGCCCATTCGGGCGCCGTAGGCATCTCCCCAACGTAAAGAGTCCTAATAGAAAGTACCAATTTCGTGCTTTGCGGCAAGGAATGAACTTTATTATCCAGAGCTCCGCATCTGACCTTATGCTTCATTCCTTGGTTCGCTTACAGAAATACATCGACGCGACGGGAGTAAGTGCTAAGCTACTAGCGACGGTACACGACTCCGTTGAGTTACAGTGTGATAAAGCGGATTTGGATAAAGTACTAGAGGTATTAAAATTTTCTCTTACAAATACGGAAGATTTTAAAGAGTATTACGGATTAGACTTTATTGTACCTTTTGAGGTAGATATTGAGGTCGGAAACTCTTTCGGAGACGGAAAGGAGGCTGAATTTACTCCCGAAGGACGACTAACGAATTTAACTGAACTTTATGAATACGTCGAGAATAAGTAAGGTTGTAATCCTAACGGACCTGCATTTAAGGTCAGATTACATGCCTGGATTTTTAGATAAGCAAGTGGAAACTTTGCTTTATTACGCCAACAGGAAACCTTGCTCACATGTTGTTATTAATGGCGACGTATTTGAGCGCCGTAATCCTACGGGAGAGGAGCTGTTAGCATTTCACCGTCTATTGGACGGGATAAAATGTACAAACATTATAGTAAACAGAGGAAACCATGACACGCTACGCAAAGACGGCACATCAGAGACGGTCCTTAGTCTATTTTCAGACAAAGCGACGATTGTTACTGATACAGAAACAATACGAATTGGAACAATCGACTTCGACTTCATCCCTCACTACGAAGACGAAGACCGAATCATAGCTGACCTAAAAAAGACGGATAACCCTGTCTTCGGTCACTTCGGTTTCGATGGCTGTGTATCCAACGGATATTACGCCTATGAAGCTAGAGTAAAAAAAGTTCACTTTAAAAAGAAACCATTCGCCTTTTTAGGACATATCCATAAGCCTAAGATTTATGGGAACGTGGTTATTATGGGCACGCAGTACTCCAATACATTTGGCGAAGCAAACGCTCAGAAGTTCATACACGAACTCGTTATTAGAGATGAGGAGATTGAACTGGTTAAGAAGCCTATAACCAAAGGCATTAAACATATCGTAGGTACTATAGACGAACTACCTGCTCTGTCCAAACAGCATCGCTTTGGTGATTTCTATACTATCCTACGTGTTAAACTGGATAAGTTGGACTCATATACTGAGGAACAGCTGAAGGATAAGTTATTTGCTTTATACCCTATCAAACATTTAGAGCTTGTCTTTGAAGACGTCCTCCCCAAGTTTGAATCAAACTATGTCCCGGAGAACCGTATCTTTAGTTTAGATGACAAGGTAATCGACCAATACGTATCTGAAAGTGATACAGTATTCTCTAGGGAAGACATTATGGGAGCTTTGGAGGAGATTAGAAATGAAATTAAATAAGGTTGAAATTTATAATTTTTTGTCTATTAAGGAGGCTGTTGTGGATTTCGATTCCTACGGCAACCTAGTAAGGATTATTGGCAAGAACATGGACACAAAGCCCCGTAGCTCGAATGGTGCGGGTAAAAGCTCAATTATCGAAGCGGTTATGTTTGCGTTGTTTGGTAAAACAATCCGCAAGACAAATGATAAAAGTTTAAAGAATTATCATACGAAAGGTAAATGTCGCGTCGTTCTTACTGTTAACGATGACGTGGTCATCGAAAGGACGAAGAAGCCCCCTATGCTATCTGTTACTGTAGGTAAAGAGAACTGCACGCAGGACTCCATACAATCCACGCAGAAATACCTAGAGAAATTTTTAAACATTAACCATAACATATTTCTGGCGTCCATTGTATTCGGACAGCAGAACTCAACGTCTTTCCTTACCGCCACACCTGACGAGAAGAGAGCCATTATCCAGAACTTCTTATCTGTTAAGGACTTATTCCAGAACAGGTCTACTATCAAGTCGTTAAAAGGTAAGTACTTAGCAGAGAAAAAGATAAACTTAACTTTACACAATGACGGGCTCCTTAAAGTAGAACGCCTTCAGAAGAAGATTAAAACGCGAAGGTTGGTACAAAAACAAGCAAAGACGATTTTAAGTTCGGAAAAAGCGAAGTTTATCTTTAATCATTCGTTTAGTGAGATTCAGGAAGCCGAAAGGACACACCACATTAAGGATATAGAGTATGAGCGATTGGACGGAAACCTCCACGCAATCCGCCAGCAAACTAAACACCTTAAAAATCTAATAACCCAAACCATCAGTGCAGAATGTGAGCACTGTGGTAAGGTGTCTCTAGATAACTGGAACAAAGTAAAACAACTAAAAACAAAGGTTGAGGAGGCGACTAAAAAAGAGCACGATTCCTCAAAGCAGTTACACCGTCTTGGAAAGGAAGTTGACGCTTTAGCTATACCCGTATCCATCGAGGATTTTGAGATTATTGAACGGGTAAAAGCCGTTGACACGGAAATCAAAATCCTAAAAAATCAACTTAGGAATGAGAAAACTAGAGTGCGAAAGTACGGAATGTTGTCCGTGGACGCTCAAAAACAATACGATTTGATGCGATTCTGGGAGCACGCGTTCTCCGAGGCAGGGCTAATCAAGTATATTATCCGCAACGTGCTGGAGTATTTCAATGAGAGATGCAACTCCTACCTGAGTTCTTTAACAAAAGGAGATTTCATCATAAAGTTTGATGACACTTTGAAGGAGGTCGTCTATAATAATGAAGTCGAGGCACATTACGATTCCTTGTCCGGGGGCGAGAAGAAGCGCGTATCTTTAGCTGTTATGCTAGGGTTGAACGACCTACTCCTCTTAACCGGAAAAGATAGGTCTAACGTAATCTTCTTCGATGAAGTAGCGGAATCTTTAGATGATGAAGGGGTTAAAGGGTTAATCGAGATAATCCACCAAGTCACCAAACACAAGAAACTGTTTCTAATAACACACAATGAGTACCTAACTTCCTTGCTGGAACAGTACTCAGAAACATTAACCGTTACAAAACGTAACAATATAACCAAGCTAGCTAAATAGTACGAACATGGCATTAATCCCAAATGGAACGAGAGTAATTGTGCAGAGAAAAACTGCCGAAACAGAGACCGCTGGAGGTATCCTAATACCTGGAGCAGAAGAGAAGAAATTAAACGAAGGCGTGATTGTTGCTGTAGGTCCTGATTGTAAGGAATACATGGTGAACGGTGAGTATGTAATTTTTGACGCATTCGCAGGTAAGGAAGTCCATCATGATGGTGAAGACTACGCAGTACTAGAGGAATCAGATATTGTTGTATTTGTGAGAGAGGCAAGTAACTAGTGGCTTTTGAAATACCTAAAGACTCCTTATCCGAAACAATCTTTATGGATAAGTACGCCTACCCGGGCGAGACTACGTGGAAGGAATTATCTAAGCGCGTAGCCCGCCACGCGTCCGACCCTGAGTTACCCGAAAACCGCGAAAAGACAGAAGCTAAGTTCTACGAGGCAATCAACTCTGGCGATTTTTGTCCCGGTGGACGAATTTTATTCGGTTCAGGTCGTAGTAAGCAAAATCTTTTGAACTGCTATGTACTTGACCCTGAAGATTCCGTAGAGAGTATTGGCAAAGTTATTTCCGACATGTACAAGATTTCATGTGGAGGTGGAGGCATAGGCTTTAACTTCTCTAAATTGCGTCCGAAGGGAGACGATATTCAAAACATTAAGAACTCCGCACCAGGGTCTATCTCTGTAATGCGTATGATTAATGAGATTGGCAACCACGTCCGCGCAGGTAAGAACCGTCGCACGGCACTGATGTCCATTCTAAGCATTACACACCCAGACTTCCTCGAGTTTCTTGAGGTAAAGTTGGACCGTCAGGAACTGACAAATTTTAACATCTCTGTGGCGATTACAAGACCTTTCTTGGAAGCTGTGGAGAAAAACGAGGAGTGGTATTTCACATTCGGAGGTCGCCAAAACAAGTATTTCGTTTACAGCGTTACACGGGAAAATGGTGAAACCGGAGAGGAAGAAACTTTCAATGTCGTAGCGAAGACTGAAGAGGACGCCCTAGGACGTGCTCGCATCCATCACTTAAACCACTTTCAAGATATCTTTACGAAAGCGGAGAAAAGTGAGATTATGGCTCGAGACTTATGGAAACGCATTGTTGATAATGCTATAGAGTCCGGTGAGCCTGGAATTTTTAATATAGATTTTGCAAATGAATACACTAATGTCTCTTATTTCGAACACATGCCTTCTACTAACCCATGTGGTGAAGAAGTTCTTCCTGCCTACGGTAATTGTTGCCTTGGTCATGTTAACCTTGCTAATATGGTGGACATGGACGGTACTGTTGACTGGCGGCGCATGGCTCGTACGATTCGCACGGGCGTCAGGTTCTTGGATAACATCCTTACTGTTAACCATTTTCCGATTAAAGAGTGCGAAGAAGCTGGCAGCCGAAGCCGACGAATTGGATTGGGAATCACAGGACTACATTACTTTCTCATTAAAGCGGGATTTAAGTATGGGTCGGAATCCTGTCTGGAATTCCTGGAACGGCTATTCGCCACGATAAGAAACGAAGCCTACAAAGCATCCATGTACTTGGCACGGGAAAAAGGTAGCTTCACCGCGTATGACTGGTCTAAGCTTAAGGACGAGAAGTTCTTCAAGACCCTACCTTCACGCATCCGCTCTGACGTCAAGAAAAACGGACTTCGTAATGCGGTCTTACTTACTGTCGCGCCCACAGGCACGATAAGTATGGTACTTGGAGTTTCCACAGGCTTAGAGCCTATCTTTGCCCCTGTATACAAACGCCGCTGGCGCACAGGTACGAACGATGTGTGGAACGAAACCCATGTAATTGATAATCTGTTTAAGGACCTGTACTTGCGTGGGAAAGATATCTCACATTGTGTAGGAGCATACGACGTCACACCAGAAGAGCATATTAAAGTTCAATGTGTTGTCCAGTCTTATATCGATTCTGCAGTATCAAAGACTTGTAACTTGCCTTCTGATTTTAAGCCTGATGGTTTGTACGAAGACTTAGCTTCCTATGCTAATGATATGAAAGGGTTTACGTTCTATCGAGCGGGCTCTAGGGGCAACGAACCTTTAGAAGCCGTCCCTGTTGACAGCATCGACTTAGACGCTTTGATTACAGGGGGCAAAATTTTAGCTGAATCAAATTCAATTGATTCCTGCAAAAATGGGGTCTGCGAACTATAACATAGTAATGCCAACCTATTCATACTACTGCAAAAAATGTGACCGTAATTTTGAAGAATTACGTTCATATGAGGAACGCGAGAAGAAACTCTCGTGCGTCCACTGCGGTAAAAGACAATGCCCTTATACTGTGGATTTAAGTAAAAGCGACAGCAAAACAGGCGTTATTTTTCAAGGAGGTGGAACCCCTAAGTTCTACCATACCGGCGAGTCCCGCGCCAAAAGCGAGCACCGTTGGATGGAAAATCAAATTGACGCTACGAAAGAAGCTCTTCAGTTTAAGAAGGGCGCATCCCCTTACACCAAACGCACCATAGACAATGAGGCAATGGAGAAGTCAGGTGCCGCTAAGCGAGTAACTGGAGAGGAGAGGAAAGAGCGTAAAGAGCTGACTCACAAACGAAACTTAGTCGCTGCTGAAGCTGCTAGCAAAGAAATGACAAAACTTGACATAGAACACATTAGCGGGCAACAAGGCAATGAAGACAAACCAACAAACTAACTGGAATTACACTGGATACACAAAATTTAAAATGGACGGAATACTAATTAACAACCGCTCTGAAAATCCCAACCCCGAATACGCTACAGAAGGCTCTGCAGGATTCGACATACGGGCTTCTCAAGACATCACTATACCACCCGGGGAAACCGTGGTGATTGGCACTGGACTGTACTTCGCAGTACCTCGAGGATTCGAGGCACAAATACGAATGCGCTCTAGTTTAGCTACGCAAGGATTAACCATCCCAAATGCTCCCGGAACCATCGATTCGGATTACCGAGGCGAAGTTAAGGTAGTAATGCATAATCTAGGTAGACGAGGTTACATGGTTGAACATGGGGACCGTATCGCGCAAGTCGTTGTCGCAGCTGTAGTTAAGACTACGCCATATTTTCTTTCTCAAAAGGAGTACTTAGACGCCTCTCTTATTACTATAAGAGGCGACAAGGGCTTCGGTTCAACAGGAAGAAATTAATGTCGTATCAATTTCAAGATTCTATACAGCGAGGCATCCTTTACTTAGCAAAGTCTGAGGAGAACTTTTTAGTCCAAGTCATACCTATGATTAAGGCTGACTACTTTGAGTTCCCTACGCATCAGAAGTTCTACAATATTCTAACTGACCACTACCTGTCTTACAGGTCCCTACCTTCTGACGACCAAATCCTAGAAGAAGTAAAAGGGCTTAAAAGTGCGAATGAATTGCTTTCTGATTATCGGGACGAACTCCTCGCAGTTAACAGCGTAGACGAGAAATCAATTGGGAACGAGGAGTACTACTTAGACCTAGTTGAAGAGTTCGCTAAAGAGCAAGCACTTAAAGACGCTATTATAAAGTCGCTGGACTTGTTAAAGCATAAAAAGTTTGGGGAAATCGAAGCTGAGTTTCGTAGTGCGCTAACGATTAGCCGCGATGTAGACCTTGGCACCGATTACTTCACAAATGTTGAGGAACGGTGGGAGCGTATTAACAGCTCAAGTTTAGATATCCAATATCAAACACCTTTTCCTACTATCAATGAACAGCTTGAAGGTGGTATGTGTGCTAAGGAATTAGCAATGGTAGTAGCTCCTCCTGGCGTCGGTAAGTCTTTGTTTCTCGCTAACCAAGGAGCTCGCTCCATCCTTGATGGAAAGAATGTTCTATACATCTCATTGGAGATGGCTGAGGACCGTGTAGCCCAAAGATTCGATAGTATCTTTACTCGTATCCGCCAAAAGGAATTGTCCGGAAAAGTGGGTACTTTACGAACTAGGTTAGATGAGATTTCAACTACCTTTAAAGAACACGGGAAGTTAAAGATTAAAGAGTTTCCCACGAAGCGTTTAACTATAGCCGCTTTAAGAGCGTATCTAAATCAGTTACAGAACTACGAGGACTTCGTGCCAGATATCCTTATTATTGACTACCTGGAATTGTTAACCACCGAAGTTGGTTTGGCGGAGTACTCAGCGCAAGAAAGACTTGCTCAAGAACTGCGAGGCGTTGCCGTAGAGAATAACATTCTTGTATGGACTGCCACACAAACTAACCGTGAAGGTAGAAAGGTTAACATTATCACAGATGCCGAGCTAGCAGACTCCTATGGAAAGATTAGAGTATGTGACCTCGTGTTTTCAATTAACCAAACAGAACAAGAGTTCGACGAATCCAAAGCAAGACTTTATGTTATGAAGTCGCGTAATGGAAAGGCTCGTTTTATTGTACCTGTTAAAATTAATTACTCCACTCTCGTAATATCACAAGAATAATGACAACTAGTAAAAAACCAAAAAAACGTATTCATCCCGACGTACTTTATGTCGGGTTCAAACAATTTAAGATTGTACAAGAAAGCCTCGCTAAAGACAGTTTGTACGGTTGCGTAGAATTCCCTTTAGCTAAAATCACGGTAGACCCTGACCAATCTGACATAGATTACAAAGGAACTCTTTTACATGAAATCTGTCACGTAGGTTTTGATTTGTTTGGTCTTGGGGACGACGATGAAATGCCTCAAATGGGCAATGAATATTTAACGACGGTAACAAGTAACATGTTCCAACTTCTCATTGGTTTAAATAAGGAACTATTCGAATTTCTTTTTAGTGATGAGTGATACCGTAAACATTAAAGATGTATATGAGGCTATTGAGGAATCATATATGGATATTACTAATAAGTATATTAGTATTAACGAATCTAATTTCCAAGACAAGATGGTAAGACACCCTGCCATGTTTGCTTTCTTTGGAGGCGTGCTTGCGTATGCTAAAAAAGAGGTGGAGAGAGTAGGCTACCTATTCGAAACTAGAGAAGCAGAGCTTAGAGAAGCGAGACGAGAGGAGCTAACCTCCTCCGGAAAGAAAGTAACTGACCGTGCCCTAGACGCATATCTGCGCACTGTCCCAGAGCTCCAAACCCTTAAACAAGGCGTGACTAGAAAATCTTATAAATTTAATTTATCCAAGAATATTCTGTCCAGTTTAGAGCATCAAAAGGATATAATAATACAACTAAGCGCCAACCGCCGAGCGGAAGCGAAACTAATTGAACAACTGTAAAAAATAAAACAATGGTAAATTTAAACGAGCTACGTAAAAAATACGAGCAAATCAACAATCCCGGAAGCGGCAACGCTGACTTCCTTAGTAAGTTTTTCATGATGGATGAGGGCACTTCGGTTGTCCGCGTTCTACCTTGGAAAGATGAAAATGCAGAATTCTACGCGGAGACTGCTATTCACCGCCTAGACGATAAAAACTACCACTGCCCTCGGGTAAAAGGTGAGAAATGTCCTGTCTGTGATACCTATTACGATTTGTGGAAGCAAATCAACTCTATTGGCAAGGACAGTCCCGAAGGGAAGGAACTTCAAGAGATGGCTCGTGGAATCAAAGCACGTAAGCGATACTACTTGAACGTTGTTGACCGTCGTGATGAGAAGGTTAAGATTCTTTCTGTAGGGCAAAAGCTTTTCGGTAAGGTTCTCGATTGTTTCTTCGATGAAGACTTTGGAGATATCACTGACCTCCAAGAAGGTTGGGATTTCAAGATTGTAAAAGACACACAAGGACAATGGCCAAATTATGATAAGTCTGCTCCAAAACCAAAACAAAGCGAAGCGGGTAAAGATTCTGAAATCGCAACTTGGATGGACGAACTTCATGATATTCACGGGCTTGTAAAAATTGCCGATTATGATGACCTTAAGCAAATGATGCTGTCTTTGACAGGTGCCCCTGACCCTAAGACAATTGCGGAGATTGAAGCAAGTGCCCCCACCGAAGATAGTACCGACGAGGACTACTTATCACATCTTAAAAATCTGAAAGTCGATTAGTGAGCGACAAAAGAAAATTACGTATTTTAGCATGCCCCTCTAATGAAGGGGGGTGTGCTTATTACCGTATTATCATGCCACTAAAAAAGCTGATAGAGAAATGCGGAGAGGATGTAGAGGTTCGATGGACCGATAACCCTCTAGGGGTAGACAAGGAGACCGGGCAAGTAGCCAAGGACTGGAAGCCTACTGACTTTGAATGGGCGGACATCGTCTTCACCCAGAACATACATAATTATGGCGGTGTGTATACCGTGAACATTTTAAAGATGGGACACGACCACAACTGTTTCACACACTTCGACACTGACGACCTCCTCACAGACTTATATGAAGGGCACCGTCTTTATAAGGTTTATAAAGAACAGAAGTTAGATGAGGTAACCAAATTCATTTATAGTAATGTAGATTTAGTAACGGTTACCCAACGTAAGTTTGCAGAGAGGATTATGCCTTACGTAAACAACGCATTAGTGGTAATTAAAAACGCCATTGATTTTACGTTACCTAGTTGGAATGTCCCTAGAATGCCTACTAAACAAGTTCGCATTGGCTGGGCTGGAGGTATCCACCATGATGTGGATGTAAAGGAGTTTGCGAACGTACCTCTAGGGGTTAACACTAAGTGTGGTTATGAAAATGTTCATTGGGGATTTTATGGACGTCCTCCTATGCCTATGGAAAATGGCAAACCAAAACCTGATTGGCAACAAGATGTGTGGGAAGGGTACGAAAGAATGATGACTCGAGGCATGAAAGGAAATAAGAAGAACTACGATATCTTTTTTGCTTTGCCTACTCACGAATACGGTCGAATGTTTGCTAACATGGACTTATGTATCGCCCCTCTTGAGCATAACGCATTTAATGATTCTAAGTCTGAGATTAAAGCTATCGAAGCAGGTCACTACGGACTACCTTTGATTTGTACTAACACCGGATGTTACGATGAACTTATTGTGAACGGCGAAACAGGTTATTTAATAGACCCTAAGAATGATAGAAAAGATTGGGTTAAGACAATCTCTAGAGTTGTTAAAGATAAAAAACTTCGTGAGAGAATGGGTAAAAATCTAAAAGCAATCGTAGACGAGCATTACGATATTAATAAGATTGTCCAAGGTCGTTTAGAGTTGTACCACCAATTACTTGATGCGAAAGCTAAGGCTCAGGAGCAACACGGTGAAAAACTACCTTAGTATAGTTGCATGTATAAAGAATGAAAGACCTAACCTCGTAGAATGGTTAGAGTTTCATAAGCTGGTAGGCGCCACTCATTTCTATCTATACGATAATGAAAGCTCAGACGGCACTAGAGACATTCTACAACCTTACATTGACGCGGGAGAGGTTACATACTCCTACAATACAATGGACAACTGCCAGTTTGCGTGTTATTATAACGCTATTACAGCCTACAGGGACCAAAGTAAATGGATGGCTTTTATAGATTTGGATGAGTTTTTGTTCTCGCCTAAAGGCGGGCTAATAAAACAACTCAAGAAGTACGAGGATGTCCCAGGCATAGCTGTTAACGAAGTATTCTTTGGCTCTA
>TARA_R110000765_G_scaffold28538_4_pt1 | contig 16388 bp, 13 predicted proteins | sample TARA_R110000765 | Tara Oceans TARA_R110000765 (sample SAMEA4398168) | marine metagenome | biome: Polar Biome; feature: [MES] marine water layer (ENVO:01000295) within the mesopelagic zone...; material: water (ENVO:00002006), including particulate matter (ENVO:01000060) such as...... | reverse complement strand
CCGAAATGCTCGCGGTCGGGGAAGATTTCGGACTGGTGCGGCAGGTTTGCACCACCTGAGTCCACAAGATAGATGCACGGAAGGCGATTTTCGAGCGCAATCTCCTGCGCGCGCAGGTGTTTCTTGACCGTGACCGGGTAATATGTGCCGCCTTTGACGGTAGCGTCATTGCACACGATCACGCATTCGCGGCCCTCGATGCGGCCCACGCCGGTGATGATGCCCGCGCCGGGGGCAGCGTCGTCATACATGCCATTGGCGGCGAGCGCGCCGATCTCGAGGAAGGCGCTGCCGGGGTCTATCAGGCGCTCGACCCGCTCGCGCGGCAACAGTTTGCCCCGCTCTGTATGGCGTTTGCGAGAGGCTTCCGTTCCACCCAGCGCGGCCGTGGCGGTTTTCTCAGCCAATTCGTCCAGCAGTGCCTGCATGGCGGCGCGATTGCGGGCAAAGCCCGGTCCTGCCACGTCGAGACTCGATTTCAATACCGGCATGTTGCCTCCCTGAAGGGCCAGACGCTTGCTTAGCGAGGGCCGCTGCCCGTGTCACGCGACTGTAACCCAAAATTGAGAGACTTTGCGTAGACTGGCACTAGGAAGGACCCTTCGAAATGGGCATGTTCAAAACCATGAGTATCGACCTTACACCGGCGATGAAGAACATCCCTTTCCTGAAGGATGTGCCCGCGCGCGCCATGAAGGCGGCGGGCAAGGAAGCCAAATGGTTTTCCCTGCCGGCGGGCGGTGCCCTGTTCAAGGCTGGCGAGCCTGCAGATTGCATCTATTTCGTCCTGTCGGGATCGCTGGGCGCGTTCCGTGACGGCCCGGAAGGGGCGAGTGATTTTATCGGCCACATCCGGGCCGGAGAACCGGTTGGCGAGATGGCGCTGTTCCTGGGCGGCATCGACATGGACGGCAATGGCCAGATGGATGACGCTCCGCATACGGGCTCGGTCTATGCGATCCGCGATTCGGAAGTGATCGCCATCACCCGCAAGGGGTGGGAGCGGATGGTAAAGGCAGAGCCTGAGCTGCTGGAAGCCATGATCCGCGTCATCCTGCGCCGCGTCGGCCGGGCCGGACAGCGCTCAACCCGCGCCGCTCCCAAAGTGTTTACGCTGGTCGCCACGTCACCCACGATCGACCTGATGTTGCGGGCCAGGGCACTGGCCGACAGCCTGTCGAAACTCGGCAGTTCCTGCATCATCATTTCCGACAAGGAAGGCGACGAGAAGCCGGCCACGTTCTTCGACGACCTTGAAATGCATCATGATGTCGTGATCCTGATTTCGACGATTGGCGACAATAGCTGGTTCCGCCTATCGATCCGGCAGGCCGACCGGATATGGGTGATGGCGCGCGCCGATGCGCGGCCATCCATTCCCTTGATGCCGGACGACAACTCGCCGGCACTGGCGCTTAAACTCGTGGATGTGGTGCTGCTGCATCATGGCAATGAGCGGCGCGCCGCCCGACCACTCGAATGGCTGGAAGCATCTGGCGGCAGCCGCGTGTTCCATTGGACCGGCGTGCAGGGCACGAGCTGTGGACGCCTGGCCCGAGTGATGGCTGGCCGCTCAGTTGGCGTGGTCATGTCTGGCGGCGGGGCGAGAGCCTATTCGCATATCGGGATGGTGCGCGCGATACGCGAGCAAGGCATTCCGATTGATTTTATCGGCGGATCGTCAATGGGCGCCGTCATCGCGGCGTGCGTCGCCATGGGGTGGGACAATGACGAGATTGACCGGCGAATCCGCAAGGCCTTCGTCGAAACCAATCCGTTGGGAGACTATAACCTGCCGGTTGTAGGCATGGTGAAAGGCCTGCGCGTCAATGCCCGCCTGAAGGAACATTTCGGCGAAGCAGAGATTTGTGACCTGGACATTCCGTTCTTCGCCACGTCGACCAACCTGAATTCCGGCACACTGCGCCTGCACCGTTCCGGCCTGCTGCGTGAAGCCCTGCGCGCCACCATTTCCCTGCCCGGCATCCTGCCACCTGTCGTGGACGGACATGATGTGCTGGTTGATGGCGCGGTTCTGAATAATTTCCCGGTCGACGTGATGCGCGAGATGCATCGCGGTTATGTTGTCGGCTGTGACGTAACCCAACAGGCCGAGGGCCTTAATGTCGAGGAATTCGTCAATCCACCCAATTTCTTCCGTTGGGTGCTGGTCAACGGATTGTCCGCGGCCCCTCCGATTGCCGGCCTGTTGATGCGGGCCGCCACCATTCGGGCAGACCGTACGTTTGGCCGGGACATGACGGATGTCTTGATCCTGCCAGACCTGATCGACACCGAATTACGCGACTGGGAAGCCTATGACGCCACCGTGGAAGCGGGCTATGAAGCGGCGATGACGGCCCTGGCAACCAGTGATGTAAAACAATACTGCTGTCCGGGCTAAATGGTTGAAATTGCGCCACTTCAACCCTCCATTAACCGTAAGTGCGGCAATCTGACTCTCAACCGCGACTAGAATACAAGAACGCGGCACCGGTCGGAGGAATTCTTTCATGGATGCTGCACTTTTTGACGTGCTTCCGTTTACATGCGTTGAACTCTCCCCGGTGCGGGATGAGCATGGCGAAATTGTCGATTTCATCTGGGAAGCCGCCAATGAGGCAGCCAACAGGGTCGTTCTTCCCGAGGGCGGATCGATTGTCGGTGTGCGCGTCTGCGATATTGACCCAGCCTATCGCGAATCCGACATGTTCTTCGATGCGGTCAAATGCATCGAAACCGGAGAAACCCGGCAGCTCTACAATAGCGGCCGCCGCCCCAGCCCGCATGGCCGGCTCAGGCACCTGCAGGGAACCGTGGTGCGCTACACGATCATCCCGTCCGACAAAGGCTGTGTGATCTTTTCGATCGAGATCACAGACATCGTCAATGACCGGGACGCGGCAAATGACTCTGTCGAAATGTTCAAGGCCGCATTCGACCATGCGGTGCAAGGCATCACGCTGACGACCGAAGCGAGCGAAGTGATCTACGCCAACCCCGCCATGTATGAGCTATTGGGGTATGACGACGGCGAACTGATGGGCAAATCGAGCAGTTGCTTCATGCGCCCGGAAGATTATCGCGCCGTTGTGAAGGCCGGCACCGAGATGTGGGGCGGGAAACTCGACCAGCAGGTCATCGACCTCATCCTCATCAGCAAGACCGGTGAGGAAATTATTGTTTCGAATGCGCTATCGAGCGTTTATTCCGAAGTACGCGGCGAGCGCATCTTTGTTTCGCATGCGCGCGATGTGCGTGAAGAACGCAAACTGGCGCACAAGCTGGCATCAGCCGTTCAGAAGGCTGAGCTGGCGACACAGCTGAAATCCGAATTCCTGGCCAATATGAGCCATGAAATCCGCACACCCCTGAACGGCATTCTGGGCATGTCACAGGTCTTGGCGAGCTCCGATCTTGACCCGGTGCGTGCAGACCAGGTGAATGTCATTCTGGAATCCGGCAACGCCCTCCTCTCCATACTGAATGACATTCTTGATCTTTCCAAGATCGAAGCGGGGCGCATGGAAGTCAGCGTTATTGAGGCTGACCTGCGCCACAAGCTGGATCGTGTCTGCAAGCTGTACGAACCGACCGCCGATGAAAAAGGCCTTCGTCTGAAATTGTTTGTAGACCCGAGCGTGCCCGCCGCGCTGACGATTGACCCTGTGCGCGTGCGCCAGTGTGTCGGCAACCTGATTTCCAATGCCATCAAGTTTACCGATAGCGGCGATGTGCTGGTGGTTGCGACCGGACAGCCGCTGGAAGGTGACAGGATCAAAATCACCATTCATATATCCGACACAGGGTGCGGTATTCCTGAAGACAAGATCGGCCGGATTTTCGAATCTTTCGCGCAAGCGGACGGCTCCACGACGCGCAAGTATGGTGGCACGGGACTTGGCCTGCCGATTACCCGCCAACTCGCCCAGATGATGGGCGGCGACGTGTCAGTCGTTAGTGAAGCCGGCAAGGGATCGATCTTTACGTTCACCTTCGAGTCGGAAATTGCCGTATCGGTGTCGCGGGATGCGCTGCTGCGTAAACTCGAACCTGTGGCGACCCATCAGAAATCGTCGCCGGATGGCACGAAACCAACTGCCAAGCGTGTTCTTGTCGTCGATGACAATGCGATCAACCGCCGTGTCGCCCGCACGTTCCTTGAACAGAATGGCTATGAGATTGACGAGGCCCATGACGGCCGCCACGCACTCGAAAAACTCAATGCATCAAAATTCGACCTTGTGCTGATGGATATTCACATGCCGGAGCTTGACGGCCAGCGCGCATTTGACCAGTTGCGGGCCGGAGACAGCGCCAACAAGGACATTCCGGTCATCGCCCTGACTGCTGATTCCATGCGGGGCGACCGGGAAAAATATATTGCGCGCGGCTTCAGCGGCTACGTGTCAAAGCCGGTCGACCAGCGCTCGATCATGTCGGTTGTCGAAGAGGCGCTCGCGGGCAAATCCTCATATGACGAACGACGTAAACGGGCGTAGGCGCACGGGTTCCTGCAGCAACGGCAATTGGATTACGCCGTCTCGTTGAACAATTCGCGACCGATGAGCCAGCGGCGAATTTCGCTGGTGCCTGCACCGATTTCGTAGAGCTTCGCGTCACGCAGGAGCCGACCGGTCGAATATTCGTTGATATAGCCATTGCCGCCCAGAAGCTGGATCGCATCGAGAGCAAGCTTTGTCGCCGTTTCGGCGGCGTAGAGGATCGCGCCTGCGGCATCCTTGCGGGCGGTTTCCCCGCGGTCGCACGCCTTGGCGACGGCGTAGACATAGGCCTTGGCCGCATTCATCTGGACATACATGTCGGCGAGTTTGCCCTGGACAAGCTGGAACTCACCAATCGACTGGCCGAATTGCTTGCGGTCATGGATGTAGGGGAGGACCACGTCCATGCAGGCCTGCATGATGCCCGTGGGGCCTGCTGAGAGCACGGCGCGCTCATAGTCGAGCCCGCTCATCAGGATGCGCGCGCCCGCGCCGACAGCGCCCATGACGTTCTCTTCCGGCACTTCGCAATTATCGAACACAAGTTCGCCCGTTTCCGATCCGCGCATGCCGAGTTTGTCGAGCTTCTGGGCCACCGAGAACCCCTTGAAGCCGCGCTCGATCAGGAAGGCGGTGATGCCTTTGGAGCCGCCCTGTGGATCTGTCTTGGCGTAGACGACGAGCGTGTCAGCATCTGGCGCATTTGTGATCCACATCTTGGTGCCGTTGAGGACGTAGCGGTTGCCCTTCTTGTCGGCGCGCAATTTCATCGACACGACGTCTGAGCCGGCGCCGCTCTCACTCATGGCGAGTGCACCAAGGTGTTCGCCCGACACAAGCTTGGGCAGGTAGCGCGTCTTCTGGTCGTCATTGCCCCAGCGGCGCAGCTGGTTGACGCAGAGGTTCGAGTGGGCGCCATAGGACAGGCCGACAGAGGCAGAAGCGCGGGAGATTTCCTCCATCGCGACCACATGTTCGAGATAGCCGAGGCCGGGGCCGCCCCATTCCTCTTCGACGGTGATGCCGAGCAGGCCAAGTTCGCCCATTTTCGGCAACAGGTCGCGCGGGAAGGTGTCGGTTCGATCAATCTCTGCAGCGCGGGGCGCGATCTCGTTCCGGGCAAAACTTGCCACGGTTTCACGTATCATGTCGGCGGTTTCGCCGAGATCGAAGTTCAATGTGGGATATGTGTTCGGAATCATGCCACCTGACTAGCAGGACAGGCCCCGCCTGTCAGCGGAAAAACCGCCGCATCCGCGTCAATTGCGACGCGAAAGTGACCGCATCAGGTAGTAGGCAGAAATCACGAGAATGACGCCGCTGCCCAGCGCGAGCAGCGGGCCGACAAAGATGTCGGATGAGCGATCCGCCAGCCGGTAGGCTTCCCGGAAGAAACGGTCAATGCCGAGCAGGAAACCAATCAGGCCAAGGCCGGCGAGCAGCGCGAACGGCCAGCCTTCGCGCATCACTTCATACCAGGTGTCGTCATGGTAGTTGCCGTTCTCGGCCAGTGTGCGTTCAATTTCCTCGTCGCTGAGGCGGATCTGCTCAAGGTCGTCAACGACGGTCGGATCGGCTGGGGGCAACATGCCGCCGCCGTGCTCGAGGGGAGAGGTATAAGGGGACTTTACCGGAGGGCGCGGTGTGCGGCGACGCTCAACGCCTTCCGGCGGGCCTTTCGCGACATCAATCACCGGAGACGCCTGCTGATTTCCTTCGGGGTCTGCCAGCGCGGACACGGCCCGGGTGATCTCGTCAATGCTCGCGTCCTGCACGCTATCATTGTCGGCGACCGGGCGCGTCTGGCCGGAGGCGAGCGAGGCATTTTCGCCGAGGATTCGCGTGAGGCGTTCGTTGACGGCGCGGGCCGCCGCCTGGGGCGGGGTTTCAGTTGGCTTGGCCGCAATAGCCTTTGCCCGGTCGCCTTCCACGCGTGTTTCAACGATGATGGCGGGCTCGCGGGGGGCTGACAGCAACGCAGCGGTGTCCAGCACCGGGCGAACCAGCGCAGAGGGCACCGAGGCACGGCCAGCGGGATGTTCGAGGAAAAGAGCCTTCTCGGCAGCGCGGCGGCGCACCAGGGCGTCGATGATGCGCACTTCGCCTTCGACGCTGCCTTTGCGCCAATAGGTCAACGCTTCGGCCGCCAGCAGGCGGTCACCGCTGTTGAGGTGGGTCAGCACGTCGGATGCGACGAAGGCGTCAACACCGATATTGAATATGAAGGATGCGAGTGCATCGAATTCGTTCTGGCTGAGCGGCGCGAGGACGCGGTCTATAATGGTCCGCTCAACGGGCAGAAGATCATGGTGGCGGAGAATCAGTTCTCCATCGTCACGGTTGACCGAAAGGCCTTTGCGGGCGGTGGCCGTGTGGCCAAACCCAATGATCCAGCTGCCACTGGGAAGCCGGGCGGCACGCGAACGAAAGCCCTCAAAGCTCTTGACGAGCTCGAGCCCTTGCCGAGACGTTCGCATTGGACGGGCCATTCAGATGGCTCCCGTATTGATACAATTGGACTTTTACTATCGCGCCACACTGCAAAAGGCGCGCCTCTTCGCCTGAGCGGCGAAAGCCAACTGCAAAATGCCCCGTTTTACAGCAAAACCAGGGATGCGAGGCCGAGAAAGCTGAAGAAGGCCATGACGTCGGTCAATGTCAGAACGAATACCGACGATGCCACGGCGGGATCTGCTCCCAACCGCTTCAAACCAAGCGGAACCAGGATGCCTGAGAGCCCCGCCCACATGAATGTGGCCAGCATGGACGCGGCAATCACCATTGCCAGCTTCACATCCCGGAACCAGATCAAGGAGATGATTCCGACACCGATGGCGAAAATGACGCCATTAACCAGGCCGCTGAGGAATTCCCGAACGACGGCCCGGCGGGCAGCGGCGCCATCCAGTTGCCGCTCTGCTATGGCGCGCACGGCCACAGCGAGGCCCTGGCTGCCCGCATTGCCGCCAAGCGCAGCGACGACCGGCATCAGGATGGCAAGGGCCACAATTTGCTGGATCGTGCCCTCGAAAATGGAAATGATTGCTGACGCGATGAACGCGGAGAACAGGTTCACCCCCAACCATGGCGCGCGGGCCATCACGGTATCCCAGACCGTATCCGACCCGTCAGCCGAGCGGACGTTGAGGAGCGAGAGCAGGTCTTCGGTATTTTCAGACTGGATGACGTCGACCATGTCATCGCCCGTGATCATGCCGACCAGACGGTTGGCCGAGTCCGTGACCGGCGCGGATGCGAGCGAGTATTTCTGGAACTGGAAAGCCACTTCTTCCTGGTCCATGTCGGTCGAAATGGTCGACATCGGATCTTCCATGATGTCGGACAGCGGAGTGTCGCGCGGCGTGCGCAGCAAGTTTGCGAGGGACACGACGCCAACCAGACGGTGAGCGGGATCAATGACGTAAATCTCATAGAAGACTTCCGGCAAATCGGCGCCCAAATCACGCGCATGGTCAATTGCGTGGCCGACAGTCCAGAATTCTGGCAGTGCCACGAATTCCGTCTGCATGAGGCGGCCAGCGGTTTCTTCTTCATAGGCCAGGCCACGCTCGAGCTGGGCCCGGTCGATCGGCGCGAGATCTTCGAGAATGCGTTCCCGGCGGTCGTCCTCGAGGTGATCGAGGATCGTGGTCGCGTCATCGGAATCCAGCTCGTCGAGCGCGTTGACGACCGCGTGGTCCGGTAGGACATCGACGGCGCCTTCGCGATAGGAATCGCGCAACTCGATCAGAATGTCCGGGGGAAGTTCGCCCCCGAGGAGTTCAACCGCTTCCTCGAACGTATCGTAGGGTAATTGTTCAAGCAGGTCGGCCGCATCAGCCGGGTGCATGCGCTGCAGCGTGCGGACCAGCCAACGCGTGTCATGCTCTTCGACAGCGTCGGCCATGTCCGCCAGCAGGGCGGCGTCGATGTCTGCTGCATCAGGCGATTGGGGCGTTGGCTGCGAAGTTTCGGTCATGGCGCTGTTCTTGCCGGTGTTGGGCAGTTTCGGCAAGCGGCGACATCAACAGCTAGGTTTGAGCGATGAGTTCGGGCCGGATCATAGACAGTGCGCCATACAGGTCTTTGAGTTTCGCGTCGCCCAGCACTTGCTCGACCCGTGTCTGGGCCTGTTGCCAGAGGGGTATTGCCTCTTCGAGCTTGGCCACGCCAAGCGTGGTCAGCAAAACGCGTCGCCGGCGGCTGCCGCCCTCATTACCGCGGAATACCAGATTGGCCTTTTCCAGCGGCTTCAGGTTTCGAGACAGGGTTGTGCGATCAATATCGAGAATGCCGGCAATATCGGAAATCGATTCCGGTTCGGCACGCTTGATGACATTGAGCAGTCCAAACTGCGTGATCGTGATCCCGGCGGGACGCAAGGCCTCGTCATAATGGCGCGTCAGCACGCGTGCCGCCCGCAGGAGACGGGCCGCAGAGCAGTTGATCGGCGAATCGCCTGAAACTTCGCGTGTCATCATATTACGTGCATATACAGCTTTATGCTGAAACCTCAATCGACAAAGCCAATACTGGAGAAAAGCTTAGCGCAAAAACGTTGACATCAGAATAACGTGCATATACATTATATTACTCATTCTGTGTGTCGTGTTAAACTCAAGCTGTCAGCCAGCCCTCCGTTTTCCGTCATACTACTCCCCATCCGGCGTCACGGCGCTAGATGGGGTCTTTTATTCCCAGCAGCGCGATCCCGCGCCATATCGTGTATATGCACTAATGAAAGCCTGACCGATGAATGCGTTATCCTCCCTCAAAGCCGGCCTCCTGATTTTTCTCATGTTTGATCCGTCTGCCCACGCGCAAGGTATCGTCTACCATTTCGGGCAGTCTGCCGCCGAAACCTGCGCTGAGCATGTCGCGAATCCCGAGGAGCGTTCTGCCCGCATCCTTCGCCTGTGCGAGGATGCGCTGCACGCGCCTGACCTGACTCCCGCCAGCTACGCAGCCACCCTGACCAATACGGGCATTGTAAAAATGCGCCGCGGCGACCTCGATGCTGCCCTCGCAAATTTCCAGACAGCGCATGCAGAGGATGCGGCCTCACCGGACGTCGCTATAAACCTCGGCGCTGTTCTGGTGCGGCTAGGCCGGTTCGACGAGGCTCTGGATGTCCTGGCCGACCCACAAGCCATTTCGGGGGAGCGTCGGCATGTGGCCTATCTCAACCGGGCAATTGCCTATTGGGCGCTGGAGGATGTTGCCCACGCTCATGAAGACCTCACCGTGGCCACCGCCCTGAAACCTGACTATGCCGCGGCCTGGGAGATACTGCAGCATTTCCAGGTCGCTGATGCGAACTAACCTGCGGCTGCGTCAAGCATCCTGCGCGTCTGGGCAGCCAGCATGCTTTCGACGGCGAATGCGGGATCCGGCACGACGCCCGGATCCTCGGCAGAGTCATGCACGGTGAAGTCTTCCGAGACGAAGGCACGGACCCAAACTGACAATGGGCCACCGGCCTGATCGCACGCGGCCAGAAGTTCGGCGAGGACCTGTCGCTGGGCCAGCAGCCGTCCTTCGACTTCGGTATTCTGAATGGCTGTCATAAGATTATGCTCCGTCTTCATATGAGAGGGGCCGATGCCATCAGCTTCGGCCCCAGGTCCGGATCTGAGAGATACGGCCCTTAGGCGATTGGCGGCGCCCAGTATGGCGCGAGACCGTAATGCGAGTAAACGGAGGCACCAAAGGTGCGATCCTTCAGCCGATCATGGTCGCCCCGGTCGAGCGTTGGTGCCCGCTCCAGTTGTTCTTTCGACAGGTTGACCACGTAGCCATCCTTGTCTTCGTCATAGGTGAGCGTCTGCCATGGCAGGGGGTGGCGCTTCTCGCCAATGCCGAGAAAGCCGCCGAATGACATCACGGCATAAGCAACCTTACCCTGCTGCTTGTCGAGCATCACGCAGTCGACCGAGCCGAGTTTGTCGCCCTGGCCGTTATAGACAGTGGTGCCTTCAACCCGATCAGAACTGATGAGCGGATTGGTGGATGTTTCGAGTGTGTTGGTCATGTTTGGCTCTCCTTGATTGGGGTGTCAGGTTCCAGCCCTCACCGAACCAACCGCCAGCATCGCCTTCCGTTCCGAATCTGAACCGAAATTTCATGCTGCCGCACATGCTTTCCGGAACCTTTCCGCGCGTAGTTGGTTTGAGATGCATGACCCACTACGCAGACACATATTCCGCTCGCGCGCGCGCCGCCGTTCCCAGCCGGAGCGGCAACCTCGCCAACCTCAGGCATATCCTCTCGACGGGTAATCTGCTCGCGGCAGCCGCCATGGTTTTCGCGGGCGTGGTCTGCATGTGGACATGCGTGTTGCAACGCGCAGCGGGACGTCACGGCCTGCCACGGCACCAGGTTCTGCTGTTGCCGCATCAGGGCACGCCGCACTGACATTCACAGACGTCCCGGCTGCAGGCCGCTCCGTGAACGGACGCTGACCCAACGCCGAGCGCATTGCAGCAATATCGCGTCCTCTGACGATGCCCCGTGTCAGGTTGCGACGAGTTCCGGCAACGCTTTGCAGAACCGCTCAACGTCCTCGATCTTGCCCATCGAGACACGCGACCAGTCTGTGTAGTCCATGTACTGGCCGCGAATATAGATATCGCGCGTCTTCATCGCTGCCTGCAGATCGTTCGCTGGCATGCCGGATTTGAAGTAAACAAAGTTCGTCTGCGATGGCAGGTATTCCAGATCGAGCACATCAAGCGTGGTGAGAATCATCTTGCGCGCTTCAACGATCTTGCCTTTCGAGAAATCGATGAAGGATGAGTCATTGTAGCAACCGATGGCAGCGGCGAGGCCTACGCCGGAAATCCATGACATGGCCGTGCTCTGGATCTTTGCTGCCGTTTCGGCCGACGAGATTGTATAACCGACACGGATGCCCGCCATGCCGTATATTTTGGAGAAGGTTCGGGACACGATGACGTCATGGCCTTCCTTGATGAGACCGATACAAGTGTTGGCATCGGGATCATCGGCAAGTTCCATATAGGCTTCATCGACCAGCACCGTCGTCATTTTGGACATGCGCCTGACGGCAGCCTTCAGCGTCTCAGGATCGGCGACCAGGCCAGTCGGATTGTTCGGATTGCAGAGCTGGACGAGACCGGTTTCGCTGGTGACTTTCGACTCGATGGCGACGAGATCGGTGGTCATGTCAGGCGCAAGCGGCACGCGATCAATCTCGGCCATCCCCAAGTTCACGGCGTAAAGCGCGGTTGTGTCCCAGAACAGGCGCGGCGCAACGATGGGTCCGTTCCGGCCATAGATCAGGGCGATGGCACAGAGGGCTTCTCCGGACCCGGTTGTAATGGCAATCATGTCCGGCGTCACGCCGTGGCGTTCCGCAATCATGGCGGCCAGCTTTGGCCCGGCAATATCGGCGTAATAGGCGCCTTTCTTTCCCGCATAGTCGATCATCTTCAGCGCAGAAGGCGCCGGTCCGTAGGGATTTTCATTACGCGACAGCAGCGAAATACCGGGTTGAGGGCCAAGCAATTGGGGCTCTGCCGATGGCGCACTGGCAGGAAAGGCTGCCTCTGCTGAAGCAGACTGCCCGGTCGCACACCCAGTGGCGCACGCCACCGATGCACCGACAGCGCCAGTCAGGACAAATCGTCGTGAAATATCAAATGCCATTTTCTTATTCCCTGTCTGTGGTTGGATTCCGTCCCGGCGGGAGGATTTTCTCCTCCCTTCGAAATCAGGTCGTGAATGAATTGTACAAAACGATCGCCGAGGTCGCGACGAGATAGAGCCCGAATACACGCTTCAAGGCCACGCCATTGAGGCTGTGCGCGGCACGCGCGCCCAGGGGCGCGGTGATATAGGTCATCGCAGCAATCGCCAGCACGGCAATCACGTTGACGTAGCCGATGGACCCGAATGGCAAGCCCGGCTGGCCGTAGCCGAGAATCGCAAACCCGATGGTGCCGGGTACAGCAATCAGAAAACCAAATCCGGCCGCGGTGGCGACCGCTTGGTGAATGGAACGACCACATGCCGTCATGACCAGAACAGCAATCGTACCGCCTCCGATCCCCAGCAGGGCAGAAAAGCCACCCAGAAACGTCGCGATACCTGCAAGAACCGGCCCTTTGGGCATCTTGGTCGCAATCGCCTTCTTCGGCTGCAAGACTGGCGCAATGAAATGAATGCCCATGAGCCCCACACCAATGGAGAATATCCACTTGAGTGATCGCCCGTCCAAATAGTGCGCGATCAGAATCCCGAGCACCGCTCCGACAATGAGCCAGAGAGACCAATCCCGGATGACCTGCCAGTCGACCACACCTCGCTTGTTGTGCGCATGGACCGACCTGGCCGATGTAAACATGATCGTCGCCAGCGAGGTTCCGATCGCGAGGTGAGCAACGATTTCGCTTTCAACATCGAATACGCTGAACGTGACCAGGAGCGCAGGCACAATGACAAAGCCTCCCCCGATTCCGAATAGTCCGGCGACAAAGCCGGCAACAAGACCCGCAGCGAGCAACACTGCGATCAACTGGCCGACATGAGCCCAGTCTAGATTTGAGAAAGCCATGAATTGGATACTTGTGTTAGATTGAATCTGCCTGAATCAGCGATGCACATTTTTCAGACGGATGCGGAGAAAGTACTCCGCCGCTCCCCGCACTTTTTAGTATCTGCCTAATGAATGGTCAGATGGCACTTCATCGGGGCACAAACGCTTCAATGCCCTGAGGGAAATGAAGCCCCCGTGCCGATCGACGATCGAGGTAGACCAATCGTGGCGAACGTTTCCTGTGTTGTGCAGCCAAACCCATCTGCTTCCATGCCTTTGAAGCATTTCGCAGAAGCAGAAGCTCTCACACGATGAAGATGAATCAGGCGCAGCATCTTCGGATGGCAACCGTCGCCTGCTTTGGTGCAGCGCACAATATCCGCACAGGCGCCCGCGATATTGCGCAAAGGCGTGTCAATTTTCACTTCGGGAAGAAGTTTGTTCGATCTTCCTTTGCCACGCATACCCGCAACACCAAGCCTGCCGTCGACGATTGATATCAAGCAGGAGAATTTAGATGGTCGGCGGAACAAAATGGACTTTCAAGATGACTGTGAGTGCGGCGGCTCTGGTCGCTACAACCTGTCTCTTCACAGCGAATGCTCAGGAGGGGGATGGAATCGACGAGCAGGCAACCATGGAAGCGGTGGTTGTCAACGGCCGCCGCGTGTCGACGGTTGACCTTGCAATCGGTTTGGGGGAAGCGACGAATACTGTAGCGGTGACGCGGGAAGAACTTCTCTCCGCACCTTCCGGCATCTCCGGCCTTAAAATGCTTGAGACACTGCCGGGATTCAATGTCCAGACAGACGGCGCCCTGGGCCTCTACGAATTCGGCAACTCGGTAACCGTGCGCGCTTTCAATCTGCAACAAATTGGATTCGTGCTCGATGGCGTGCCGATGGGACGCTCGGACGCATTCGGTGGCAGCCCGATTTTCCGTTACGTGGACAATGAGAACCTTGGCTCCGTTGTGGCATCGCCAGGCGCTGGCGATGTATCGCTTCCAAGCTACGCCTCTCTCGGTCCGATTGTTTCCTACAATACGATCAGGCCAGCAGATGAAGCTGGCGGGACGATCGCATACACATTGGGAGACGATGACCTCCAACGGACTTTCGTCAAACTTGAAACGGGAAACATCAATGGTTTCTCCGCTTATATCAGCAGGTCAAAAACCGACAGCAACCTCTGGCGCGGTCCAGGCACGATCGACCGCGAACACATTGAAGGAAAGGTGCGCTTCGACTTCGATGCCGACACCTTCATCCAGGCAAGCTACGTGTCGAACGACTTTTTCGACTATGACTCTCCGTCGAACTCGCGCGCTGGTTTCGAATCGCTCGGGACGGACTACGGCTATTCGGAAACCCTGCCGGACGGGTGCATCTCCCCGGTGAGCGTGGACTTCAACAATGATGGCGTGATTGACGGCGACGATTATATACCCCTGCAAACCGGGGGCGGTTGCACGGGCTATTATCAGGATCGTGTGAATATTCGTCAGGACAGCCTGTACGCCCTGAACTTTGAAACTGACCTTGCAGAAGGCCTGATGACCAAGGCGACTCTCTATTATGAAGACAAGGACGGCTTCGGCGTGTCGCCAGACGGTTTCGGCAACACGCTTGGCCGCTATCAGGATCAGATCGAGGTTGGCGTAGATGTCACCCACCCGCGCGGCGTTCAATACGGATTCTCGGGTGTCGGCGGCACTCGCAAGGGCGCTGTCCTTGGGTTCGAGTGGGAAATCGGAAACCACCTGCTTGAAGTCGGCGGCTGGTACGAAGATGAAGACTACAACCGAACACAGGCACGCTATAATAATGCCGACGGCAGCGCCGATGGCGCAGTTCTCTTCGATGAGGTCGCCTATTTCCGCAGGGATTACCTGTCCGTCCGCGAGACGAAACAATACTATATCAAGGATACAATCAGCTTCATGGATGATCGGCTCAATGTCGAACTTGGATTGAAGCTGCTGGATATCGACTATTCGCTGGAGGGCTATCGTGACTATGCCGACTATGCGATCCGCGTCGGCGACGCGGGTGGCGGCGATACGCTACCCGGCTATGGTCCGCAGAGCATTTCGGCGAACTACTCCAGTGACGCCTTGCCAAATGTTGGAGCCGTTTACGAGTTGAACGACACCGATCAGGTATTTGCGTCATTCTCCCAGAACTATGCGCTACCACGTGGTGCGGACGATATCTTCTCGACGGCCACCAGCTTTGTTGCTCCGGCGCCTGACGCAGAAGAATCGACCAATTACGAAATCGGCTTTCGCACAAATCGACCGAACTTCAACGGAGCCGTTGCCGCCTTCTACACGGCTTTCGACAATCGCCTCGTTTCAGGCAACGTTATAAACCCGGCGACTCTGCAGCCGGAAGGTTTCTCGGTGAATGCCGGATCGACGACCGCCTATGGCGTGGAAGTATCAGGCGTATGGCAACCGGAGATGTTCAATCGTCAGCTCTATGGCGACGTGAGCCTCACGTACAATAACGCAACCAATGACGACGCCTTCCTCGGGAATCCTGCCGGCAGTCTGCTCGCCGACAGCCCGGAATGGATATTCAGTGGCGGCGTGACGTATGAACCGACGGAGTGGTTGGTGGCAAACCTGTCCACCAAGTATACGGGAGATCGCTATGCTGACTTCCGGGAAGCGGCAGACAGCTCCGGTAACAAGATGGAAGGCTATTTCCTCTGGGCCGCTTACGTTGATCTTGGTGGCCCCAATAATTTTGGCCTGCCGGAAAACATCAACCTGCGCCTGAACATCGACAATATCTTCGATGAGGACACGCTGGCCTTCACGTTCACGACGACAGGTGGCGGCAACGCATTCTTCCGCCCCTTGAACCCGCGTACTGTCCAGGCCACGCTCACAGCGAAGTTCTAGTCATGTCAATCTCGCACATGACAGGCCGCCTTGAGGGCTTTGTGAGAGTGTCAACCCGGAGGTGACAATCCTGCTGGCCAGTTTTCGAGCATGGCCAGCAGCCCTCTCCGAGGCGTCAGGTCGTCTCTTGAAACATCCGGCCCGGCGTGCTGATGCACGCCGGGCTCTGGATGTCCGGGCGCGGTTTGCTGCCGGAAGCGAATTCTAAGGGCAACACATAGGTGTCCTTCGCAAACGGCGAGACATTCTCATGGCGTAATACCCGCGCGTGCTTGAACCGCAGAAACGGGTTCGAATCAGTTTGGCGGAACCCACTGACACATCACAGACGTGATTTTCCGGAACGGCCACCCCGGATGGGCGACGAAAATTACGTTTGGTTTTCAAGATGTTAGTCCGGCATCCAGAAGATGCC
>TARA_R110000765_G_scaffold10583_8_pt1 | contig 16399 bp, 14 predicted proteins | sample TARA_R110000765 | Tara Oceans TARA_R110000765 (sample SAMEA4398168) | marine metagenome | biome: Polar Biome; feature: [MES] marine water layer (ENVO:01000295) within the mesopelagic zone...; material: water (ENVO:00002006), including particulate matter (ENVO:01000060) such as...... | reverse complement strand
CTTGGAGATTTCTAAAAATGATACCACAGCGAGTCTCGATTTTGGAGACGGCACTTGTGATGCCAAGGGAACCTTGACCCTTCCAAATGGGGAAACCACGGAAATTTTTCTAAGAAGGTTTAATAAGTAGGAATGCTTAAATAAAAAAGGCCCTGATCATGATCAGGGCCTTTAATTTTTATACTCTAACAGGGTTATTTTCTATTAAATCTATATAAAGATTAATTTTCTTCTTAAGGTCCCTGCGATGGACAATAAAATCTAAAAATCCATGTTCCTGTAGGAATTCGGCAGTCTGAAACCCTTCCGGTAATTCTTTACCGGTAGCTTCTTTCACCACACGCGGACCAGCAAAGCCGATCAAGGCCCCAGGTTCGGAAATATTTATATCCCCAAGCATAGCATATGAAGCTGTTGTTCCTCCAGTGGTGGGATCCGTGCACAAGGAAATATAAGGGATGCCGGCATCCGCAAGCTGTGCCAATTTAGCCGATGTCTTGGCCAATTGCATAAGGGACAATGCTGCTTCCATCATACGTGCACCTCCAGATTTGGAAATCATGACAAAGGGGATTTTCTTTTTGATGGAATGATCGATACCCCTTGCTATTTTTTCTCCTACCACACTTCCCATAGAACCACCAATAAAGCTGAAGTCCATACAGCAAATAACTACATCCTTTCCAAGGGATTTGCCCACTCCGGTCCTAACGGCATCCTTAAGGCCTGTTTTTGCTTCGGCCGCCTTTAATCTTTCCACATACTTTTTGGTGTCCTCAAATTTCAAGGGATCCTTGGAAGTAAGTTTTGCATCCAACTCGGTAAACTTGTTGTTGTCGAAAAGAATTTCGAAATATTCCTTACTACCTATTCGTACATGATAATCATCCTCTGGGCTAACATAAAAATTCTTTGCCAACTCATCGGATTCAACAATTTTTCCGGTAGGTGATTTGTACCAAAGGCCCCTTGGGGTATCCTTTTTCTGGTCCGTTGCAGTTTGTATTCCTTTTTCCTTTCTTTTAAACCAAGACGACATAAGCTTTCTATTTGGGTTGGGGGATTATAGGGTATTCACATTATTAAGGTCCTCAAAAGCCTTTTTAAGACGTGTAACAAACGTTTTTTCTCCTTCTCTTAACCAAACACGTGGGTCGTAATGCTTTTTGTTTGGCTCGTCGGCACCGTTTGGATTACCGATCTGGGATTGTAAATAGTCCTTTTTACCTTGGATATAGTCCCTGATCCCTTCAAGGAAGGCATACTGTAAATCGGTATCAATATTCATTTTAATAACACCATATCCTATAGCCTCACGTATCTCCTCAACGGTAGATCCCGAGCCACCATGGAATACGAAATCTATATGGTTGTGTTCAACACCGTATTTCTCCGTGACAAATTCTTGCGAATTTTTAAGGATCTTTGGGGTCAATTTTACGTTTCCAGGCTTGTAAACACCGTGTACATTACCAAATGCGGCGGCAATGGTAAATTTAGGGCTCACTTTGGAAAGCTCTTCGTAGGCATAGGCAACCTCTTCCGGTTGTGTATATAGTTTGGAATCGTCCACATCCGTGTTGTCCACACCATCCTCTTCACCTCCTGTGATTCCCAATTCTATTTCCAGGGTCATTCCCATCTTGCTCATTCTGGCAAGATATTTTTTGCAAATTTCAATATTCTCTTCTATTGGCTCCTCCGATAGGTCTATCATGTGTGAGCTGTATAACGGTTTTCCCGTTTCCTTAAAATGTTTTTCACTTGCATCCAACAAACCATCTATCCAAGGCAATAATTTCTTGGCACAATGGTCTGTGTGCAATATAACGGTTGCACCATAGGCTTCGGCCAATTGATGAACGTGCTTTGCTCCTGCAACGGCACCCAAAATAGCGGCTTGCTGACCGTCATTGGATAAGCCTTTTCCGGCATTGAACTGTGCTCCTCCGTTCGAGAACTGTATAATTACTGGAGCATTTAAACTGGCAGCAGTTTCCAAAACTCCGTTTATAGTGTTCGATCCTATAACATTAACAGCAGGTAGGGCAAATCCTTTTTCTTTAGCATAATTGAAAATTTTCTGTACCTCATCTCCGGTTGCAACTCCTGGTTTAATATTGTGTGCCATATTCTTGTTTTAGTGTAGTTAATTAAAAAGATGGGACAAAAGTAATAAAATAATCAGCTTTAAAAAGGATAATTTATACCTATGTTGAATACTGCGTTGGATAGATTGTAGTCCCTAAACCATCTTTTTGAAGATTCTTCAGCGGGATTATAAGTTTTAAGACCCATATCCAACCTGAATACAAAATACGTAAAATCGTAACGAATTCCAAGACCGGTTCCCAAAGCGATGTCAGCCAAGGAGCCCAAATTATCGAAGGTGGCCTTCTCATCGGTAACATTGTCCAGGGCATTCCAGATGTTACCGGCATCGGCAAATAGGGCCCCTTTAATATCACCAACTATTGGAAACCTATATTCCAAATTGAAGGCGATTTTTAAATTTGCTTCGTTAAAGTCGTTTACGTCTTCAGTTCTGCCTGGTCCCAGGGAATAAGGCAGCCAGGCGCGGTTGTCGTTGGAACCGCCGGCGAAATAACTTCTTACGAAGGGTATGTTGTCCGAATTTCCATAGGGTATCGCAATACCAAAGAAACTCCTAAAGGCCAATACATTTGTCCTTGAAGTGCTCCAATGTTTTATGTAGTCGAATTCGGTTTTTATATATTGGGAAAAGGGGACGTTAAATACCAAGAGCTTGTCGTCATCACTAGTGTAGAATGGAATTATTTTGGATATTCCGGACAATAGGTTCCCTGCACTTTCCAATTTGAACCTAAACTGATAGAAATCGTTATCGGCTGTGCCAGTTTTATTGTTTTTGGTAAAAGTGTAATTGCTTGCGAAAATTAAATTGTTTTCAGTAAGCCTTATTCGCCTTTCCTCAATACTGCTCACATCCTCAAAATCCGTGTCGCTGGAAGTGACATCTCCATTTAGAATGGCGTTGGTAAAGCCCGTAGTACCTTCAGGAATAATCAACTGGAGATCCGTACTGCCATCAATGGTCTCATAATATTCGGCCAGTGCGGGATCGGTTTCATAATTGTCGGCAATTTCATCCAAATTTTCATAGGTGCTCTCATATACTGCAAAGAACCGGTCTGGGTTTACATTGCGAACAAATTGGACATTTAGCAGCTCGGCCGCATTCTTTTTGAAATCTGTTGGGGACCAATTATATCCAAAAACAGTATTCAAGGTTTGCTTGTCCAAGCCAATATTCTGTTGAAAACTCGTTCCAATAGATAATTTGGTCTTGGGAAGCATGTAGTTGGGTATAATTCTGGATGTATTTACAAAGGGGAACCAAATTCGAGGTAAATTAAGGTTGATATCGGCTCCCGTTTCCAATATGTTGAAAAAGCGGTTGTCCGCTATGTCCGGATCACTGGAAGCCCCAATGCTTATCCTTCCTGAAATGCTCAGGTTTTCTGCACCTTTGAACAAATTTCTGGCTTGTAAGGATGGACTAAACCCTATTCCTAAAAATTGAATATTGGAATGGGTTACATCAAAATCGGTACCCAATGAATATCTAGGACGCGGCGACAGATAGATATTGCCCGTTAATTCTGAATTTGTACTGTCTGCTACGAATTCAATATTGGGATATTTAAAAGTGTTAAGGTTGGTAATTTGTCTATAGGTTCTAATCCTGTTAATTTCCCTGTAGATACTGTCCTTTTTTAAGAAAACGGCATCTGTAAGGGTTTTTGGCTTGTATCTCAGTTTTCCTTGGTAATAGATCGTGAAATCTTTATAATCCACCTTTTTTAGGCTATCCAACCCATTGTTGAAGGTGTAGTTGGTGTAAATATTTATTTTCTTGAAGGTATGTACCTTGTATTCCGAAGTGGAAAGTGCGTTATCTGTCCTGGTTTTCAGATCTTCAATATTTAAAAGGATATCCATTTTTTGATTGTTCCCCAGTTTGGTGGTGTCTCCAATTAAATCGTAGGAAATGGAACTCTCTTGAAAGTTATGGATTCCGGTGTTTCTAAAAAGATTGGTCAATCGTTCCCTTTCACTATTAAAATTGTCGAGGTCTATCCGTTGCCCTGATTTTATAAAGGAATTACTCTTGTTTGCCTTGTTGATGGAGTCCAAGGCAGAGGAAGTAATATTCGTAGATACCGAGTCTATAAGATAAGGTGTGCCCAGATCTAACCTGTAGTTCATAATTGCCCGTTGCTTTCTAGCGCTGGTATCTATTTTATAGGTAGTGGAGTTATTAAAATATCCCTTACTTTTATAATAGGCATTAAGTCTTTGCAACGACCTTCTTGTTCTTGAGGTGTCTATAATGGTTGGAGGTTCTCCAATATTCTTTAACCATACGCTGGCTCCTTTGACCAAAAAGGACTCTCCCAATCTTTCCACCTGTTTTTTAGATAGTATATTGATTAGGCGCTGCTCTCTTTTTTCTTTTTTATGCAACCAGACCTGATAGGAGGAATCTGGGTTTTTCTTGGCAAGGTTGTAAAGATTTAATCTTAGGGGGTATCCCAATAAGGTGCTGTTGGGTTTTTGAAAAATAAGGCTATGTATGTCTTCATCGGTAACTTTTACACTATCGGCATAAATTAGGTTTTTGGTCAATAGGAGTTCGTCATCGCCAACTCTTTTTATTGCATTGCAGGAGGTAATTGCAATTACTAGCAATAATAATCCTATTTTCGTAATGTTTAAATGCATACACGGCCGTGTCCTCATAGAAGTCAAAAATACATTATTTGTATGGTTGTTAAAAGCCAAATAAAATTTATAAAAAATTTACAGCAAAAAAAGTACCGAACGCAAAACAAGTTGTTTGTGGTGGAGGGGATAAAGACAGTTCGGGAACTGCTTAATTCTTCCCTGAAGGTCTATAGAATATATGTTACGGACAGCACCGTGTTGGAGTTGAAGGGAGACTTTGTTGAGGTGATAAGTGAGGGGGAATTGAAAAAAATGAGCGGATTGTCCACTCCAAATAAGGTCTTGGGCGTATTTCATTTTCCGGTACCCGAGCCATTGGATTTTTCTGATTGGATCATTGCTTTGGACGATGTTCGGGACCCTGGAAATATGGGTACAATTATTCGCCTTTGCGATTGGTTTGGGATCAAGAGCCTACTATGTTCATCCAATTCCGTGGATTGCTATAATCCTAAAGTTCTTCAGGCAACTATGGGATCCATAACCAGGGTAAATATTGTGTACGGAGATTTGAAAAGGATTTTCAGCAATTCCGAGGTTGCAGTGTACGGTGCGTTTATGGATGGTGTAGAGGTTTATAAGGAAAAATTTCCCAAAAGGGGAATATTGGTAATGGGGAATGAGGCCAATGGGGTGTCGGAAGCCATTGAGGCCTTGGTTGAGAAAAAAATTAGCATTCCACAGTTCGGGCCCAAAACTACTGAAAGTTTAAATGTGGCAACAGCCACTGCCATTTTGTTGAACGAAATTAGAAGGGGATAATTCTCTACTCAAAGGTAAAATTGATAAAAAGTCCCCTGGTCATCATTGCTTCAACATTGCCAGTCCATGGGCTATTGGGGTCATTATCACGTACCAATTCATCATTAATGGCAAAAACTCCGCGGATAGAGGGAGTGAACTTGAAATATTCCAAATAGAAATCGATCCCAAAACCCATTTCGTAATAATAGGTGGTCTTTTTCATTCGGAAAGTAGCGCTGCTGTTGTCGTCCAAACTTTGTTCATTACTGCCCAGGTTTAATGAGGTAGACGCCCCGCCAACCAGGAATGGTTTCCAATTCCCCAGTCTTAGGGTACTGACCTTTAGGAGCAAGGGAAAATTTATATATGTCGATTTTACCTCCCTTATGGCATCCCTTTCGTTATCAAACCCTGGAAAGCCCAAATTTCTCTGGTTGTAGTGCAATCCAGGTTCGAAGCGAAGATCCAAAAATTTGTTAAGTCGCAGTTCCCCGATCAGCCCTACGTTAAATCCAAATGATTTGTCCACCAGAATATCGGGTAGATCGTCTTTGTATTCAAATTTAAAGTCATATTGATTGAAGCCTAAAAAATATCCCCAATTTAGTAATGGCTTGTCCTCATTTTCAAGGTTCATTACGGGTTTTTCATTAAACTGGGCCATGGCCGTGTTGCCCAGAGTACAAAAAGCAATAAAAAGAACAAAAATATTTTTCATATTTTACTTTGTAGCTACGTAAATAGAGGCAACCCCAAATGTTTGGGGTCTATTGTCTATACCTATAAACCCAATTTTTGCCAAAATATTGTTGAACTGTTTTCCATGGGGGAAGGCAGCTGCGGATTCGGATAAATAGGCATAGGCACTGCGATCTTTGGAAAATAATTTTCCAATGGCCGGCAGTATGAATTTGGTGTAGAATTTATAACCTTGTTTGAAGGGCGTTTTTGTGGGAATGGAGGTTTCAAGAACTACAAATGAGCCTCCTGGCTTTAGGACCCGATATATTTCCTTGAGTCCTTTTTCAAGATTTTCAAAATTCCGTACTCCAAATGCAACTGTAATGGCATCAAAGGAATTGTTTTCAAAAGGCAGATTTTCACTATCACCAACAATCATTTTGATAGATTCCCCCAGTTTTTTTTCCAAAATTTTTCTTTTGCCAACTTCCAACATTCCTGGAGAGATATCCAAGCCGATAATCTCTTTGGCCCCTGTTTTGGTCATGTTAATGGCCAAGTCGCCCGTTCCGGTAGCAATGTCCAAAATTTTCGCAGGTTTTTTTTTGGAGACTATGGATACTACGCGCTTTCGCCATCTAATATCAATTCCAAAGGATATAACCCTGTTAAGTCCATCGTAATTTCCAGAAATGGTATCAAACATTTTTGTAACCTGTTCCTTTTTGCCTAGCGTTGAATCTTTATAAGGGGTCACCTTTTTATCCATAATCATTAAATTTTTGGTAAAGATACTATATAGACCTAAAGATATACTTCTAATTTTTACAATAAGAGATGACCTCTATCTGCTTAACTGGTGTATTTTAGAATACAACCCAATTTAATTATGTAATTTTGTCGCGCTTACAGTCAGATTTTAATTGAAATATGATTTAGCAAGCTTCTTTCCTATATGGGAAAAATGGATTGATTCGGAATTCGAAAAGGAGTTGTACAAAGGAAATAGATTTGGTTTATAATTAAATTTAGGATACTTGGGGTGTAAAACTATAACAACACAGGATTAACCATTAAATATTGTGTACTTCGATTGATGAAAAACAATTTATATAACAGATGAAAATTATTATTGCAGGGGCTGGTGAAGTAGGTTTTCATTTGGCCAAATTACTGTCCTACGAATCCCAGGATATTACTCTGATAGATAGTAATAAGGATAGTTTATCTTATGCAGACAGTCATTTGGATATTAGGGTGCTTAGGGGAGACGCTACTTCCATTGCCATTTTAAAGGATGCTCAGGTAGAGAGATCCGATCTGGTTATTGGAGTAACCTCTTCGGAGACCACTAATATTACTTTGTGCATGTTGGCAAAACAATTGGGATGTAAGCGTACCATAGCCCGTATCTCCAACGCTGAATTTATTCATAACAAGGAAGCCATTAGGTTTCCGGACTTGGGTATAGATGAGCTTATTTCTCCGGAGGCTTTGGCAGCTACCGAAATTCAACTATTGTTGAATCAATCCGCATTTAACAATACTTACGAATTTGAGGAAGGTCTTCTGATTATGGTGGGTGTATCCTTGCCGAGTACCGCACCTTTTGTGGGAAAGACGGTAAAGGAGGCGGCCCAGATTTTTTCTGAACTACATTTTATGCCCATCGCCATTCAAAGGATGGGTACCCAATACACAATAGTGCCAAGGGGCGATACTGTTTTTAAGGATAATGATCAGGTGTATTTTATAACTTCCAGAGAGGGCTTGGATGAACTGTACAAACTCACCGGGAAGGAGAAGAAGGAAATCAAAAACGTAATGATACTTGGTGGTAGTAAGGTAGGCTTTAAAACCGCCCGTGATCTTTGCAGAAATAAGTTTAACGTAAAGCTTATTGAGAAAAGTAAGGAAAAGGCTTTCGATTTGGCAGATGAGCTGCCCAATGCCCTCATCATTAATGGTGATGGTAGAAATGTAGAGCTTTTGGAAGAGGAAAATTTGGAGGCCATGGATGCTTTCGTGGCTGTTACCGGAAATTCTGAAACGAATATAATGTCTTGCTTGGTTGCCAAATCCAAAAATGTTAAAAAGACAATTGCCCTAGTGGAGAATATGGATTATTTTCAATTATCACACTCCATAGGAATAGATACCCTGCTTAATAAAAAGCTATTGGCTGCGAATAATATCTTCAGGCATATCCGCAAAGGCGAAATTGTAGCGATGACCAGGCTGAATAATTTAAATGCAGAGATTTTAGAATTCATTGTTAAGCCAACATCGCAGGTGAACGGACAAATAATTAGGGAGCTAGAATTTCCCGAGGAAGCTACCATTGGAGGGGTAATCCGCGATAATCAAGGGATTATTGCCTTAGGGGGATTTAGAATTACAGAAGGCGATAGGGTAGTGGTGTGTTGTTTGCCAAATGCCATTCCGAAAATTGAAAAGCTATTCCTTTAGTATGGGCTTAAATTCTAAAATTATCTTTCACCTCATGGGATTGCTATTACTTTGTAATGGTTTTTTTATGATTTTGGCTGCAGTGGTAAGTGGAGTCTATGATGATGGAGCTACCTTGGATATTACCCTTGCGGCAGTGGTTACGATGCTTGTTGGTGTTTTGGCCATGTTCTATACGCGAAACCACAAAAAAGAGGTTAAGCGAAAGGAAGGATACATCATTGTTACTTTTGGTTGGTTGGTCATGTCCGCCTCGGGGATGTTGCCCTATCTTTTTTCAGGGGCCATTCCAGACGTCACCAATGCCTTTTTTGAGACTATGTCCGGGTATACCACTACTGGTGCTTCGGTGGTGGACGATATAGAGGTTTTACCGGAAGGGATCCTATTGTGGAGGAGTTTAACCCATTGGATAGGTGGGATGGGGATTATAGTTCTTGCAATTGCTATTTTGCCTTTATTGGGTATTGGGGGAATGCAATTGTTTGCGGCTGAGGCTCCTGGGCCAAGTGGGGACAAATTACATCCAAGGATTACGGATACAGCCAAGCGACTTTGGTTGATTTACTTTAGCTACACCGTGGCCGAGACCCTATTGTTGAAATTGGCCGGAATGTCCTTTTTTGATGCAGTAAACCATTCTTTGGCAACCCTTTCCACTGGAGGTTTTTCTACCAAAAACGCCAGTATGGCTTATTGGAACGATCAACCTTTAATACAATATATAGTTATTTTGTTCATGTTTTTGGCCGGTAGCAACTTCGTATTAAGCTATTATGCCTTTAAGGGCAAGGTGCAAAAAGTGATAATGGATGAGGAATTTAAATTCTATTCCATTTTTATTTTTTGCTTTACCATAGTGGCCAGTTTGGTTGTTTATTTTCAGGCCAATGTACCGATGTCCAATTTTCATCCTATGGTGTTGGGAGAGGGGGAAAGTGCCTTTAGACATACCTTGTTTCAAGTGGTCTCGGTTATTACGACAACAGGATTTGTTACTGCCGATTTTACTTCCTGGACCCCTTTTTTGACCATATTCTTTTTTGGACTGTTTTTCCTTGGGGGTTCTGCTGGTTCAACCGCAGGGGGCATCAAGGTGATGAGGCATTTGTTAATTATCAAAAATGGCCTATTGGAATTTAAGCGTACCCTACATACCAATGCCGTTATTCCTGTTCGCTATAACAATAAGACGGTACCCGAACACATCGTGTACAATATAATTGCATTTTTTGTACTCTATATGTTGTTATTTATCATTGGATCCTTGGTGCTTGGTGCACTGGGGTTGGACTTTGAAAGTGCCATTGGGGGGGCAGCCTCCTCGCTGGGGAATGTAGGTCCGGCCTTGGGTACTTTAAATCCGTTGGTCAATTTTAATAGCCTTCCGGCCCTGGGGAAATGGTGGTGTGGTTTTCTAATGCTCTTGGGTAGGTTGGAGCTATTCACAGTATTGATTCTGTTTTCTCCCTATTTTTGGAAGCGTACTTAGAATATTAAAAAAAAGTAAAAAAAAATGGACGTCCTAACCGACGTCCATTTTTTTTAAGACTAAAGTCTGTATTATAAGACTGCCTTTATTCTGGCCATTGCTTCCCTTAGTTCCTTCTCTGAAGCCGCGTAGGAAATACGTATGCAATTATCATTTCCAAAAGCTTCCCCGGTTACGGTAGCTACATTTGCCTTTTCCAAAAGGTAAAGCGCAAAATCGGAAGCATTATTGATCAATGTACCGTTAATTGTTTTTCCAAAGAAGCTGGAGATATCGGGAAATACATAAAATGCTCCCTCAGGGACATTAAGGTTAAATCCTTTTATTTCTCCCAATAGTTCCAAGACAAGATCGCGTCTCTTATGGAATTCGTCGATCATAAATTTAATGGAGGAAATTGGGGCATTAAGAGCGGCTATGGTTGCACGTTGGGCAATAGAATTGGCACCACTGGTAATCTGGCCCTGAAATTTGGTACAGGCCTTGGCAATCCAATCCGGACCTCCTATATATCCAATACGCCATCCGGTCATAGCAAATGCCTTGGAAACACCGTTTACCGTAATGGTTCGATCGTACATGCCTTCTATATTGGCAATACTTACATGTCCTCCTCTAAAATTGATATGTTCATATATTTCATCTGATACCACAAAAATGTTGGGATGCTTTCTCAATACTTTGGCCAAACCTTCCAACTCTTCCTGGTTGTAAACAGATCCACTTGGATTACATGGAGAGCTGAACCACATCATTTTGGTCTTAGGCGTAATGGCCTTCTCCAATTGTTCCGGAGTCATCTTAAAATCGGTGTCAATGCTTGTAGGTACTTCTACGGGCACACCTTGGGCCAATTTCACAATATCGCTATAACTTACCCAATAAGGAGCTGGTAGAATAACCTCGTCACCATCATTGAGCATAACCATAGCAATATTTGCCAAGGATTGTTTTGCTCCTGTAGAGACTACAATCTGGTTAAGGCCGTAAGTAAGTCCATTGTCCCGTTTAAATTTATTGGCAATGGCCTGCTTTAAATCGGCATAGCCGTCCACCGGGGAATAACTGCTGTAATTTTGGTCTATGGCCTCTTTGGCAGCTTCCTTGATGAAATCAGGGATATTAAAGTCAGGTTCCCCAAGACTTAAGCCAATGATATCTTTACCTTCATTTTTTAATTCTCTGGCTTTAGCGGCCATAGCCAATGTGGCCGAGGTGGACATGGAATTGATCCTATCGGATAAATGGTTCTTCATTTGTATATTATAATTTACTGATATTGAAATTTGGGTTTTTTGCCCAGTTCCTTTAGATGTTTGAAGTGCGAAATTATAGCTTTTCTTGTAGTTTTATATTCGTTGTATGGCAAATTAAACTCATTTGCAGTCTCTTTAACAATTTTGGCAATTTTTGTGTAATGTATATGACTAATATTTGGGAAAATATGATGCTCCACCTGATGGTTTAAACCTCCTGTAAACCAGTTTACTATACGGTTTTCGGTACCAAAGTTTACGGTAGTGAACAATTGATGGATGGCCCAGGTATTTTTCATAGTACCGTCCTTCTCTGGAAGTGGCGTTTCCGCTTCGTCCACAACATGTGCCAATTGAAAAACTACGCTCAGAATTACTCCTGCAACATAATGCATTATGAAAAATCCTAAAAGAATTTTCCACCACGCAATATCTAGAAATACCATGGGTAACACGATCCAGATGGTTAAATATATAAGCTTGGTTACAACCAGCATACTCCAGTTCATAAACGGATTAGGGAACTTGCCATAGGCCAATTTTCTTTTGGTATAGCGGTACATCTGTTGAAAATCCGTGGTTATGGCCCAGTTAAATGTAAGAAGGCCATAAAGGAAGATGGAGTAAAAATGTTGAAATTTATGGAATCTGTGCCACTTGGCATGCTTTGAAAACCTCAGGATCCTTCCTGCTTCCAAATCCTCATCGTGTTCGTGGATATTGGTGTAGGTGTGGTGCAATACGTTGTGTTGAACCTGCCAGTTGTAAACGTTACCCGCCAAGATGTAGATACTTCCGCCCATGAGTTTGTTTACCCATTTTTTATTGGAATAGGAACCGTGATTTCCATCGTGCATTACATTCATCCCAACTCCGGCCATGCCCACTCCCATAGTAATGGTGAGCAATAAATTCGCCCAATTTGGAAGCCCTAGGGTTAGGATTAGAAAATAGGGGGCCAAAAATAAGGCAAACATTACTGCGGTTTTTAAGTGCAATTTCCAGTTCCCTGTTTTTTTAAGGTTGTTTTCCTTGAAATAATCATTAACACGCTTATTTAGGGTTTTGAAAAACTGTGCAGAGTCTTTTCTTGAAAATCTTATGGGTTTATTGTCCATGATTTAATTTTTTGTAAATATAAGGCAAATACAGCCCAAATTATGTATAACTGCTTTGTTAAAACGTAGGCCATGCCCATTAAAGTGCTATTTTTGCAAAAATTTAACGAATCATAATGGACTACACAATCATTTATAAATATTTTCCAGATTTAACGGATTTGCAGAAACAGCAAATTGAAAAATTGCAACATTTGTACCAGGATTGGAACGTAAAGATAAATGTAGTCTCCAGAAAGGATATAGATGAGCTGTATTTGAGACATGTGCTCCATTCATTGGCAATTGCCAAGTTTCAAAAATTTAATCCCGGGGCGGAAGTTTTGGATGTAGGAACCGGAGGTGGGTTTCCTGGGATTCCCTTGGCCATTTTATATCCCGAGACCCATTTTACACTGGTTGATGCCATTGGAAAAAAGATCAAAGTAGTTCAGGAAGTTGTTGCGGGATTGGAAATTGAAAATGTCACCGCGGTTAATTCGAGAGTTGAAGAGATTAAGGGGCAGTTCGATTTTATTGTTAGTAGGGCAGTAGCGGCAATGCCGACATTTACGCATTGGGTGAAAGGGAAAATAAAAAAGAAATCCGAACACGAACGTAAGAATGGAATCCTCTATTTAAAAGGAGGGGATCTTGAAGAAGAATTAAAGGAATACCGTACCGTTGAAGTCTATGATCTTTCGGCAATATTTGAAGAGGAATTCTTTGAAACCAAAAAATTGGTTTACTTACCCGTAAAATTTAAGGGCTAATTTTATAGACTTAACATGTGGTAATAAGACTCCCTACAAGTTTTGGCGTATGCCTTAATGTAATTGGGGATATTCCTAAATGAAAAACTTTTCGATTTTTTCGGAGTTTTGTTTTCGATACTTTCTTTCATGACTTTGGGCTTTAGAGTTAACTTTAAATTCACTGTAAATTTACAATAAGTTAACGTTAAATTTACATTATAATTGTGTGAAAGCTGGTTTAATTTATGTTAAATCTATCCTTTTGCCCGGTATTATTCCGAAATTGATGGCTTTAGTCTGCCCAAATTAAGGGCTTTAGGAGTAAAATGACTGTTAAGAGCGAGTGGATTTATATAATAGGCAAGGCCCGTATCTGCACTAAGCAAATACGGGCCTTGTTTATTTATTTCTATTCCCTTATCCCAGGAATGGATATCTATAATCTACTGGAGTAACAAAAGTTTCCTTTATAAGCCTAGGGGAAACCCAACGCAAAAGGTTTTGTGCGGAACCAGCCTTGTCATTGGTGCCGGAAGCTCGTGCACCACCAAATGGTTGCTGTCCTACAACGGCACCTGTAGGTTTGTCGTTAATATAAAAGTTGCCGGCACAGTTCTGTAATGCTTTGGTTGCTTCAGCAATAGAATAACGATCCCCAGAGAGTACGGCACCCGTTAGTGCGTATTCGGATGTGCTATCTACCAAGGTAAGCGTTTTGGACCAATCCTTGTCCTCATACACGTAAATAGTAACCACAGGGCCGAAAAGTTCGGTTTCCATGGTGGTATATTTTGGGTCGGTGGTTACTATCACGGTAGGCTCTATAAAGTAGCCCTTGGATTTGTCATAATTTCCGCCCACATAAATTTCGGCATTCTTGTCCTTTTTGGCCTGGTCAATGTACTTTGCCAATTTGTCAAAAGAAGCTTCATGGATAACCGCCGTAATAAAGTTGCCCATATCCTCGGGAGAACCAGGTTTGTTAAACGATTCCACATCTGTTTTTACATAATCCAATATTTCTTTGGATATAGATTTTGGAAGATAAACCCTGGAGGCCGCACTACATTTCTGGCCTTGGAATTCAAAAGCTCCCCTTACAATGGCAGTTGCAACCTGTTTTGTGTTGGCGGTAGGGTGTGCAATTATAAAATCCTTGCCCCCAGTTTCACCTACAATCCTAGGATAGGTTTTGTATTTGTGGATATTGTTTCCAATTTGTTTCCACAATTCCTTAAATACATGGGTGGATCCTGTGTAGTGGATTCCAGCGAAATCCGGACTGTCCAAAGCTACTTTTGTAATCATTACAGGATCTCCGTAAACCACATTGATAACGCCATCGGGTAGTCCGGCTTCCTTAAAGATGTCCACGATTACCTTGGCAGAAAACACCTGACTATCACTAGGTTTCCATAATACCACATTTCCCATCATTGCCGCACTTGCTGGAAGGTTTCCGGCAATTGCAGTGAAATTAAATGGGGTTATGGCGTAGATGAAGCCTTCCAAAGGTCGGTATTCCACCCTGTTCCAAATACCTTCCGCAGAATCTGGCTGTTCCTCGTAGATCTGCGACATATATTCAACGTTGAAACGAAGGAAATCTATAAGTTCACAGGCAGAATCAATTTCGGCCTGATGTATATTTTTTGATTGCGCAATCATAGTTGCGGCATTGATCTTTGCCCTATATGGTCCCGAAATCAATTCAGCGGCCTTGAGGAATATGGCAGCGCGTTGCTCCCACTCCAAATCTGCCCATTTTTTCCTAGCTTCCAAAGCGTTGGATACAGCATTGGATACATCTTCCTTGCTGGCAGTATGGTACTGGCCAACTATGTGCTGATGGTCGTGGGGAGGGGAAATAGTTCTGGTGTTTCCAGTTTTAATATCTTTTCCGCCAATGTACATTGGAATGTCTGCTTTGCCATTGAAATAGGCACTGTATTGCTTTAGTACTTCTTCCCGCTCTGGAGTGCCCGGGGCATAACTTTTAATAGGTTCGTTGTATGCCGTGGGGACTTGAAAAAATCCTTTGCCCATGATATTCTTTTTTAAGTTCAAATTCACGGTAAAGGTACTAAATGCATCAGCGAAAATAAAACTAAGAGCTAGGTGAATTTTAGGATTCGGGGAAAGAATGGCAATAAAAGGAAATACCGTAATTGTTGTTAAAACAGTGCTCAGCGTTTTCCATAAAAAAGCATCATGGAAATATTAATAAAAAAAGAAGGGTTTGAAATTTAATTTAGTGCAAATGGAGCACTAAACTTAAATGTGGGAATGTACACCCTGAATTTCTCGGAATTATTTATGCCCACCATATTGTAATGGCCCTTCATGGCCCCAATAGTGGAAGCCAAAAGGCATCCGGAACTGTAGGTATGGGATTCACCCGGTTTAATAACCGGCTTTTTGCCAATTACCCCTTCGCCGTCCAATACTTCCAATTCATTCAAGGAATCATAAATCTGCCAATGACGTGATGTCAATTGTACCGAATCCTTGCTTTGGTTTTCTATGGTTATGGTATAGCCGAAAGCAAAATGCATTTTGTAGTTCTTGAAGAAGGTTCCTTCAAAACTGGTGTTTACCGAAATTTTAATGCCTTTTGTTACCTGTGTTATCATAAGATCGGATTCTAAATATGTAAATAAACTTCCGGTTGTAAGCATTTAAATCTATAATGCCATCAAAACAAAAAATACAGTATTTTTCAGATATGTATTTAATGCGGTTATCAATCTACCTTGCTCAAAGGAAATCCACATTGTTTTACAAAGATAAAGCGCAAATGTTACAATTTATCTTAAAATTATAATTCTTTTAAAACGAATTTGGGGCCTCTAAAAAGCAATTAGTCAGCAAGATAAAGAACAACTGTAAATTATAAAAGTTAATGTGGATATATTCGGTGTAATTATATTAATTTCTGATATAAGTCAATACAATCTGTTTTTGCAGCAAGGTCCAAGTCCATTGATTAATATTTGTACCCTTTCCCTGTCCAATTTATAATCTTCTGTATTACATAGATAATGACTTTAGAACTTTCGGTTTTCGTTACAATTATTTTCTGCAATCACACTGTAATTTATTTAAGGTGAAAAAGAGAACTGATAATGAATATTG
>TARA_R110000765_G_scaffold175393_2_pt1 | contig 16412 bp, 15 predicted proteins | sample TARA_R110000765 | Tara Oceans TARA_R110000765 (sample SAMEA4398168) | marine metagenome | biome: Polar Biome; feature: [MES] marine water layer (ENVO:01000295) within the mesopelagic zone...; material: water (ENVO:00002006), including particulate matter (ENVO:01000060) such... | reverse complement strand
ATTTTTTTTGATTAATCTTGTATGTTTATATATTTTTTTGTAGGTTTGTTCGCTAAATACCATTATTTATAATGTTTGGATTAAATTTTAAGTTTCCTATATTCACGAGAAACAAGAAGGGAGATAGTTTCTTCGATATAATTAGTGCTAATAAGTGGTTTGAAGGTAAAGGTAATATGAATGTTGCTTTAAATCACCCTTTATTAACACCAGCACTATTATTCGTTGTTAAATTGTTTAGTCAAGCAGAACTATCTGTTATAAGTCCTGCTACAGGAAAAGATAGACCAAATTCACACGCTTTATCTGTATTAAAAAATCCTAACGCTTATCAAACTTTACCAGATTTATTAGAAAGCCTATTGTTTACTCAAATGGCTTTAGGTGTTGGAGTTTTATATATTAAAAGGACTTTAGGTGTTAAAAAACCTAATTCGTTATATGTTTTAGATTACTCTAAAATAGAATTTCCAGAATCTTTAGACAACAACACAAAGGTCAATAGAAACTCGGATAGGTACAACAAAATCAAAAAAACAAAAGTAGTTTACGATAAGGATGGTGAGAATATTACAATCGCTATTGAAGACTTATTATTTTTCTACGACCTACCTAACGGTTTACATAGTAATCCATATAAGGTGAATAGCCGAATAGATGGTATTTGTCAAACCTTAGCCAATACTTGTGACTCTGAAATAGCAAAAGGAATTATTATAAAGTCAAATGGAAAGGAATTAATAACGGGTCAAAAGGATGGTTTTCCTTTAGGAGAAGATGAAAAAAAATCTGTTGAAAATTCTTTGGCTTCAAAATACGGTCTTGGATGGAATAGGAATAGAGGGATTATAACCAAAGCAAATATAAAGTGGCAATCACTACATATTATTGCTAGAGATTTAGGTCACGATGAGGGAATAAAAACGGATGCTAACATAATATTTACAGCGTTACATATACCTAGTGACGTTTACTCGATAAGTTCAAATTCAAAGAGTACCTATAAAAATGCAAACGCATCTTTAGTTAGTTATATACAGAATGAAATTACCCCAACTCTAAATAGTTTCCTACATACTATATCTTCATTGTTCCCAGATAATGAAAGGTTAATAGGTAACTACAATCATTTAGCAGTAATGCTTCCTTCAATAAGAGAGAAATATACCAATGTTTCCTTACAAATGAAAGCTTTAAATGATGCTAGACTTACGGGTATTGAAGATGCAGAGGCTTTAGAAATGGTAGGATTACCAAAAGGATTAAAACTTAATGACGTGCAACCTTTGTCTGGTCCAGCAAACGAAGAGGGGTCTAGTCCAAACAATGTAAACGATTAATTATGGATTCAACAAGCGTTATAATATCTAATTTAAAAACCACAATAAATAGAGGTGGTGATTTAAAAACAATTTCAATTCTTGAAAATAAACTAGATAGTATTGAAAAAAACAATGGGTACGTTAAAAAATAGAACTTATGGAAATACTAGGAAAGACATTTAAAGTAGAAAAAGAATATTTAGATTTCATTGTTGAGAATGAAGAATTAATAATGGAGACTAAAAAAGCCACAATAAAATTGGCTGACGGTTTCGGTAGTTCGACTGTTTCTGTAGATAGAAAATTAGAAAATGTATCTAAAGGGGTTTCGGATGTTGAAAAAACAGAATTAACCGTTAAGGTAGCGATAAATACTACAAATATAATTGATAGCCACTCTGATATGCATGTAAAGGGTTTGTGGGATGAGAATTTAAAACAAAGAGGCGATAAAATACTACACCTACAAGAGCATAAAAGAACCTTCGACGCTGTTATATCAAGAGGCGACTCATTAAAGGCTTATGCTAAAGAGTACACTTGGAAAGAATTAGGTTACGATTTAAAAGGAACAACTCAAGCGTTAATGTTTGATAGTACTATTTCTAAGACCGTAAACGAGTTTATGTTCGAGCAGTATAGTAAAGGATTTGTTACTGAGCATTCAGTTGGTATGCAATACGTGAAAATGATAACTTGTATTGATGATGAAGATTACCCAGTACAAAAAGAGAATTGGGACAAGTACGCTCCTTTAGTTGCTAACAAAGATGCTTTAGAAGGTAGAAAAGTTTTTTGGGCAGTTACTGAGGCAAAAGCAATTGAAGGCTCTGCGGTATTAATGGGAAGTAACTCATTTACACCAACGGTATCAATAAAAGAAGAGCCAACAGAAGAGGAATTAAAAAACGAAGCAAAATTAAATGCTTTTAAAAAATGGTTAGGGTAGCCGATTTATCACTCTCTAATTTATATATATTGAGCCGATTTATCACTCAGTAGCCATAGTTGGCAAAAATTATATTAATAATATTAAAAATTAAATTATGTCACCAGAAGAAATTCAAGCGTTATTAGAAAAAAAATTCGAGAACGTACAGGCTAAACTACAGACCATGCAGGAAAGTGGCGAAGCGACGAAAGAAGATATGGATGCTGTAACAGCGTCTATTGAAAAGCAAGGAAATGCTCTTGAGGAGTTTATCCAAGCACAAGAGAAAAAAATTGTTCAATCATTACAAGTAGAGGTTAAAGACTTCTTGGTAAACAAGCATGACGAAATTCAGACAATGTTAAAGTCTGGAAGTGGAGTTATTGAGTTTGTACCTAAAGCAGTAGCACCTATGACTACTGGTTCTGGAACTGATTTTGCTCAATTCCCTGCGGTTGCTCACAATGACTTAGGTTCTATGAACTTGAGAAATGATGAGGTATTAATGAATCTTGCAACAGTATCTAGTACTGGTTCGCCTGTATTGAGTTATACTGAATTAGAGCCAAAAGATGGAGATTATGCTTTCGTTGCAGAGGGTACTGCGAAGCCTCAAATTGACTTTAAATGGGTGAATCGTTTTGCTGAACCTAAAAAAATCGCTGCATACGAAATCCTAACGGAAGAGTCTGTAACTGATATTGTAAGATTAGAAAGTGTTGCTAGAGAATATTTATCTCAGAAGCACGGTCTTTTCAAAGCAAGTAACCTTTACTTCGGTTCTGGAGTAGGTGAAATTGCAAAAGGTGCTACCGTTGTAGGTAGAACGTTTGTTGCAGGTGGGATGGCTTTACAAATAGCAGCTCCTAATTTTATGGATGTTGTTAATGCTTGTATTACGGACATTTACACAACTCACAATTATACTGACGAATCTTCTTACGAAGCAAACACAGTATTAATTAACCCAGTTGATTTCTTCTTGAACTTAGTTTCTGCAAAAGATACTAACGGTTCTCCGTTATATCCACAAGCAGGATTGTTTAATCAAGTGACTATTGGAGGGGTAACAATCAAGCCATGGAGTAAGATTCCTGCTGGTAAAATCTTCGTTGCTGATATGAAGAAAATGAATGTTGTAAATTACGTTCCTTTCTCTATCCGTATCGGTTGGATTAATGACCAGTTCATTACCAACATGTTTACAATGTTAGGTGAGTCAAGATATTTCCAATACGTTAAAAAATTAGACGAACAAGCGTTTATTTATGACGATATTGCAACAATCAAAACTGCTATAACAACAGCTTAATATGGGAGCAAGAGCAATAAGAACCACTTCATCAAAGGATGTTTCGTCTTCAAAAGCAAAAGCAGCTTTAGTAGAAGTGAAGTTTTTAGAAGATTTTGGTAGTTACAAAAAGGACGATACTGCGAAGTACCACTCTAGTACAATCATAACTCTTTTGAAAAAGAAGATTTGCGAAAAGGTTAAGTAATTTTTAAAAAATAACAAGATGATAACAAAATCAACATATTACAAAAATGAAATTTATACGCCTCATTCGGTGGTTAGTGTATCAAGCGATGTTACTGATGTTGAAGAGTCTTTATTTGATTTCATTGAGGAGTATGAGAGAGAGGCTTTAATTAGTCTGTTGGGTTATCATCTTGCTATTGAATTTATAAACAACTTAGACGCTTCTAAAAGTAATGGGTTAGTAGACTCAGCAGATGAAAAGTGGAACGAATTACTAAACGGTAAAACTTATTCTTCACCAGATACAGGTAAAACTGTAGTATGGAGGGGTATTAGATTTAAAAGTATAGCTTCGAGAGAACATCCAGATGTTAGTATGTTAGCGTATTACGTTTATTATAATTATCAATCAAACTCCTATATAACAATGGGAGATACAGGAGCACAAATTGTGGATTCTAAAAACGCACAATCAGTCGTACCTACTCAAAAAGTAGTTAAGGCGTTAAGTAAGTTTATAGCGTTTGCACAAAAAGGCTTTTTTAATCCTAAACGAGTAATTTATAGTGATGGATTAGGGGTTGATTATTATGAAGAAGCAATTAATATAGAGATTTCTTTATATAAATTTATTTACGATTCAAATAATATAGTAGAAGATTATTATGCTGATTTCACACCTAAAAAATGGAATGAAGTTAATCAATTTGGAATTTAAAATATGAGTACAGTAAAATCATTTATAGTAGTTGAGGATAGATTAGCAGAAATGTTTGATATGCTACCTACTATCAAAGATAAATTTAAGCCTAAGTTTGGATATGGTGACAAAAAAGAGTTAAATGCTTTTTTAAAGAACCGTAAAAGAACAAGTCCTTATCCATTAATTTGGTTACTGTACCCTTATAAAGAGGTTCATAATAAAAGAAATGTTAGTATTAAAAACTTAGAGTTAGTCATAGCAGTACAAACAAACTCGTCAATGGAAAATTCTGAGAGAATTATAAAAACATATAAAGGGATTTTAATTCCTTTGTTAGATGATATTAATTCTTTATTTTTAAGAGCGAACATTTTAAACGTCAATAAGGAGTATGAAGTAGAGAAACACCCTAATTATTCAGATAGCGAAGAAGGTAATTCTAGCGCAGGAACATTAATATGGGATGCTATTAAACTTACATACGATATTACAATTACAGATGATTGTCTAAGGAATATTAAATTTTAAATAAAAATTATGGCTAAAAAACCTAAAAAAAGTATAGTAAAAAAAGAGGTTGTTCTAAAAAGATTCAAAGGAGAGGTTTTTAAAAACTTTTCTTCTGGGGGTGTTAATCACAAAGTAGGTGATGTATTTAGAACAGACTCAAAACAAGGATTACAAAATTTAATTAATAACGGATTCATAAAATCTAATGCAGAGCAGAAGATAGTAGATGAGTTCAATAAAAAACTTTTAAAATGGCAACAGTAAAAAGTATAGTAGACGTAGTTGTATGTGGTGGTGGTGGAACTCCAAACACAGGAAAACTAGGTTGTTTATCATTATTCGGAGAACCGACTCACATGATAGCATTAACAAAGGGTTATAAGATTGCAGGTACTGCGACTTTTAACTTAGCGTTATTAACACCGTTAGTAAAACAGGGTATTGCAATTCCATTAATAGACGCTTCTTCTTTTGAAGACGTATCTGGTGAGGATTCTTACTCTACAAATACTAAAGGAGTTAAAAGGTTAAACTTAAAAGGTTTACCAGAATATAAATTAATGTTTGAAGAAGGACATGAGTTTTATAGACAAATTGACGAATTACGTTCTTTCAAGTCTAAAGATTTTATTATCGGAGACGATGAAGGAAATTGGATGGTAGTTAAAAATTCTGACGGAACTTACGGAGGTTTCACAGCAGGACATGTAACTCCAGAACTTACAAAACGTAAAGTTTCGGGTGGTGATGCTGAAATGAAGTCTGTATTAGTACAGTTCTTGAATAGATTACAATGGGATAGAAATTACGGTATTTTACATCAAAACGAACTTGATTTTGCACCGAATGAAATTCCTGCAATTAACGGTTCTCATTTAGAGTTCTCAGCAGTTCCTGCTGATACTGATACTAACGTATTAGTAACTGCTCACTTAAACTCGGACCATAGTTCAAGTGTATCTGGATTGTTAGTAGGTAATTTCTACGCAAAAGTAAATTCTGCTACTGTAGTTATTTCAGCAGTTACAGAAACTTCGGGAGTTTATAGTCTTACTATTCCTGCTTTATCTACAAATGATATTTTAGAGATAGGATTGTGGGACACAACGTTAAACGTTGAAGTTACGGAAGTGGCTGGAGATTTATTTAGAGCAACGCCTGCCTTGACGGTTACGGTGTAATAAAGAGAATAAATTTTAACCAATTAAAAAGCGAAAGGTCACACTTTCGCTTTTTTTCGTATATTTACATATTAACTTAATTTTATGACTGGAAAAGAGTACTTGGCAAATCTTAATGATATTGAAGCCTCATTTGTAAGTGAATTAAAGAATTATGCTTATAAAAGGGGAGCGATACTTCGTTCAGTTAAGTTAAGGCTTTACAACGGTCGTGATGGTAATCTAAAGCCTCTAGGTAATTACTCAATAAATACAATTAAGAGAAAGAAGAAAAAAGGTCAAAAAACAAGCAATGTAACACTACAAGACTCTGGGGGATGGTATAATAATTTATTTCTTAGATGGGAGGCTCAAGAATTAATACTTGACAATAAAGACACTTTGCTTACCTCAAAATTAATTGATGGTGATGGTAAATGGTTTAACGGATATGGAGATGGTATTTTAGAGTTGTCGGGTCTTGAGGTAGAATTATTAGATGCTTTGGTTGATGAATATATGTTATCAGTACAAAAAAAAATAAACAAAAACATAGACTTAACGTTTTAATAAAAAATAAATGGATTATCATAAAAGCCTAGATACAATAAGTATTTACGATTTTCAAAAGATATTTAGAAGGAAGGAAGACATTTCAAATATAATCGTAAACCATGAAAAATATACCGAAAAGGAAAAAAATAAATTCATTACAAGAAATAGTAAGGATATTTTAAGTACCTTTGACAAACTGCAAAATGATTTTAGCCGAATTACATTCTCGAAACAAGAGCTTCAAAGAGAAAAGGAAAAGGCAAAATTAACCTACCTATTAGGTAAAAAAGAAATACTATTATCTTCATTGATAGCATTTTCACAAAGTAATGAGATAGATTTTTTATTAGTCTTAAACGAAATAAGAGGTATATCTATTAAAGAACCAATAACGCCATCAACAATTGATTATTTAGAAACCCAATTAAAAGGTGTAGAGAATAAAATCACAATATTAAAATCAAAACTAAAAACAAAATACCCCGAACTCTTTAAAGATAAAGATAAAGATAAAGATAAAAAGGAAGATGTAGAAGAGCAAGACCCAAACGAATTGTATCTACAGTTAGACAATCAAGCGTTACAAATGGAATTGTCTTTAGAAACGGGTTATAGTATAAATGTTAAAACCACAAACGTTACTAGGTGGGTGAATTTGGTTAAAATAATTAAAGAAAAGTTTGAAAGGTTAAATAAATAAGAATATGGGAAAAGCAAAGTTAGATACTAAAGATGCTGTTCAGAGCGTAGTTGAACTTATAAATAAAATAGAAAAATTAAATTCTAGTATATCTAAAATAGGTGGGACTAATTCAAAGGCTTTTACTGAATTGAAGAATAGTATGAATAGTTTAAAAGCATCTATAACTTCAATAAAGGGTTCTTTTACTGAAATGAACACTCAACTATCTAGAAACTCAAATATAACAAAAACCAATTCAAAAAGACTTACTACAAACTCTACACAAGTAAATAGATTGGGAAATTTAATTAAAACCAATTCTAAGAATTTAAGACAAAATACAGCCCAAGTACATAAAAACACAAACGCCTATAAAAAAAGCACGTCTGCTAAAAAGAAGAACAATACTTCATTAGTAAAGGGTGTTACTTTAGGTAATTTATATGCGAGAGCAATTGCTAAAATAGGGCAGTTAGCATTAATGGCTGTTCAGAGCATACTTAGACTAACAGTTAAGTTTGAAAGTTTGAATTTTGCTATTAAAAAGATTTCGGGTACGGTTTTCGAGGCTGGGCGTAGTATGATTTTTATGATGGAACTTAATAGAAGTTTTGGAGCGAGTCTTTTAAATACTACCGAAAGGTGGTTGAAATTTAGAGCCGCAGCAAAACAATCTGGTTTAGCATTAAAAGAAACTAAAGATATTTTTAGGTCTATGACTAAAGCGTCTGCAACGCTAGGTCTTAGTACTGATGAACTTAGAGGTGTTTATTTAGCCTTAGAGCAAATGTTATCTAAAGGGAAAGTAACAACGGAAGAATTAAGACGTCAGTTAGGTGAGAGATTGCCAGGTGCTATGGGTATTATGGCTGCTTCTATGGGTGTTACTATACCTATATTAGATAAGATGCTTAAAAGAGGTGAGGTATTGTCAGCCGAAGTCCTACCTGCTTTTGCTAAGGAAATGGAGAGAGCCTACGGTATTGAGTCGGTTAAAAAGATTGAAACTTTAAATACTAAGATAGGAACTCTTACTGGTACTTGGCAAGAATTTGTACTAACATTGTCCGAAGGTGATAGTGCTTTGTCGGGAGTTATGCAGTGGTTTTTAGATATGGGAACTAGCGTTATAACTTGGTTTATAGAGGCTATTGAGGATGGGGTTCAAAGGGTTAGAAGGCTACAAGCAGAAAGTTCTGTTAAGGTGTCAGCAAAAATAAGAGATAAAGCAGAGAAGGATGTTCTTACAAACAACCCACAATTAAGAGCAGAAAAAAAGATTACAGACGAAATACAAGAGCAAACTCGCTTAATTGAAATACAACAAAAGAGAGGGGAAAAAGGTTTAAAAGAGATTGTAAGGCTGAATGAAGTTATAAGAAAACTAGCATTAGAAAGAAAAACATTAGGAGAAAAAATAGACGACCAAGAATTTATAAATGCTGGTAGTGAGATACCTAGACTTCAAAAAGACTTAGACAAACTTACAAATACCATAAGGGTTTTAGATAAAGAAGGTAATGAGGTAACTATTGGTAATTTGAATATTGATTCTTCAAAACCAGTAAGAAGGAAGATAGACGACATTAAATCATGGCTTCAAGAGGTTACTGGTTTTCAAGACGCTATGAGTGGTATGGGGATTGATACTTCGAGTGCTTCTGATATTGAAATTAAAGAATGGGAAGACAAGCAAGTCGCTATTGCAGAAACAAAAGAAGAGATGGAGCAATACATGGAAATATTGGAAAAAAGTACATTAAAACCACTTCCACCACCACCAACAACAGGAACAAAAGGTCGTAAAATTAGGTTCGCTAAAGAGTATGAGGATGATAACAAGAATTTTATTTTAGCCGCACAAAAAAGACAATTAATATTACAGAACGCTATTGATTTAGAAAATGTAACTTTAGAGGGTGCTTTTAGAAATAGGCAATTAATACAAGACGAAGAAACTCAGATAAATGAATGGGCACAAGAAGACGAAAAAAATGCTTTAAAACTTAAACTTAAAAACGAAAGAGCAAGGTGGGACTTAACCTTAAAAGGTTTTGAAGAGGGTACTCAGAAGTATAAGGCTCAACTTGAGCAACATACAATAACTGTTACTCAAATGACCGAAAGACTAGAAAAAGGTCTTGAGGATATTGAAGCAAAATATGCTTTGAAAAAACAAGTAGATTTACTTGCTGATTATGATGCTAGGTTATCTATAATAAAAGACTTTTACGATGCAAAAGCCTTGATAATAAATAATGAATTTGACGCAGAGCAAGGAGGTAGGGACGCTAGGAGACTTAAAGTAGCGACAGGAACTCCTGCGGCTAGGGATTTAGATAACGAAAATCAAAGGGCTGTTCACGAAAAAAACCAAGCACTTTTAGATAATTTAATAGCAACACAGGTAGATTTATTGGCTAGTACTATACTACTACAAGACCAAACAGGTATAAAGGACGCTGAGGCAGTTAAAGGAATCGAGAGTATTATAGCAGCATTAAGAAAACAAAAAGTAGAGTTCAAGACTCAAGAAGAGTTACTTTATACAGGAACAGACGCTTGGCAGAACTGGGCGAAAAAAGCAGTTGAGGTTGCTAACGAAATAGGTAATGCTATAAACGCTATGTTTGATAGGCGTATCGAGTTAATTGATAGACAAATAGAAAAGGAAACAGAGATGTTTGACAAGTCTCTTGAGATGGCTAAAGATGATGATGCAGAGAAAGCGATTATAGAACGTAACAAAGAAAAGAGGATTCAAGAACTTGAAAAAAGAAAGAAAAAGGAGCAAATAAAAGCAGCGAAGTTTAATAAGGCTTTATCTTTAGCTACTGCAGCAACAAGTGGTGCTATAGCAATTATAAACGCTTTCAGAACAACACCTGTGGCAACGGTTGGTATTCCTTTGGGAATTGCGATGAGTGCTATAGTTGCCGCACAAATAGCCACAATAGCACTAGCACCGATACCTGCCTTTGCAGAGGGTGGTGAAATGACTTATGACGGAAAAGCCTTAATTAATGACGGAGGTAATATGGAGTACGTTCAGAGAGGTAATGATATTTTAACTGCACCAAACAAGAACGCTGTTGTTGATTTGAAGAGAGGGGATATTATACATAAAGATTTTGATAATTTTATAGACTCTAATAAAAGTTTCTTCTTAGATAACGGTATATTTGGGTTTGGTAAGAAGGAAATGGATGAGCAGTTGATTTCTAATGCTATTGAGAAAGGATTTGAAAAAGCGAAAATAAATAATAAAGTTACCGTTTTAAATAAAATGGAAGACTCAAGTTACAAAGAGAAGATGTCTAATTGGAATTAAAATAAAAAATGAGTAGACAGTTTATAGAAAGAGCAGATTACGTTAGGTTTTCATTACAGGTAAACAACAATAGTCCTCATCTTATGAAAGAGGAGCCAGGTGGTTGGAAAGAAGACGGGTTGGAAATTATTAGGAATAAAAAATATCATGGCGTTTTTGTTCAGTTCTCTGGCGACCTTAAATTCACAGGTTACGCTAAGGATTTAATAATAAAAGCCTTGAAGGATTACGGAATAAATGTAAACATATACTTGACTAAGGAGGTTTTAAGAAAAGAGTCTTCATATAAATCTGATGGTTCTGACGAGGTTAAATACAAGGAAGTTTATAGAGGTATAGCAGACCCATTAACCATAAAGTATGATTTATCTTCTTTGACTTTAAATTTTAATTCTGATGAACTAGAGTCTATATTGAAATCACACGAGTCTGATGATTTTGAATTAGATAGGCAATACTCAATAGACAACGCTCCTATAGATGATTATACAAAAGCATCAATAAAAATAAAACCTAGAAATATTCAAGGAGTAGGAGAGCACAAAGACCAAGATGGGTTGAACGGTGTTCAGACTGGTGAGTTTAAGCATTTTAATAACCCAGTTAATTTTATAAATCATAGAATATCTATAAAAACATCATTTATAACTAAAGGTCTTGCTAGACATGTAGAAGTTAATGCTAATGAATTTAGTTCTGCTGATAATAGTCACCATCAAGACAATATGTTTTACAACGATAGTTTAAGTAGTGAGGATGGGGGTAATGATTCTTTAAATGTATTAACAGAATTAAAACTTGTTATAAAAATGAGTCTTAGTTTGGACTTGACTAGAAGAACCGAACCAAACACTCTTGCCTACGCTTACTTACAAAGGTATGAGTACGATTCTGTGAATAACGATTATGTTAGAGTCTTAATAGACGGTAGTAATCAAGGTTATGGTCAGTTGTCAGATTATCCTCTATCTACTGAAAATTGCTATAGAAACTTAATAAATATTGACAAGGAGGTTTTATTTCCATCTGGAGACGTATTACCAACAACTTCATTCTCAGTAATAATACAGATATTTAATCTTGAGACGTACAATTATGGGTCTTCTACTAGAACGGTTGGTTTTGTTTTGACAATACCAAATTACAATATGAAACTCTATGAAGATACTATTTATAATGAAGAAACAAAACACGATTCTAGTTTTGTAAATAATGTAGCGTCTAGGATTTTGGAGATAATTACAGGAAAAAAGAATAAGTTTTTTTCTAAGTTGTTTGGTAGAAACCTATCTTATTTACCGTCTGCTTCTAGTGGTATTGATTATGGAATACCTTATCAAGATTATAGTTATGAAAATACAGGAGAACAAGGTCACGTAGCGTTAATACATGGTATGGATATTAGGGCGTTTAACCCAGAAACATCACAACTATATAAAGAACTAAGCACTTCTTTTAAAAACTTAACGGATGATTTAATATCAACATTCAATATAGGTGTAGGTATAGAAAATTCACCATACGGACAGAGGGTTCGTTTTGAGAAATTAGAATATTTTTTCCAAAATAAATATGTTGTAAATTTAGAAAATAGTATTGAGTTAAAGTCTAGGAAGGTTGATAACGGAATGTTCTTTTCGGCTTGTGAGTTTGGGAGTACTAAGGGTGGCGATTACGAGCATGAAGTAGGATTGGACGAGCCAAATGTTAAATCAGCATACGTAACCCCATTAAGAAAAACAAACAAAAAATACAACAAAGTATCTAAAATTCGTTCAGACGAATATGGTATGGAATTATTAAAAAGATACCCTGCTAGTTTAAATGAATTAGAAGATAGGTCTGGAGATGCTCATATTTGGTATTTAGATTTAAAATGGGATTCACCAAATAATACATATACTCAATTAGATTGGGAAGATTCTCTTGCTGAATTACCCGTAGGAGTACACTCACCAGAAACTTATCATAATTGGAAGTTCACGCCTAAAAGATGTATGTTAAGGCACGGATGGATATTAAGAGCAGGTATGGAGGTTTACGAATTAATGAGTAACGAGTTTTCTCTTATTAACTCAAATTCAAATATAAATTTAGAGACTAGGTTAATTTCAGAATCACTACCTGTAAAAGAAAAAGAAAATGTAAAAGTTAGGGATTTAGGTAGGAGTTTTATACTACCAGAAATAATAACATTTACCTACCCTATTGATGATGATATGTTAGAATTGTTAAATGGCTCTACTGAGATTTTAGTTGAGGGTAGTTTAGAGTTTGTTCCTAATTGGTATTTTCAAGTTAAATTTATAAATGAAAATGGACAAATTGAGAGAGGTTATATAAAAAGCATTAAGCCTAATAAAAATGAATGGGTTTTATGGAAGGCTAATGATGAGAATTTATTTTAGTTAGTGTAATAATTAATAGTATATTTGTTTAATTTAAAAAAGTAAAATGGCAATAAATATAATTTCAGCAAACATCATAGAGAACACAGGGGCACCTTGTGACTTTGTAGATGTTCAAGTTACAACTGAAAGTGTAATTTACGGATGGGTATCTTCTGATTCTGTCACACCAAATTTAGTCGGAGCATTAACTTTTATTGTTTCCTGCCCAAGAGGTATTCCTTTTAGGGTTGGTTTAATAGAAAGTGAGTTTGCTAGTGAAAGAATAAGTTTATCTGAATTTTTAGGTTCTTTATACTTCTTTTTCAGAAAACTATATTCTTCCGATATAAATATACATACAGAGCCTAATTTAGATGGGACTAGCACTGTTGAAACTACCATATTTTGGACACAAGAGCCTAGTTTACCTTATCTTAGTCTACTTTACGAATATAGTATTGATAATGTTACGTGGCAATCAAGCAATTTGTTTTTAAGCGTTTCTGCTGGTCCTCAAACAATATATTTTAGAGACAACAAAGGATGTCAAGTACAAAAAGATATAACGATAGAACAAGGAGTTACTAACCCCTATGAAAGAATATTTAATATATCAAATGTAAATTCTGTTACTTTTTCTAAAGATGAGATATGGGATAGTTTACAAGGGGGTATATATAAGACTAAAGAAAATACCCTTGCTATGACAGGGATAGAAGAATGGTTATCTAGGGAGGCTATGATTTATAGGGTTAGTGATTCTATAAAAATACAATTCAAATCTAGTTACCCAACACACGAAGTGAAAGTACAAGATTGTAAAGGTGAGGATGTAGATTTAGTTGTAGGTGTTATAAGAAAATCAGATAATTTGGATTTATTTGAAAGTCTTGATTGCGTTTTATTTCACACTTCTAGTGGTCTTTTAGGAATGTATTTTACTTCGGGTAACTTTTACGATTCTTCGGGAGCAACTTTAGGCACATTTCAACTTCAAGGGAACTTACCAGACAGTGGTAAGATAGGTGCTATTATGCAAATACCTAGTTATGGTTCTCAACAAGTAGTAGATGTTGTTTATGACTCAACCGTTAATAAAAGAGTTTTAATTTTTAATACACCATCAGTAACTGTAGGTTCTACTATAATGAAGTCTCTTTATAATTTATTGGATTATAATATTTATGAATTTAGTATAGATTTCTCTGACATTGTTATACCTACAGGTTTAATGAGTCAAGTTAGGATTAAAATAAAAGCAGAAGACACTGTAAATGTTAAGGAAGAAAATCACTACTCTGAGTACATAGATATAATATCTGATAGCGATTGGGTAGATTTAGATGGGGAGAACTCTATGATTTCTATAGATTATTATAATAAAAATAATCAAGATATTTTTTATATTTACGGAATAAAGCATTTCTTTAGAACTGGAATAAAAAGCATAGAGGAGATTATAATAGACGAAAGCGAGTCTAGTATAGGGGATAAAACGACAAGTTTAATTACAAGTTCTGTTAATGAAGGAATCAGTATAGTTTTTGAGGAAGTAAACTATAGAGAAATGATTAAGATTGTGTTGGCTATATCTAGTGAAGATTTATTCATAAACGGAAAAGGTTACGTTAAACATGAAAATGTAAAAGTAGAAAAGATAAGCAACACAGGTTCTTACAGCATTGAATGTTCTTTGATTAGTTCGGGTCAGAGTTTCAATATAAATATAAACGGAGCAGTCGGAGGAGATGGTAACCCTATCTACTTACCTAAACTTATAGACGTAGGGACTGAAAATTATTTAAAAATTTAAAAATGGGAGTTTTAGAAGACCAAGTAGCACAGAATACAAATACCCTTCAAGCGATGGCAGACAACGCTAAGGAGATACAAGATTTAACTATTTTAGGAGTTCCTATTCTTGGTGATGAAAAAATAGCAATTCAACTATCTACAGGCGAAACCTTAAATACAACATTCAATGCTTTAGCGAGTTTCTTAGGTTATTCAGCAATAGGTATAACTGATATTTTTGCTAGTACTGGTATTGAGATTGATAAAACAGACCCACTTAATCCTATTATAAAATCTACTGTGACTGGTTCTAAAGTAGAGATAGGTGGTCAGTTTTTTGAATTAGTAAAGAACCCAGATAACAATGACCCTTTAAATGTAACCACGCTTGAAGTTAGCGATATAATAAAAGGTTTTGATAGTAATCTTAGATATATTGAGTCGGTTTATTTAGGTGGAGACGAGTCTCTTTTTGATGACGATACGGTATATACTCAGTTTGGTGGTTATCAATTGCAATAATAATAATAATTAAAAATGGAAACAATGAAGAAAATTCAAATTTTAACACTATTGATTTTAATTTCAATAGGTTGTCGCTCTCAGAGTATTATAAATGCTCCAGAGAAAACTGACAATATAACAGGACAAACAAAGATTCTTTTAAAACAAGGCAACAAGGCTTATAGCACTGCTTTAGATTCTTTAGGTATTATAATAGGCTCTCTTGAAACAATAGACGAAGGAAATGGTGATGGAATAATAATAAAAGGAAGAGATGCTTTAAACTATGGAAATGTAGGGTTAAGAGCAGTTGATTTGAGTTATAATAATTCAGCATCTTCGACAGCAGGAGCGACAGGTGATTATTCATTTGCTGGAGGTAATTATGCGAGAGCACAAGGAGATTATTCTTTTGCTTTTGGTGATGGTTCTCGTGCTCCTAATAATTATTCTGTTGCTATTGGTGATGGTGCTCTTGCAGATGCAGATTTTGCTTTTGCACTTGGAGAAAATAATTGGGCGAGGGGAAATTATTCTGTAGCATTAGGTTATCGAAATGTTGCATTAGGAGAAGCTTCTTTTGCTTTAGGATATGATAGCGATGCTACGGGAAATTATTCTTTTACTTCGGGTCTACAGAATCAAGCAATTGGTTCGTCTTCTTTTGCTGGAGGGACATATTCTATTGCGACAGGTGATGATTCATTTGCTTTTGGTCTTGGTGCTATTACGAGCCAAAACTATTCTGTTTCTATTGGGCAAGAAGCAGAAGCGTATGGAATTGGGAGCTCTTCTTTTGGTGCATTTGCTCATTCGACAGGAGATTATTCTACTGCATTTTCAAATTCTGAATCTATAGGTAAATATTCTTTTTCAATAGGTTTTTCAACAAGAGCAGAGTCTTACTCAGAAATATCAACAGGTACATTTAATACACTATACACACCTAATAGCACGAGTGCTTTTGATTTAACAGATAGGCTATTTAATATTGGAAATGGAACTACTAACTTATTAAGAAGTGATGCTTTTACTATTCTTAAAAACGGA
>TARA_R110000765_G_scaffold345792_2_pt1 | contig 16466 bp, 25 predicted proteins | sample TARA_R110000765 | Tara Oceans TARA_R110000765 (sample SAMEA4398168) | marine metagenome | biome: Polar Biome; feature: [MES] marine water layer (ENVO:01000295) within the mesopelagic zone...; material: water (ENVO:00002006), including particulate matter (ENVO:01000060) such... | reverse complement strand
ATCTAACAGCCTGCGAACTAGATAAAGAATATTTTGAGGCAAGCCAGAAAAGACTAAAACAACATACAGCACAATTAAGGATTTTATGAAAGATGAGTATTATTTTGATACAGAAACAGCAGATAAAGCAGTTCAATTTATAGAGGAATATTTAACGCATACAAAAGGAGAATTAGCTAAAACTCCATTTATACTGCAGGAATACCAGAAAGAGCAAATTATTAGGCCATTATTCGGATGGAAGTGTAAAGATGGATCTAGAAAATATAGAACTAGCTTCATATTTCTACCTAGGAAAAATGGAAAATCTACACTAGCAGCTGCTATTATTTTAACTCTATTATACTTAGATGATGAATTTGGAAAAGAACTATATAGTGCAGCAAATGATAAAGAGCAGGCAAAGCTAGTATTTGAATGTGCTAGAGTTATGATAGAAAATAACCCTAAATTAAATAATTTTGTAGAAATATTTAAAAATAGTATAGTTTATAATTCTCAAGGATCATTCTATAAAGCAATATCTAGAGAAACAAGTACAAAACATGGTTTTAATGCATCTGGCTTTATATACGATGAGCTGCATGGAATGAGAGATGATGGTACTGAGAATTTATGGCAAGTATTAGAAACATCTACAGGAGCTAGAAAACAGCCAATGGGCATAGCTATTACTACTGCAGGATTTGATAAATATTCTGCATGCTATAAAATGTATTCCTATGCTTGTGATGTTAGAGATGGAATTATAAAAGATGAAAGTTTTTTACCTGTTATATTTGAAGCAGGGCCAGATGATGATATATCAGATCCTGCTACATGGGAAAAAGCTAATCCTGGCCTAGATGTATCTTTAAAAAGGTCATACATGGAGAGAGAGGCTAAAAAAGCCATAGCTCAGCCCTCAATGGAAAACATTTTCAGAAGGCTACATTTAAATCAATGGACTACATCACAATCTAGATGGATAAATGATTTAGATATAGTAGCTTGTAATGGTACTATTTCAGATGATATATTATTAGATAATCCTTGTTATGGAGGATTAGATTTAGCATCTGTTAGAGATTTAACATGCTTATCTTTATGCTGGAGAATAGGAGAAAAGATAATTTTCAAGCATTGGACTTTTATACCAGAGGATAAATTTGAGGGTAGAACTGGAGGAAAAGATGGAGTAAACTACATGGATTGGGAAGAATATTTAGAGGTAACTCCTGGAAATGTAACAGATTACAATTTTGTAAAAGCTAAAATATTTGAGTTATGTGAAAAATATAAAGTGCAATCTATAGCTTTTGATAGGTGGAACAGTAGCCAATTAGTAATTGAATGCATAGAGGAAGGCATTAAAATGAGTGCTTTTGGGATGGGTTACAAATCATTAAGCCCAGCAGCAAAGGAAATAGAAGCAAAAGTACTTACTAATGATCTAATCTATTTTAATGATCCATTAATTAGATGGCAGTTTAGCAATGTACAACTAGAAACTGATGCAGCAGGAAATATTAAGCCAAATAAAAAGCGAAGCTCAGATAAGATAGATAGTATCATGTCTATGTGCATGGCTGTAGGTGAGGAGATTTTTTCAGAGGCTCCTGTAGTGAGTAAATATGCTAGAGATAATAAAGGCTTTTTTACTATTTAAGCTATTGCTTTATTAAAAAATATTCATTAATTTGCAAAAAAATATATTTGATGGCTTTATTTGATTTTTTAAAAAGATCTACCAAATCTGCAGAATCTCCAGAACAGAGGAATTATGTAGATTATAGACTAGGATTAAATTTAAATCCTAGAGAAGTATTAGTAACGCCAGATACAGCATTAACATTAACAGCTGTCTATGCTGCAGTAAGAGTAATAGCAGAGACAATATCTCAGCTTCCATTAAATTACTATAAAAAAACTGATACAGGCAGAGAAATAGATGAAGAATCTTCTCTACAATTTTTGGTTCATTCTGAGCCTAATCAGATGCAAACAAAATATATTTTTTGGGATACTTTAATCTCTACCATGATTTTATATGGTAATGCTTATGCATATATTGAAAGAGATAATAGAGGCTTACCATTAGCATTAATTTTATTGCATCCAGATGAGGTAAAAGTAAAAGTAAAAAATGGCCGAGTAACTTATGAAATTAGAGAAGATTCTACTTATGATGCATCTGATATATTACATATTCCAGATATGACTTTAGATGGATTTGTAGGTATTTCTCGTATTAGCATGGCTAGAGATAATATTGCTTTAGGTATAGCAGCTCAAACATACGGAAAAAATTTCTTTGAATCTGGAGGTAAAATTTCTGGAGTATTAAGGCATCCAGGCCAATTAGGCACAGAGGCCATGCAAGCTCTATCTGGTCAATGGCATTCAACTTATCATAGTGGATATAATGGATCTTTTAAAACAGCAGTTTTAGAGGAAGGAATGGATTATAAACCTATTCAATTAGCCCCAGATCAAGCTCAATTTCTAGCTACTAGAAAATTTAGTATTGCTGAAATTAGCCGATTGATGAGGGTTCCAATGCATTTATTAGGAGATCTAGAAAAATCTAGTTTTTCTAATATAGAACAGCAAGGAATTGAATTTGTTCAATATTGTATATCTCCTATATTAGTAAAAATAGAACAAGAATTAAATAAAAAATTGATCTTTGAAAATATGAAAGGTCAAAGATATTTTGAGCATAATATAAACTCTCTAATGAGAGGAGATTCTAAAACTAGAGGAGATTATTATGCTAAATTATTTAGTGTAGGAGCAATCTCACCAAATGAGATAAGAAGGAAAGAAAATCTTAATGATGCTAAAGATGGTGATGGGCATTATGTACCTATGAACATGATTAAAACAGATCATAAGCCTAAAGAAGCTGCTCCTAAAAAAGAAATAATTATAGAAGATGAAACAGAAGAAATTAAAAAATAATCTAGAAGTTAGGCAATTCGATTGCCAGGAGTTAAGAGCAGAAAATACTGCTGATGGTGTAATTGTTAGAGGTTATGCTGCTGTATTTGATTCTCTTTCTGAGGATCTAGGAGGATTTAAAGAAACTATTAATAGATCAGCTTTTGATGGAGTTCTTGAAGATGATGTAGTAGCTCTATTAAATCATGATAACAATATAGTATTTGGTAGAACTAGTAGTGGAACGCTTAAACTTTCTGTAGATGAGAGAGGCTTAGTATCTGAGATTAAAATGCCTAATACACAAGCAGCAAAAGATACTATTGCTCTTATGGAAAGAGGAGATATATCTAAAATGAGTTTTGGTTTTTATGTAAATAAGGATGATTGGAAGGAATCAGAAAGAGGTTTTGTAAGAGAGGTTAAGGAGGTAAAGAGGCTAGTCGATATTAGCATCGTTACAAGGCCAGCCTATAACGAAACATCTGTAGGATTACGATCTTTAGATCTTTATAGACAATCTAAAACTGAGGATTTAGGATTAAGTAAACTAAAGTTTAAATTATTAAAATTAAAGTGATGAAAAAAACTATTAAACAACTAAAAGACTCTAAAAATCTTGCATTAAATACTATGCAAAATTTAATAGATAATGCTGAAACTGAGGATAGAAATTTATCTACAGATGAGCAGAACGCATGGAATGAAGCAGAAACTACTGCTACAGATATGACTGCAAGAGTAGATAGATTAGAGAGATCTATGAACTTAACTAAAACTCCTGTGGTTCCTGTTACATTTGAGACTCAAAATGTAGCTAAAACAGATAAAGATCTTAAAAGATTTAGTTTTTCTGCAGCATGCCAGGCAGCCTATAACGGCCAAATGGATGGTATTGTTGCTGAAATGCATTCGGAAGCTAGAAACGAAAATAAGAGCCGTTTATTTAGAGGTGTAGGGATTCCATCAATAGCTTTAGAGCATAGAGCATCTCAAGATTTACCTGCAGCTGCTGGTAATGTACGACCTACAGATGTAAGCTCTTTTATTGATCAATTACAGGCTAATCTTGTAATGGTTCAAGCAGGAGCTAATTTTTATTCTGGAATAACTGCAGATCGTAAATTTCCAATTATAGGAGGTATTACATCTGGCTTTATTGCTGAAGGTGGTGGATCTGGACAAACTGCAGCAGGTAATATAGATGAAATTACATTAAGTCCTAATAAACTTATTTCTGTTGTTTCTATGAGTGCTGAAATGATGACTCAAAACGCATCAGCAGAGGCAGCTCTTCAGAGAAACATGGCAAGATCTATTTCTGCATCATGGGAAAAGGCATTATTACAAAATGATGCTACTACTGCAAGTGGGCCAAACTCAATTTTTAATACTGCAGATGCATTAACTATAGCAGCATCTATAACTAAAGCAGAATTATTTGCAGCAGAAAAAAATATTCTAGCTAAGAATTTTAATCCTGCATCTGGTAACTTTGCATATATTTTTAATGCTGGTGGATTAGCTAAATTAAAAGAAGAGGCTGGAGTTGATTATGTTCAAGCTTATGCTGATTTTGCTTCTAAAACAGTAAATGGTTATCCATATTTTGTAACACAAAATTTAGGTACAGATGATACAGATCCATCTGAGGCTATGATGTTTGGAGATTATTCAGATGTACATTTAGCTACATTTGGCGGATTAGATATTATTTCTGATCGCTATACTGATGCTGCAAAAGGTTTATCTAGATTAGTTATTGTTTCTTTAGTAGATGGTAAAGTAGCAAGAAAAACTGCAACATTAACATCTTTAGTAAAAGGTGTAGTAGCTTAATCAATTTTTTAAAAATTAGAAGGGGGTAGGTATTCCTGCCCTCTTTTTTTATATCTGAGATATGAGAAATGCTAAAATACATGAGTATACTGGTACAGAGATTATATCTCTTCCAGAGGCTAAGCAATATTTAAGAGTTGATTTTGCAGATGATGATACATATATTACAGAGCTTATAAAAATTGCTAGAGTACAAATTTTAAAAGATACTGCTCAAGTTATTGTAAAACAAACTATTACAGAAAATAGAAATAATTGGGGATCTTTAATATTTGGCCCTAATATATATGGTACTGATTTAGTAGTTAATTTAAGTTATGTTGGTACTTTTGATAAAACAATCCATACATTAGAAATTAAATATTATGATACTGCTAATGTTTTACAAACTTTATTATTAGGTACAGATTATAGAATTATACAACATCAAGGATTATTAAAAATTCAATTTATTAATACTTTTAATACCTTTGATAGATTAGATGCAATTAGTATAAAGTATGAAATTGCTCCAGAAAATGAAGATACAATCAGACCATTAAAAATAGCTGCTTACATGTTAATCCAGCATTTTTATGATAATAGATCTGCTGTATCATTTTTAAAAGTAGATGAGATGCCATTGGGTTATAAAAATATAGTTAATCAATACAAAAATTATATTTGGCAATGATAAACCCAGGGAAATTAAGATATAAAACACAACTAAATTTATATACCTTAACTCAACAAACAGATTTCGGAGATATGAAAAGCACAGGCAGCATTATAGAAACTAGATTTTGTGATATTAAATGGCTTCCAGGATCTGAGAGAGTAGATGCAGAAGTATTAAATTTAATTAAAAATGCACAATTTACATATAGATTTGAAACTATAACTAAATTTATAGATAGAATAGACTCTATTACTTATGATGGTGATGTTTTTTATATTAAATCTGTAGAGTATAAAGGCCAGGGAAATCAGCAGTTAGTAATTATTAAAGGGCATACAGCTGTTAACTAATGCCTATACTGCCTAAATTTTCTCTTACAGGAGATAAAGAATTAGACAAACTCTTAAATCAATTAGGTAGAGAGGCTATAAAGGATGAAGAAATAAAAAGAACTTTAAAAAGGTTAGCAAACCCATTAATAGAAAAAATTAAAAGTATTACTCCATACGATAGTGGAGATTTAGAGGAGAGTTTCGGAATTATTAGAGGTTTAAGAGGTAAGAAAGGGAAACCATTTGTTTTAATTGGGCCTAGATATTATTCACCTTATAAAGGATTTCATGCACATTGGCAGGAATACGGAGCAGAAAAATATAATGTATCTTATGGAGGTGCTAAAATGATTTTTAAAGGTTTTCAATCATGGAAAGGCTCAGGATCTGAGCAGATGAAAAGAGAGCTAGTATTACTACTAGAAAAGAAACTAAACAAGCTAAAAAAATGAGTGTTACAGCAGGTTTATTTGTAGGAAAAGCAATTTTTAATATATTATCAAATGGTATTACTGCATCTGTGCAGGGCATGACATTAGGCAAAATACAGCCAATGCCAATGCTAGATCAAGGCAGCCCAGAAATAGGAGTTCTATATGAGGTTTCTGGAATGTTGCCTATAAATATTAAAAGATTATACAGAGTAATTACTGCTCCTGTATACATGGTAGATATATCTATTGAAGTTATACACATAGATTATTCTACTTGTACAGCTTTAGCTGATGCAGTTTGCCAGGATTTACAAGGTGCAGCAGGAACATATAATACTATTAAAGTTAATGGTTTTAACTTAGATGGAATGCAGGAAGGTTACAACAAAGAAAGAAAGTATTATTCTAAGCTTATGAGTTTTCAAGCTAGAGTATTGCTATAGATAAATTTTTTAATTAAATTGCAAACATAAAAAAAAGGAAAAATGGCTACAGGTTTAATGAATGGTACAGATCTTATAATTAGGGTGGGTACTGATGACACAAGCGAAGCAATTATAGCTTCAGCTACAACATGTTCTTTAGAGCTATCTATGGATGAAATAGATCAGACTAATAAATCATCTGGAGGCTGGAAAGCTATCATGGGAGGTTTAAGATCATGGAGTGTATCAGCAGAGGCATTATATCAAAATGAAGCTGTTGCAGGCTCTAGTGATTATATTGATTTTTGGAATCATATAGGGCAGGCTACAGGAGATGGTGCATTAGCTCGTACACCAGTATATATAGAATTACAGCATGCACAAGGAACAGCCGGAGATTCTAATGTATTTTATTCTGGCTATGCTTATGTAACTAGTTTATCAGTAAATGGTGGTACTGAGGATCAAGCATCATATTCTATTTCTTTAACTGGAACAGGAGTATTATCTAAAACAGCTGTTGTATAATGGCTAAAGCAATTCCGGTTATAATAAATGGCAAAGATTATCCTGTAAAGTATGGAATGGCAGCCCTTAGAGCTTTTAGTGATGCTACAGGTATTACTTTAGGTGAACTAGGTTCTATAGGTGAAAATATGACTATTACGCAAGCTTTAGCTTTAGTATGGGCAGGTCTTAAAGATGGTGCTAGAGTAACTAAAACAGATTTTAATTTATCTATAGATGATATTGCTGATTTGATTGATGAAGATGATACTGCTATGAATAAAGTTCTAGCAGTTTTTGAGCATTCATTAGGAGCTAAAAAAACATCTAAGGTAAAAAAAAAGAAGTAGGTACTATAGATAATAATCCAATTAAGGATTATGATCAATTAGAAAAAGTAGCTTTTGGATGGTTAAATTTGTCCCCAGATGAATTAGATAATTTAACACCTAGAGAATTTAATAATAAATTTAATGGGTTCGATGAGCTACAAAATTTAAGAGATAGATCTGAATGGGAAAAATTCAGAATGCTAGCAGCTACTCTATTAACTCCTCATACAAAAGGAGGTAAAGGAATCAAGCCTCAAAAATTATGGCCTTTTGCATGGGATCAAAAACCTAAATCTGGTCAGTCTGAAAAAATGAGTGAGCAGAGATTAGATTACTTAAATAAAAGGTCTAAATTACTAAAAAATGGCTAAAGGTGTAAATGTAAGATTAGGAGCAGATATTACTGATTTTCAATCTAAGATGCGTAAAGCCTCTAAGAGTTTTAAAAAAACTGGTGCAGCTCTAAAAAAAACAGGTAAAGCCATGACTATGGGCTTAACTGCTCCTTTATTAGCTTTTGCTGGTGCATCTATAAAAGCATTCGATACTCAAGCTAAAGCAGAGGCTAAATTAAATACAGCTTTAAATGGTAATATAGAAGCTTTTAAATCTCTTAAAACACAAGCACAAGAATTACAGAAAATTACTCTATTTGGAGATGAGGAGACAATGGCAGCACAGTCTATGCTGGCATCTATGGGATTAGAGGAGGAGGCAATATTAAGACTTACTCCATTAATTCAAGATATGGCTACAGCTAAAGGAATGAATCTTTCAGCAGCAGCAGATCTAGTCGCAAAATCTGTAGGATCTTCTACCAATGCCATGAGTCGATATGGTATACAAATAGAAGGAGCTGTAGGAAGTCAAGAAAGATTAGAATCTGCAGCTTTAGCATTAAGTAAACAATTTAAAGGGCAAAGTGAAGCAGCAGCTAAAGCTGGAGCAGGAGGATTAAAACAACTACAAAATAAATTAGGTGATCTAATGGAGGTTATAGGAGGCATGCTTATGCCTATTTTAGACTCCTTAGTAGGTGGGATTAATGGAATGTTAGATTCCTGGAATAGTTTAGATAGTGGTTTAAAAATAGCTATCATTACTTTAGGTGGTATCTTAGCTGCTATAGGCCCAGTATTATATATAGTGGGTTTACTAACTACTGCAATAGGTTTTATGATCAGCCCTATAGGGATAACAATAGCTATATTAGCAGTATTAGCAGCTGCATTTATATATGCAGCCGATAATATGGATGCACTTAAAGAAGTAGGTGCTTTAGTTTTTGCTACTATTCAAAATGCAGTTATTTCTTGGTTACAATTTCTAATTAATAATAATCCTTTTGCATTATTAATAGAAGGTTATAATTTAGTAGCAGAGGCATTCGGCAAGGATAAAATTACTTTTTTTGAAGATGTAACAGATTCTTTAGAAGGCTTAAAAATGAAGATTCCAGAGGTTACAACTGAATTTGGTTCTTTTGGTGATGCTGTTTCTAATGCAGCTACAAAAGCTAAAGATGCTTTATTTGGTATAGGTGATGATTTAGGAGTAGGAGCAGAGGTAAAAGGCTCTGTAGTAATTGCTGGAGCTAATGTTGTTGCTGTAGATATTCCAAAAGTAGAAGAGGAATCTGAAATAATAAAAAATTCATACGGAGAGAGTATTGAAGTATTAACTGAAAAAATGCTATCTCTTAAAGATGCTACTAAAGAATTTGGTTTAGCAATGGCTCAAGATTTTGCAGGTAGTATGGCAAACGCTGTAGTAAGTGGAGAGAATTTTTTAGATTCAATGAAGCAAATTTTTGTAGATCTAGCAAAACAAATTGCAGCAATGATTATAAAAGCAGCTATTTTAGCAGCTATATTTGCAATGATTCCAGGAATGGCCCCAACAGCAGGAGCTTCAAATTTTGTTGGTTTACTTACAGGATCATTAACAGGTAAAGCATCTGGAGGATCTGTAATTGCAGGCCAGCCTTACATGGTAGGAGAATCTGGAGCTGAGATGTTTATGCCTGGCCAAAGTGGAACGATTATCCCTAATGGAAATCTAGGAGGAGGCTCTAATATACCAGATGTTAGAATTAGTGGATCTGATTTAATGTTGGTATTTAATAGAGAGAATAAAAGAAGAAACGGAGTAAACAGATAATTATGAGCCTAATATTATACTCTTCAACTTTCAAAACTCAATACGATAGAGAATATACTATCAAAATTAGAAAAAAAGATACTACAGGAACAACTCAATATTTTGATTTGTCTAGTGAAGGATTTATTTTAAAATACGATCAAGGAAGTAATTTAAGACTAGCAGAATTAATGCCTAGTGTATTAACTTTTGGCTTTATTATTAAAAATGAAGTTGAAAGATTATTTGTAAAAGATTTATTATCTGCTCCTAGAGGAGAATATTATATTAGAGTTTATAGATCAGGCTTATCAGATGTGTACTGGGCAGGATGGATAGAGCCAGGATTTGATTCTTATTCTGATACAGCATATCCATACAAAACAGATATAAGAGCTACAGATTCTTTAGATGTTGTAGTAGATAAATATACAAATGTACAGAATTTAATTCCTACAGATAATTTTAAGGATCTAAGGTTTCCAATGAATATATTAGCAGATAAATATGATTTTACTACTTTATTTGCTACTCCTTTATATAATTTTGCTATTCAATGGAAAAATAATCAAGGCTCTACAGATCCTTTAATAGATCCATCTACTGAAACTTTTTATAATAGGCAAGCTTTTGTAGATAATAATATAGATTTTCCTAATATAATTAGAGATATATATTCTGAGATAAAAGGAGTTTATAAATCTTTTGCATGTAGAGTGTTTTTTAGTGAGGGGCAATATAGAGTAATACAAGATAATACTTATAATTTTGCTTATAAAGAGTGGATATATTTAAACCCAGAACAAAGTACAGCATATCAAATTAACACTCCTAATAATCAAATTTCAGTAGATAATTCTTTATTACCTACAGATACAAATAATGCAGTAGCTATATCTGGAGCTACACATACTTTTGATCCAGAGCTTAACTCAGTTAGGGCAAATTTTGTTTTTGGAGATGCTGGAGCTGTATTTGATCCATCAGAGAATTATATAAATTTAACTACAATAGGAATTTTAGGAGGTGGATCTGCTAACATGTTATTAAGTTTAAATTTACAGACTCAACAAACCCATTTAATGCCTAATCCATCTGGGCCTTATCAACCATTAGGAGTATCTGGAGGAGTGCAGCAGAATAATCTACAAGGATTAGCTACTAGTACATTGTTTACATGTAAGTTTAAATCTGGATCTTATTATTTAAATTGCAATATTAATTTAAATTCATCTGATAATGGCTCTAATGTATCATTAGGTAATTTCGAATGGACTCAAGATGCTAATAATGAAGTTAGAGTTCAAGGAACGGCCCAAAATCCCTTTTGTACTCCAATTTTTGACTATGCATATCCAAACGCTACTACTACAATAAAGTTATATTTTACAGATTTAGAAATTCCTGCTCCTCCCTTTTTTGGAGAATTACAATTTTCTTATAGCACATTTATTACATTTTTGAGTGCTGTTCCAGATATACCATTAACAGAGAGTTATGATGATATAATAATATCTGTTCCTAATTGGTTTAATCCTCCAGCTGCTCCATTAACTACACTACAGCAAATAAATACAATGGCTCAAATGGGAGGCCCTACAATGATAATAAATCCTTGTACATTAGCCTATGCTGCTAATAATACAAATAATCAAGGTGCAGTATATATGGCCCAGCAAACGCCATCAGTTACAAACCCAGATTTTAATTTAGGAGATGTTAAATTAGGTGTAGTATTAGGTGATTCTGACAGTATAAAAACTTTAGCTTATAATAATAGTGGTACTTATACACCTATTACAGGGATGAAAAATGTTAATTATGGATCATTTATTTCTCCAACTAGATTACTTTGTAGAGAATATCTAAAGGGACAAAATAAACCTGTTAATATATGGCAGGGATCCATAGAATCTACAAATTATGAAGCATATAAATACTTATATTTTGAAGATTATATTAATACTACACCTAGTAAATGGATATTTACGCAAGGTAGTTATAATGCAGCTGATGAACGATGGAGTGGATCATGGTATAAATTAGATGTAAATGAAACTGAGGTATTTAATGAAACAGAAGATATAAATAATGATATAGATCCTCCATTTGAACCTGGCCCAGATGTTCCTAATGATAACCCCCCAAAAGGAAGGACATCAGTAAAAATACCAAAAGGAAATAATGTAAATAATGCAGTACTATCATTAATTAAAAGTAATGAGATAGGAATAATTACTAATATTATACCTGCAGGAATCTATACAGATGGTGATGAATTTGATCTAACAGGCATAAAATGTGAATTAAAAATAAATCAAAAAATAATGCTTTGCGATAATAACGCAGGTAATTTTACACATTTAGAAACATTTGCTGCAAAAGCAGCAGGTAGTATTAAGATTAGTATAAAAGCTAAAACACTATCTAGAGATTATCCTATAGGATCAGTTTTAATTATTCAAAGTAATGATTTAACAAATGTTATTACATCAGCTCCTAATTTAGCACTAGGAGTTACAGCTAATAGAATATATATCAAGCCTGATCAATTCAAAACATGGAGTAGCAGTAGTATACAAAGTTATTCTAGAGATACATTAGGAAGTGTACAACCTAGCTCTTATGCTAGTAGGACTAAAGTATACGCAAGTACATTTGTGCCAGCAGGTTATAAAGTAACAGGTTTTGAAGTTTTCTCGAGCCAAAACAGAGCAATACAAGCTTTATCTGCTAGAATTGCAAACGATTCTGTTGCTAGTATTGGAACAGGTACAGCAAATACTTTTCAACTAATAACGGCCTGGAATAGTGTAAATGGAGATTATTTTATACTAACTTATGAGATCGGAGCGAGTTCGGATGAGATCTATGGAGCTGAACTACATATAACTTTAATATAATGGATAAAGATACAACTGAAAGCATATTAATAAATGGAGCTGCAATTGGGTTAAGTTTTACAGATGTAGAGCCTATATTAAGAATATTAGGCCTTGTAATAGGTATAGCTTTTACAGCATATAAATTTTATATAGCATATAAAAATGAAAAAAGCAGTATTAATAAGGATTAACGATAATGGTACTCAAACTCTAGGCAGGCTATTTATTTTCAATGGCTTAGATATAGATTTTGAATGTACTACTTTAGAGTTACCTTTTAAAAATAATGCTAGAAATAAATCATGCATTTTATCAGGAAGATATAAAGTATCTCCTAGAAATAGTAAAAAGTATGGAGATCATTTTTTAGTAGAAAATACCTTATTAAGAGATTTTATATTAATACATGAAGCAAATTATTATACAGATTTAAAAGGATGTATAGGAATAGGAGCAGATTTTATTGATATTAATAATGATGGTGAACTAGATATAACTAGCAGCAGAGATACAAAAAAAGAGCTTTTAAATATAGCTCCAGATGGTTTAGATTTGATAATATTAGCTCCTTAATAAAAATAATACTCTATTTTTTTGCTTATTAAAGTTTAAAGTTTAACTTTGAACCATCAAACAAACTAAAAAGACAAGATTATGACTAAAGCAAGATTCACAAAAGGGCAAAAAGTAAGATACGATGGAATCGAGGGATTCATTAGAAGCGTAAGCGTACACTACGATGGTACAATTTACTACACAGTAAAGTATGGTAAGTTTTCAGCAACAGGTCTTACAAAGAACGACCCAATACAAGCAATATAATTTATAAACCTAAAGACTAAGATTATGACAAAAGAATTACTCAAAAAGCTACAAAGCCAAAAGCTAGAGCTAGTACATCTAATTACTTTGCAAGCTATAGCTGTAAGGCACATGCCAGATAACGGATCTTTAAATAATTTACATAGAGCTTTAAAACTAAATAATGAACTTATAAATCTGATCCATGATGGGAATAATTAGAAAAAAAGATTTAATATACAAACTATTATTAGAAAATCCTAATTTTAGAAATAATGACCAGGCCTTAATTAGTCATATTTGGGCTACAGAAATTCCTAATTTAGCTAATATTAATGGCTCAGATGTGTTATCATTAATAGCTAATAATAAACTTTCTAATCCTGTTAGCATTTGGAGAACTAGGCAAAAGATTCAACAACATATCCCAGCTGTTAGAGGTACATTATACAATAAAAGAATAGAAGCAGGAGAACAGATTAAAATAGAAATAGTAAATGAGGAAATAGATTTATCATGGCATATTTAGAAAGAAGTAAAAGATTAGAGTATTTAAAACTCTACAGAGTAAATAAGAAAAAAGAGAATATTAAAAAATTAGCTCAAAAAGTAAGATCTGGATATGTAGAAGATTCTACATGGGTTTTAGTAATGGGTGAATCTTATAAAGTAAGCACTAAAAATAGACAAAATGGAAAAAACTAGTAAAGTAAAAAATGTACAGGGAAACGGATCTTTTGATTGGAATGATAAAACATTCTATAAATTTTCTATTGATTTTGAAAATGGAGATAGTGGAGATTTTAACACTATAAACAAAGAGCAAAACAAGTTCATAAAAGGAGAAGAGACATCTTATACAATAGATACTAAAAATCCTCAATATCCTAAAATCAAGCCAGTTTGGAAGCCATCAGCAGGAGGTAATGGAGGTGGATTTACTCCAAAAGCTGCAGATCCTAGAAAAGAGCTTTTAATAGTTAAGCAAGTATGTATAAAAGCAGCTGCAGAGATGGTAGGCAAAAATGATCCAGGATCAGTAATTAATACAGCAGCTATATTATTAGGCTGGATTATGGAGGATAAATTACCTAATTCTGGCCCAGTTAAAAGAACTACATCAGTTAATGATAATTTGCCCTTTTAATGGCTATTATATACACTAGATTATTATTGTATAATCATGTTATGAAATCTAGATGTGAAACAAATAAAGCATGGGCTGTAAGTAGTGGATTTAAGAAATTATCATTTTTTAGTAAAAAACATTGTAATTTAATAAAACTAGATGATGATCATAATTATGAGTATTGTTTAGAAATTCCTGACTGGCTTTTATTAGTTAGTGATGATATTAAAAATGCAGTAGAATTTATAGAAAAAGAAAATGAGCAAAGAGATAAAGGAATTAATTAGAGTAAAAACTTATGCTGATTTGCATAAAGTAACTACTACTTCAGTTTATAGATGGCTAGATAAAAAGCAAATTAAATCTATTAATATAGATGGAGTTACATTTATAAAAAAAGGAGCTACAATAGATGCAGCTCCAATTAAAACAAAAAGATAAGACATGAATAAAATTACAACTTTAAATAAAGATGAGCAAATATCTTTACTTATTCTTTTAGCTACTTTTAAGAGTCTACATGAGCAGCTTTATAGTTTTAAGGGATTGCATGCCCAGAGAATTAAAATGAGATTCAATAATCTAGTAGCATGCTGTAGGGCATACGAAAAAGAAATAGATAGTAAATGGCTAAAAGATAATACGGATGCTGTAGATGAATTACATGATGCTATAACTGATCTAATATACATGCTTAGAGATGGTGTAGAAAAATTAGAGCCTAAAAAAGCTAAAAAGAAACCTACTAAAAAAGCTAAAAAATGAGAGATAGCTTTATATTTTATCGATCATTCTATGAAGCTACTCAATATCTAGAAAAGGAGCAAAAAGCTGATTTATTTGATGCAATAGCTAACTATGCATTAAACCAAAAGCAGAGTAAATTAGATAATATATGTAGTGCATTATTTAGCTTAATAAAGCCTCAGCTGGATGCTAACTATTCTAAGTATTTGAATGGTAAAAAAAAAGCTAAAATTAGCAAACCTGTAGCAAAAATTAGCAAACCATTAACTAATGTTAATGTTAATGATAATGTTAATGATAATGATAATGTAAATGTAAATGATTTATATATAGATTTTTTACATCTAAAATTATCTACTATAGAATTTAATAAGCTATTAGAATCTTATACTAAGGATCAGATAGATTATATGATAGGGCAAATTAAGAACTATAAAAAGAATAAAAACTATAGTAGCTTGTATCTAACATTAATAAGCTGGCTAAAAAAAGAGCATAAAGATGAAAAAAAACGAAGTAGCGATTTCACATCGAGCAGAACCTTTGGAGTTAGTTTATAGTAAACAAACTAAAATTAGAGATATAGATGATCATAGTATTATCTCTAACATGATTAATTATCTATATGTGCTATTAAATATTAAAAAGGATAACCAACTAAACGAAATAGAAGAAAGTGTCTTAAATGGCTTAATATTAAATAATTTTAAGAACTATTCTACAGATGAGATAAAGCATGCATTTAGATTAGCTGTAGCAGGAGAATTAAATATTGAGATGTATCAAAAATTAGATTCTGTTACATTTGGTAAAGTTTTAGTAAATTACAGAAAATATAAAGAGCTAAAAATAAAGAATTATATTATGACTAAAAAACAAAAAAAAGTTGAAATAACTCAAATAGAGAGAACTGAAATAGAATTACAATTTGTCGAAAATTGTGTAATTCCCTATATAGAGGAACACAAAGAAATGAAAAGGCCATTAATAAATTGGGCTACATTGGCAATATTTAAGCATTTTTGGGATAGAAAATCTATTAAAATTAGTACAGATGAAATAATAAAATTCAAGGCTTTAGGTGAAAAAGCTTTTAAAGAAGATTTAAAGAAGCAAAGATCTGAAGGAGTAAGAGTAGATTTAGAGCAAACTATGGGAAATAGAACAAATAAATTATACTCTAGCTGCATAGCTTTATATTATAAAATTGATGATATAATAGAGCTAGAAAAAATTAAAGAAATGGGCTGGGATGCAAAGCAATAGAACAGAGGCCCAGTTACAAAAAGCAGTAGTTGACTATATTAAACTCCAAT
>TARA_R110000765_G_scaffold154588_11_pt1 | contig 16476 bp, 10 predicted proteins | sample TARA_R110000765 | Tara Oceans TARA_R110000765 (sample SAMEA4398168) | marine metagenome | biome: Polar Biome; feature: [MES] marine water layer (ENVO:01000295) within the mesopelagic zone...; material: water (ENVO:00002006), including particulate matter (ENVO:01000060) such... | reverse complement strand
CGCAAGCGTCCGACGCAGACCTACATCGCTCGTCTATCTACCGCTGGGAATGATTCGGCGAACCTGAATCAATCCGTCCGGATTTTGGAAGACAATCTTGATCTGCAGATGGGATCGCTGCATCAACCCGACGACATCACCGCGTTGTTCATCGCGCCGTCTTCGAAGCGGTCTGCGGCAACCGACGAGCTTGTCAGCGATCTTCGTGAAGTCCAAGCACTCCAATGATCGCGTCCTGATGCGTGAATCGCATGGACAGCGATGGGTGTTTCGACGAAACTGAATGGGGTTGGGGTGTCCCGATCTGTTCGCTCAACAGAAGTCAGGCGGGGGAATCTTCGATCTGAACGGATGCGATCGCGGTCAATGTATCGGGCGCAAAGGTGAAGATTTTGTTGAGCCCCGACACGATCAGCACGGACATCACCTCATCGGTGACCGAACACAGCACCAATCGATGCCCCGTCTCTTCGAGCACCTTGCGGATGCGGAGAAGCTGAGCGATGTTGGAAGAGTTCACATAGCTGACCTCGTGGAAGTCGAGCACGACATGCGGCGCGTCCTTCGAGCTTTCAACCTGCTCGATTTGCTCGATCATGGACGCGAGCTCATCAGACAACGCCGGCTCGTCAGCGAGGTTGGCGATCGCGATTTCTGCTGACCAGTCAATAGACATCGGAACTCGTCCTTCCTGAAGCGTTATTCCGCGGCACCCGGGTCCGCTTCCTGTGCATGATCGCCATTATCACCGGAATCGTCCGATTCTTCAACCCGAGCAGCGGCGATCACACGATCATCGCCCTTGAGACCCACCACACGCACGCCCTGCGTGCCCCGACCGATCCGTGAGATCGATTCCACGGCCATCCGGACAAGCAGTCCACCACGAGAGATCACGACAACATCGTCGCTGTCGTACACACCCAGTGCGACGACGGCTTTGCCGTTGCGTGCGGTTGTTTTGATATCGCTGCGTCCCTTGCCACCACGCGACTGGCTCCGCATCGGTCCATTCTCTGGAGCAACACGGTACTCATCAACAACGGTTCGTTTGCCGTAGCCGTTCTCGCAGATGGTCAGGACACTCAGCCCTCGGTCGATGGCTTCTTGCGTTGTATGGCGGACCTCAGAATCATCGTCATCGGCGACCATCGGGACACGCATGATCCCAACGATTTCCGCGCCCTTGCCGAGCTCGATGCCCTTGACACCTGCGGCGGAGCGTCCCATGAGACGGACATCTTGCTCGTTGAAGCGGATGGACATGCCGTTGGATGCGATGAGCATGATGTCGTCAAGTCCGGTGGTCAGGCGAACATTGAACAGCGCGTCGTCGTCCTTGAGTCCCACAGCGATCAGACCCGAACGGTTGACATTGCGGTATTCCTTGAGCGCGGTGCGTTTGACGATGCCGCCTCTGGAGACGAAGGTTAGGAAGTGTGATCCGGACTCGAAGTCCTTGATGGACCGGTACGCACAGGTGCGCTCGCCGGGCTTGAGATCGATGTAGTTGATGATCGGTCGGCCCTTGCTTGTCCGCGTCATCTCTGGGAGTTCGTAGACTTTGAGCTTGAAGACTCGTCCCGAATCTGTGAAGCAGAGCAGGTCGTCGTGCGTAGAGGCGACGAAGAGGTGCTCGATGAAGTCATCGTCTTTGGAGTCCGATGCTTTGATGCCCTTGCCACCACGCGCCTGGGCGCGGTAGGTTTCGAGCGGAACGCGTTTGACATAGCCCTGGTGGGAGATGGTGACCGCCATGTCCTGCTCTTGGATGAGTGCGGCGATGTCGATATCCCCAGCAGCATCTTCGATGGAGGTCAGGCGGTCGCGACCGAACTTCCCTTTCATTTCTTCGCAGTCTTCGACGATGATGTCGAGGATCATGCGGTGGTTTGCGAGGATTGCTTCGTAGCCTTCGATTTCGATGACGAGCTCGGAGTACTCCTTGACCAGACGCTCGATCTCAAGACCGACGAGCTGGATCAGTCGCATCGCACCGATGGTTTCCGCTTGGATTCGGCTCAGGACCGTTCCACCCGCACCATCCGCGTTGCGGACCATGTTCATCAGTCGTTGCGGGATCACCGCGGCCGAGGGATGATCGCTCGGGATCGAGTACTTGCGATCCATGAGTTTCTGGATCGCTTCCTCGCGGGTCTTGGACGCTTTGATGAGTTTGATGATCTCGTCGATGTCCACGACCGCGTAGATCATGCCTTCGAGGACATGCGCGCGTTTCTTGGCTTCGCGGAGCAGGTGCAGCGTACGGCGGGTGATCACCTCGACGCGGTGGTCGATGTAGCACTCCATCATCTGCTTGATGCCCATGGTCTTGGGTTGACGGTTCACCAGCGCGATGTTGATGATCGAGAAGGTCTGCTGGAGCGGGGTGCACTGGTACAGCTGGTTCTCAACGACCGCTGGATCCGCACCACGCTTGAGCTCGATCACGATGCGGGTCTGCGCGTTGCGTCCTGATTCGTTGCGGACATCGGAGATGTCAGTGATCCGCTCGTCCTTGACCGCATCAACGATCTTCTCAACGAGCGAGTTCTGCACGAGCGAATACGGAATCTGATCGATCACAAGCTGATCGCGTCCCGGTTTGGTTTCTTCGACATGGAGATTGCCACGCACCGTGACGCGTCCGCGTCCGGTGGTGTACGCCTCCATGATGCCCTTGCGGCCGAGGATACGACCGCCGGTCGGGAAGTCTGGTCCCTGAACACCGCGACGGACGACATTGCCGTCGTCGTCGAGTTCGTCGGTCATCAGTTCGAGGAGTTCGATGTCTGGGTTGTTGACCAAGCGGACGATCGAATCGAGGATCTCGGTTGGGTTGTGTGGTGGCAAGCTTGTTGCCATCCCGACTGCGATCCCCATGCCGCCGTTGACGAGCAGGTTGGGGAACTTGCCTGGGAGCACGGTTGGTTCCATCAAGCGGTCGTCGTAGTTGGGGATGAAGTCAACGGTGGAGAGCTTGAGGTCCTGCATCATGTCCATCGATGCGTGGGTCATGCGTGCTTCGGTGTACCGCATCGCCGCGGGTGGGTCGCCGTCGATTGAACCGAAGTTTCCCTGCGGCTGGACCATCGGGGTGTTCATTTTCCAGTTCTGCGCCATACCGACCATGGTTGGGTAGATGACGGACTCGCCGTGCGGGTGGTAGTTGCCTGAGGTGTCGCCACAGATTTTCGCACACTTGAGGTGCTTCTTGTTTGGGCGCAGGTTGAGATCGTTCATCGCGACGAGGATGCGGCGCTGGGATGGCTTGAGGCCGTCGCGGACATCGGGGAGCGCCCGGTCCATGATGGTGCTCATCGCGTAGGTGAGGTAGGAGTCCTGCAGTTCGCGTTCGATGTCGAGATCGAGCACGATGCCGCCGGTCGCGGGGACCTCGGCGGGAAGATCGGACTCGGGCAGATCAGCATCGTTGTTGGGTGAGTTGGTCCCGGTGTCGTCGCTCATAAATCACGGTCTCCGCAGTCGCCCAAAGCATCCAGTAGCAGGTTATCTCCACCCAGATCGAGTCTCGATTTTGGCTGAATTTTTGGGTCAACAATGATAGGCGCACCCCGGAAACGAAACCCTCACAGAGCAGCGATTTACACGCATTTGGACCGCTCCAAAACCGCTGTATTTGCAGTGATTTACAACAACTGAACAACTGGATTTATTCAGGCATCAATCCCGGCGCTGGGCGGGTACCGATCGCCTTGATTGAGCGGTCAAACTCGATCGCCGCGAGGAGCGCGATGGCGCTGGATGCGGGGCTGACTTCCCATTCCGAGAGCGAGGAGCGGATACCTCCGATCGTGCGGTCTGGGGACCTGCTCAGGAACCCGCTCGCGTCGCTCATGACGAGCTGGTCCACAAACCGCATCGCGGCGGCGCAGTGACCGATCTCCGACGCGATCCCCATATCCGCGATGGTGCCTGGGGTCAGGCGGGGGTCGCCGAGCATGGTGCAGATCATCGCGATGGGACGCAGGTTCCTGCTTGTTGGGAGCCCGCTGGTGCCTTTGGTGAACACCACGGCTCCAAGGTAATCCCGGTCCTTCCAATCAAGGTCCGACGACACCAGTTGGTGATCCCACATCCGGGATCGCATCTGGTTGAGTGCCGTCGCTGCGGGGACCTCGCTCGCGTTCTGGGCAAGCTCAAGCTCGGCCCATCCAAGGAATGGCATCTGGCTCACCAGCTCACCCTGCGGGGTGTCCCGGAACACGGCACGGACCGCGCTGCTCGCGTACTTGTTCCCAGATCGGACCAATGACCATGCGACGAGTCCTCTTGCTCCGGTCGGGACTGAGTCTGGGAAGCCGTCGATTGGTGTGTAGAGGGACTCCAACGCTTTGGCGCAGCGTTCATTGAGTCTTGAGAGATCCTCGTCGGATTTGATCTGCTCCTGATTCAAATAGGAGAGCGCGATCAGGGACGCCGATGCGTGGATCCCGATCCAGGGTTCGGGCTCTCCGGGTTGCACGGCTCCGAGGTCTTGCAATATCCGGATCGCTTCGTCGCGGCTCCGCGTATGGATTGGGTTCTTCCCTTGTTCGCTGAATCGCAGGAGCGCGGTCGCGACCATCGCTTGTTCGTAGGGGAGTGCGACCTCAGGATTTGCTCGGCCGCTGACGATCTCGCGTGTTCCGACGATGCCGTAGCGTTCCGCGCCCGGCCAGCGCTGCGCGAGCAAATATCCTGCGAGGCGTTCGCTCATGTTGCGGACTGAGTTGGTTCCGACGCTGGATTCTTCGATCATGCGTGAGCCGCGGTCGAGGAAGACGCCTCCTTGGTCTGCAGCACTCTGCGCGATCCAGATGGGTTCTCCACGCGAGAATGCGTATCCGCGATCGATGAGTTCCTTGACCGATGCGAGCGCCATCGCGCCGTCGCTCGAGAGCGTGGTCGCCATGGAATATGCGGCTTGCTCGATCCCCATCCCCAGCGAGATCATCTCGTCGGGGGTCATGACCTCCGCACGCTCTCCGAGGTGCATCACCAGTGCTTGAACGCCGGGAGAGAGTCCCATAGCCGGGAGTCCGAGTTCGGTGTCGCTCATCGGGACGATGCGGTCGAGGAGTTCCACGCTGAGCGTGACCCGGCTTGCCATGGATTCCCAGAAGTCTTGGGTGGGTTCTTCATCGACTTTGGTGCGGACCCATGAGCGGGCTTGTGCGATCGCAACCCGCGTTGCCAGCGCGACGCTCTCTGAGTTTGGGTCGGGGTTGACGATCTGTCCTCGACCAATCACGCGTCCATCAAGACGGAGCGTGACCGACACGCACGCGAACGCTGGGGTGGATTTACCAACGATCTGTTCGTCTTCGACTTCCCACCCGCGGACCCAAGAATCGATGGTCCGGTAGACATCCATCGCATCGGGCGCACTGAGCGTTTGGGCGCTGGCAACTGTTGGTCCGAGAACCGAAATGAGAAGCAACGCGATACGCGACAAAAAACGGGTTGTTGGAGTTTGAAGTTTGACCATCTTACCGAGACGGTACGGTCCTCCCGGTCCGAGAAGTGAAACTTGCGATTTGGAACGCGAAGTTTGTTCAGAAGGGCGCTTTGTCCTTGCACATATTCTGGCTCGGGGTATCTTTTGTCTAGACAACCAAAAAAAGGAATTCAAAATGAACAGCATCGAACTCATCTTCGCCATGAATGACCTCCGCAAGCGTGTCGCCATCCTCAGTCTCCTGTGCTTCGTCGCACTCTGCTAGTCTGCAAGGCCTTCACGCCAAGAACGACAACCGTTCACTGTTCAAATCAGTGATGCCCTCATTGGGGACATGCATCACTGATCTTTCGATCCTAATCATTGTCTTCAATATCCGTAGCCGCTCATGAGCGGTTGCACCACGAAACAACTCCCGCTGGGTACTCAAGAAAACACCCCGGTCCATTGCTGGCCGGGGTGTGTAGGTTTTGGGATGTCTTCGTTCTGGGAACGAATAGATACTGACCGCTGTGAGAGCGGATCACGCTGCTTTACAGCGAGATCTTGTCGGTACCCATTGAGCCGTGGTCGTCCATGCCGCCGCGGGATGGTGAGCCACCACCCATGCCGCCCATGCCGCCCATTCCGGCGCCGTCGGATGAGCCGCCGGATTCGCCCAGATCGCCTGAGTCGCCCCACTGTGCACGCTTGAGTGACAGGCCGATCTTGCGATCGTCGATGTCCACGCGGAGGATTTTGACTTCAAGCTCTTCATCGATCGCGACGACATCTTGCGGGTTCTCGATCTTGTGATCGGCGAGCTCGGAGATGTGGAGCAGGCCTTCGAGATCATCTTCCAGTTCGACGAAGACGCCGAAGTTGGTGATCTTGGTGACCTTGCCCTTGACGACCATACCGGGTTGGTAAGCACCTGGGATCGCGTCGACCCATGGGTCCTCGGTGAGCTGCTTGATACCAAGCGAGATGCGCTGCTTGTCGCGATCCACTTCGAGGACAACGCACTGGACTTCATCGTTCTTGGAGTACAGCTCGTTGGGGTGGGTGACCTTCTTGGTCCACGACATATCGGAGATGTGGAGGAGGCCGTCGATACCGGGTTCGATTTCAACAAACGCGCCGTAGTTGGCGAGGTTGCGGATCGCACCGGTGACGATGGTGCCGGTTGGGTACTTCTCGGAAACGAGTTCCCAAGGGTTGACCTCGACCTGCTTCATACCCAGCGAGATTTCTTGCTTGTTCTTGTCGATCTCGAGCACAACCACATCGATCTCATCGCCTGGATTGACGATTTCCGATGGGTGGTTCACGCGACGGGTCCATGACATCTCGGAGATGTGCACGAGACCTTCGATGCCTTCGTCCAAGCGGATGAACGCACCGTACGACATGATGTTGACGACTTCACCCTTGATGCGTGAGCCGACTGGGAACTTGGCTTCGATCTCTTCCCAAGGGGAGGACTCGGTCTGCTTGAGACCAAGCGCGATCTTTTCCTTCTCGTGGTCGATGTTGAGGACCTTGACTTCAACCTTGTCGTCGATGCGGAGCATCTCCGATGGGTGGTTGATGCGGCCCCACGACATGTCGGTGATGTGGAGGAGGCCATCGATGCCACCGAGGTCAACAAACGCACCGAAGTCGGCGATGTTCTTGACGGTGCCCTTGACGATCTGGCCTTCTTCGAGGGTGGACATCAAGCGGCGCTTCGCGTCGGCACGCTCGGTCTCGACGAGACGACGGCGTGAGATGACGATGTTTCGACGCTCAGTATCGATCTTGAGGATCTCAGCACGGATCTTGCGGCCGACAAACTCATCGAGGTTGTGCGGACGACGGATATCGACCTGTGATGCTGGGAGGAAGACGGGGACGCCGATATCGACGAGGAGGCCGCCCTTGATCTTGCGGAGGACCATGCCTTCGACAACATCTTCTTCTTTGGTGGTATCGACAATCCGCTGCCAAGCGATCTGGCGATCCGCTTTGCGCTTGGAGAGTTCGATGATGCCTTCGTCGTTCTCGATGGACTCGAGGAGGACATCGACTTCGTCGCCGATCTTGAGCGAGGGCATGTCCTCGAACTCTTCGCGTGCGATAAGACCTTCGCTCTTGAGACCGACATCGACAACGACATCATCGCCGGCGAATCCGATGACGGTGCCTTTGATAAGTTTGCCTGAGGTGAGGTCCCGAGCTTGGTCGGAAAGAATCGAATCCATCTGGGTTTCGGTTCCGGCGGCATCGCCGAACGCTTCTCCCAGAAGTGCCATCGTTTCATCATCGTTGATCCCGAGTGAAGCGATTAGATTTTCATCGATCATATTGTGCAGTTCCTTCCCTACCCGCGAGCGGGTAGATTGATCGGGGTCTTGGAACGCTGGCCGAGCGATCCTGTCCTCGATCACCGCGCGAGGTGCTTACGAATGAAGCGTTCGCGTGGGTGTTTCCGTTGGAAACAGTTTGGGGGTTGAGTTGTCACCCGAACAGACCATCTGTTTGGGCACTTGGCCATTCCGCAAGGACAGCATGTCCGTTTGGTAGCGGGAGAGAAGGATAGTGCCTCTGCAGGGTACAGAAAACCAGTCAGGGCATTGTTTTAGACAAATTCAGAGCGTCTGGCGTAAGCCATGGGCACGACGACGGGTTCAATGGCGTTTGGGTCTGAAATTCAACATAATTTTGTTGAAAGATTCACGCCCGAAAGGTCCGTAGAAAAGAGTCAAAAGTGGTTGATGAAGGGTATGATTGACATCCGGCGGCATGCGTTTTTCAGCTGCCCGGTGACGATGGGCAGCGCGTCATCGGATCTGTGCGATCGGGAGGCTGCGTCACACCGGCGATACAACGCCCGCTCAGTTTCCCTGAGCGTAAGACTGGATGCAAAAAAACCATGACTGCAACAGCAACCACCGAACTTCCGCGCGGATCGGTCATCAGCGAACTCGAGTTCCCGGATGATCCAAACAACCTCTACACCCAGACCGTCAACACGATGCTCGAAGCTGCTGAGAATATTAATCTCAAGCACCGCACTCGCATCATTCTCGCTCAACCAAAGAACGAGATCATGGTCCATTTCCCAGTCATGATGGACGACGGGCACCACAAACTCTTCAAGGGCTACCGCATCCAGCACAACAACGCGTGTGGTCCATACAAGGGCGGCTTCCGCTTCCACCACGATGTCCATCTCGACGATGTCAAATCACTCGCGCTCCTCATGACCATGAAGTGTGCGGTTGTCCGCATCCCATTCGGCGGCGGCAAGGGCGGCGTCAAGGTCAATACACGCGAACTCTCCGCGGGCGAACTCCAACGACTCACACGCCGCTACTGCAGCGCGATCATCGATCAGATCGGTCCGGATGTTGATATCCCGGCACCGGATGTCGGCACCAACGCACAGATTATGGCCTGGTTCGCAGACACCTACATGATGTCTTCTACGCACCAGCACCACGACGCGCTCCGCGTTGTGACTGGCAAGCCCGTCGAGTTTGGTGGCTCCGAAGGCCGTCTGAAAGCAACCGGACAGGGTGTCGCTGACACGCTCGCAGAAATGCTCCCAGGCGTAGGCATCTCCATCAAGGACATGAAGATCTCGCTCCTTGGGTTTGGTAATGTGAACGGCTGGGCCGGTCAGATTCTCCAAGACATGGGCGCCAAGATCGTCGCGGTCATGGACCACACCGGCGCGATCCGCAACGACAAAGGCATCGACTGCAAAGCGCTCTACGCTCACAACATGAAGACCGGCGGCATCGGCGGCTTTGAAGGTGTTGACAACATCGAAGAAGAAGATTTTTACCGGACAACGGTCGATGTCTTTATCCCGGGTGCTCTTGAGCAGATGATCAAAGAGAAGCAGGCCTCTTGGCTCGACTGCAAAGTCATGGCCGAAGCGGCAAACGCGCCTTGTGATCCATCAGGCGAACGCAAGCTCGACGAGAAGGGCATCGAAGTCATCCCGGCGATCCTCGCGAACGCGGGTGGTGTAACCGTGTCCTACTTCGAATGGGTTCAGAACAAGAACGCAGTCACCTGGTCAGCTGAGCAGGTCGACCGCGAACTCAACCGCCATATGGTTGTCGCGGCGCAACGCACGCTCCAGCGTCGTAACGAGCTCAAATGCTCACTCCGAACCGCAGCGTTTGCATCCGCACTCGATCACATCGGCGATGTCTACAAGGTCCGCGGCATCTTCCCGTAAACGACTCCTTTACAGGACGATCGAATCCAGAAATCACACCCCTTGAAAGAGGGGTTTTTTCTTGTACTTGAATGAATCCGGAAGTAGACTGTGCGTATTACGCACTCGAACGCAAAAGGACCACCAATGAAACTTATCCCCGCGATCCTCAGCATCGCAACACTTACATCCGCCGCGACGGCATCCGATGTGTTGATTGTCTCCGCCGGCTCCCCCACCACCGACGCGGCGCTGGTCGCGGGTTTGATTGCTCAAGGACACACCGCGTCGATCGGCCCCAACTACTGGGAGTTCGATACGAGCTTTGATCTTTCGCCGTACGATGTGGTCTACATCCAAGGCAACGGGAACTGGACGCAGAGCGACATGCCGATCGATGCGCAGACCATGATCCTTGACTACGCGCAGCAGGGCGCGGGCGTCGTGTTCTCCGAATGGGTCGTCTGGATGGTCCAAGCTCGCGGAGTCTTCCAGGTGCTTGCCGCGAGCATGCCTGTCGTACCAACAACCACATTCCGCTCGACTTCAACCATCACATTCACGGAGAACACACCCGACCCCATCGTTGGCGAGGGGCTCCCAGCAAGCTTTGACATGCCACTGAGCTCGTTCTCGGGTACAGAAACTTTCCTTGTTCCCAAAGAGAACGCGACGGTGTTCTACGACTCGGACTGGGTGATCGGAGAGACCACCGGAGCGGCTATTGTCGGCTGGGACATCTGCGGCGGACGCGTCGTCAACTTCTCAACCACCAACGGGATTAACCAAATCAACGACCCAGAGTTTCAAGTCCTGCTTGGAAACCTCATGGAATGGGTTACCCGATCCGTCCAAGACAACGGCTGCCCCGCAGATATCGCGGCCCCCTGCGGCTTCCTCAACTTCTTTGATGTCAGCGCGTACCTCGCACGCTTCTCGGCTCAGGACCCTCGCGCGGATTTAACCGGGGATGCACAGCTCAACTTCTTGGATGTTTCACAGTTCCTAAGTGTGTTCGGCTCAGGCTGTCCGTAAACTGCCCCGAAGCGGCTGCTCAATCCTCTGAACCCGCCGCCTGGTTGTAGCGGCGGAGCAGTTCGATAATCTTCGGCTGCTGACGCTCGATGCGGAGCGAGCGACGCATCGCGTCCACCGCCCGTTCGCGCGAACCGCCGTCGGTCTTGCCGTTCCAGAGGTAGTTGTTGAGTTCGCAGACCGCGATGCCGTTGAGTCCGGGGTAGTAGTTGGGATCCAGTTCAACCGAAGAGTTGAACGCGGAGAGCGCATCGTCGTATCGGCGCAAACGGAAGTACCCCGAACCGAGTCGTTCGTACGCGACCGATTCTGGCTCGATGAGCACAAGCTGTTCGAGGGTCCCCACCATCTCCGCATATCGCTGGAGCTGGTTGAGCGAATCCGCGAGGTTCAGCAGCAATCCCGTGCCCGGTGTTTCGAGCATATCCGCGGCCTGCTGATACTCCACAATCGCGCTCTCGTGCTGATCCATCGCGGCGTACACATTCCCGAGATGCATGCGTGCTCGCCCGCTCGGTGGATCGGCGCGGACCGCACGCTGTGCGTACGAGATCGCTTGCTCCGGGAGACCGGATTCGAGCTGGACGATCGAGAGACCGAGGTTCGCATCAAAGTCCGTCGGTCGGATCGACAACGCGCGGAGGTACGCCCGCTTGGATTCTTCAAGTGAACCGAGCTTGTGGAGCACGCTCGCGTGGCGGTACTGCGCCATGAAGTTGCGTGGCTCGCTGCGGACCGCGGCGGCGAACTGACGCTCCGCCTTGTCGTATTCCGCGAGTTCCATGTAGATGTCACCCGATTCGATGTACGCGCGCGTGAATCGTGGGTTGATCGCGATTGCCCGCTCGAGCTCGCGGAGCGCGGATTCGAGATCGCCGCTGGCGTAGAGATCGACCGCTTTGGACAAGCTTTCCTCTTCGCGTGTCTTGGGCGAGGGGAGATCAATCATCGGCTCAACGCCGCGGCTGGTTTGGCTTGACCGGTTCACTTGGTTGACTTGGTTCGCTTGGTTCGACGCTTGCTGATTGGAAGCTTGTTGGTTTGATCCATCGGTGGACGATGGTCGCTCGTCGATGATTTCCATGACGACCTGATCCAGTGATTCGGATTGCTTGGTGCTGGCCGGCGCGTTGTCCTCACCAGTGCGTGGACGCCTGGTCTCGATCCATTCGGAGGGCTGGGTCTGGGGCGGGTTCTGGGCTGCCGGCTGCGTCCGGTCCTGCGACTGATCCGACTGCATCGCTTGAATCTGCGCCGCTTCGCGCTCCGCGGCTTTCTCGGCGCGGTGCTTCTGAACCGCTTTGCATCCGCCCGCGCTTGCGATGAGCAGCGACGCTGAAACCGCGATGCTGAGGGTCCGGAGTTGCTTGTTCAGGTTGTGTGTTGTATGCATTCTGTGCGTCATGCTGTCATCCTATTCGTGGAAATCGTCGCGTACACTAGATCGAAGGAGTTCCCCTGTGCAATCATCCAATCCGACCCATTCTCGATCCAACGGCCCACTGGATTCTCGTATCGCCCTGATCACCGGTGCTTCCGCTGGGATCGGGTATGACTGTGCTCTGCTCCTTGCTTCGCTTGGTGCTCGGGTGATCCTGAATGCCCGCCGGGAAAGCAAACTTGCTGAACTGGCCCAACGGCTCAATGATCAATATCCGATGAACGATGGATCCTCCCGATCCGTCACCGTCGCCGGTGATGCTGCAGACCAGTCCGTTATCGACGAGATGATGGGCGCATCCACACAACTGGCACCGAACTCGGCGCAAACACCGGATATTGTCGTCGTCAACGCGGGCCGGGGGCTCAATGGGTCGGTCATGACCTCTGATACGACCCAATGGGAGGAGATGGTTCGCGTGAATCTGCTTGGAGCCGCGAGATTGATCCGGACGGCGGGCAACGCCCTGACCGCCCTTCAAGACTCCCGAGAATGGCCTGATGGCGGAGCTGCGGACCTCGTGGTGCTTGGTTCGACGGTGGGTCGTCACATCTCACCATTCTCCTCGATGTACGGCTCAACCAAGTTTGCGGTTAACTCGCTCGCAGAGGCCGCTCGTCGGGAACTGGGTCCCAAGGGGGTCCGCGTGTCGCTGATTGAGCCCGGGATCGTCAAATCCGAATTCCAGCAGGTCGCTGGGTATGACGAGGGCAAGTTTGGGAATCTCATGGACACCATCTCCCCCGTCCTGACCCCGATGGACATCGCGCGGACGATCGGATTCATTGTGTCCCAACCGGCAGGCGTGCACATCTCCGACGCAGTCATCAGACCAACACGGCAAGAGTATCCGTAATTTGAACAGACTTTAGCGTCCGAGGAAGTGCGCCGGCACATCGCCATGGTCGGCGCGGATGACGGAGCGGATGCCCCCCCGCCCCTTCCAGTTGGTTTCGATCTGGAGCCATTTGGGTTCGATGACATTCACAAGATCATCGCGGATCATGTTGGTGACCGCTTCAAAGAACGCGCCCTCGTTGCGGAAGCTGTGGTAGTAGAGCTTGAGTGATTTGAGCTCGATGCATTTGCCGCCGTCCTTTGCTGGGTGGGGTTGATAGCGCAGGGTGACAATCCCGAAATCCGGATGACCTGTGATCGGACAGACGCTCGTGAACTCCTCGGCGATGTGTTCGATCACAAACGGGGAATCCGACGGGGTTTCAAAGACTTCAAAGAGTGTTGCATCAGGCATAGACCCAGCGTAGGCACGCAACCGCTTGGACACAAAACCTCGACAAAAAAAGGGCACCCCGTCAAGGGTGCCCTGTGTTTTATGGATCAATCAGCGGTCCGATTACTCGGCGCTGGTCTCTGCTGGTGATTCGCCGACGATGACATCGCGGATCTCAACTTGTGGCTTCTGATCGTCTGAATCCGCTCCGACAGCCGCGGACTCGAGTGCTTCTTGCGCGAGGATCTCTGCTTCGAGTTCCTCGTCGTAGTACTCGTCGTCCATGGAGTCTTCGAGTTCCTCCGGGCTCACCAGCGTCTTGACGCGGATGTCCTGGTACTTGCGGAAACCGGTACCCGCTGGGATCAGGTGACCCAGAAGGACATTCTCCTTGAGACCGATCAGTTCGTCCTCGGCACCGCGGAGCGATGCTTCGGTGAGGACCTTGGTCGATTCCTGGAAGGACGCACCGGAGAGGAACGAATCGCTCGAGAGTGCCGCCTTGGTGATACCGAGGAGGAGGGTCCGAGCGGTTGCTGGACGCGCCCGCTTGGTCTTTGCGATCTCGCCGCCCTCTGCTTCCGCTTTCGCGTTGACTTCCTTGACCTCGTCCTTGGGGTACAGCTCGTTCATGCGGAGCGGGGTGGTCCCGACATCCGTTACTTTGAGCATGCCCGCGATTTCGAGGTTCTTCTGACGGAACTTGTACTTGTCCACGACATCGTGAGGCAGCATATCTGTGTCACCGATGTTCTCGACGCGCACCTTGCGGAGCATCTGCGAGAGGATCAGTTCGATGTGCTTGTCGTTGATGGGCACGCCCTGAGCGCGGTACACATTCTGGACCTCGTCGAGCATGTACTGCCAGAGGACCTCTTCACCCTTAATACGAAGGATATCGTGCGGGATCTGTGGGCCTTCGGTCAGCGAATCACCCGCGGTGACAAAGTCACCGGCGTGCACAAGCAGCGCCTTGTCGTTGGGTACGTGGTGGTCCTTCTCGATCCCCGAATCGGAGACGATGCGGATCGTCATCTTGCCCTTGCGCTTATCCGAGTAAATCTCGATCACACCCGAGATTTCTGCCATGACAGCAGGTTCCTTGGGCTTGCGTGCTTCGAAGATCTCGGTCACACGAGGGAGACCACCGACGATGTCCGCTGAACCTGCCGCGGATCGTGGCTGACGAGCGATCATGTGACCGGATTCGATGACTTCGCCATCAGCGACTTCAAGACGCGCCTTTGCGGGCAGGTAATGGAAGTCGAGGATGTTGCCATCCTTGTCGACGATGTTGATCTGTGGGTGCTTATCGCCCTTGTGCTCGATGACCACAAGCGCTTTCTGTCCACGACCAGCATCCTCTTCACGAACGGTTTCACCGATCTCGATGTCCACGAACTGAACCGTACCAGGCTTCTCAGCGAGGGTCGGGGTACGGTGCGGGTCCCACTTGAGCATCTCGGCGCCGCGTTTGACGACATCGCCGGTCTTGATGTACATAAACGCACCGTAAGGCACCTTGGTCTTCTCGAGTTCCTTGCCGGAATCATCGAGGATCGCAAGCTCACCGTTCCGCTTGAGCGAGACGCGGCAGAGGTTGCCGTCCTCGTCCTTGACCTCGACTTCGTTACAGTCGCGGATCTCGACGGTACCGTTGTTGAGCGCACGATATTCGGTATCCATGATGTCACGGGTACCGATACCACCGGAGTGGAAGGTACGCATGGTCAGCTGGGTACCGGGTTCACCGATCGACTGGGCACCGATGATACCGACGGCCATGCCTTCTTCGACAAGCTTGCCGGTGGACATGTCCATGCCGTAGTCGAGAGCCGAACACCCGGTGGATGACTCGGAGGTCAGCGGCGAACGGACGAGGAGCCCGTCCATGCCGATCTCTTCGATCCGCTTGGATGCTTCTTCGGAGATCATCTCGTTCGCATCAACGATCTTGTCGCCGGTGACGGGATCCATGACTGCGTTGACCGAAACACGACCGAAGATCTGGACATTCAGTGGAACATCGATCTGCTCGCCCTTGTAAATCGCACGCTTCATCAAACCGCGGCGTGAACCACAGTCGTGCTCGCCGATGATCACGGACTGAGCGATGTCACAGAGCTTACGAGTCAGGTAGCCGGAGTCCGCGGTCTTGAGTGCGGTATCAGCCAGACCCTTACGAGCACCGTGGGTTGATGAGAAGTACTCAAGAATGTGCAGGCCTTCGCGGAAGTTCGCGCGAATCGGGGTCTCGATGATTTCACCCGATGGCTTGGCCATCAGACCACGCATACCAGCGAGCTGCTGCATCTGCGAAACATTACCACGAGCACCCGAGTCACTCATGAGGTACACCGGATTAAGGAACGCTTCGCCTTCTTTATTCGGGATGCTCGCGTACGAACCGTCTGGGTGACGGCGGTCGTGCTTGAGAGTCTCGATCAACTTGACGGTGAGTTCTTCACGACAGTGCGACCAGATATCGAGCAGCTGGTTGTAGCGTTCGCGTTCGGTGATGATGCCTCGGTCGTAGTTCTTCTCGACGCGGGTCACCTTTGATTGTGCATCGTCGAGGATCTCTTGCTTCTCTTCCGGGATACGGAGGTCGGTGACCGAGAAGCTCAGGCCCGCAACGGTGGATTGCTTGAACCCGATTTCCTTCATGTTGTCAAGGATATCGATCGTCGCGGCGCGTCCACAGTACTCGTAGGTGTCGTCGATCACGCGGGCACAGCCCTTTTTACCAATCGCACAGTTGTAGTACGGCATGCCTGGGCCGAGGATCTCGGAGAACAGCACGCGACCGATGGTTGTGATCAAGCGGCCGTGTTCTGGCATTACATCAACCGGGCCGGTTTCCTTCTTGACGAGCTTGTCAAAGTCACTGAGCCGCACACTGATGGGCTGGTGGATTTTGATTTTTCCGCTGTCGTACGCGAGGATCGCTTCGTGGCGGTCCTTGAAGCGTGGGATGTCTTTCTCGTTGACTTTCATCACATCTTCAAGAGTCGTGGTGATGAAGTACACACCCATCACGATGTCCTGCGATGCGTTGATAATCGGAGCACCGTTCGCAGGCGAGAACACATTGTTCGTCGACAGCATCAGCACAT
>TARA_R110000765_G_scaffold77455_3_pt1 | contig 16507 bp, 29 predicted proteins | sample TARA_R110000765 | Tara Oceans TARA_R110000765 (sample SAMEA4398168) | marine metagenome | biome: Polar Biome; feature: [MES] marine water layer (ENVO:01000295) within the mesopelagic zone...; material: water (ENVO:00002006), including particulate matter (ENVO:01000060) such as...... | reverse complement strand
ATGATAACGAGTGGACACGCTCGTAGATGGGATGGAGTGCGCTGTGAATAGATACATAGTAACGTTGAGTAACGGTGAGAGGGTAACAACTTTCGCAGAGAGCGATGCGTTGGCACTAGATTACGTGAACGATGAGAGAGCAGTTAAAGTTATATTGGAGAAGACAAATGTTTAAGTTAACACATCCAGATTGGGGAGACTTCACTTACAGTGGAGAGTACCGCATCCCTAAGATTGGTGAGTACTACGTACAACCTCAGAAGTACAGGGAGAAGGTCGAAGACTCAGTTCAGAAGGCGTTCAACGAGCACAACTTACCAGCGGATAGACCCAAGGCTATCTTAGTACCAGTACCAGTAGAACCAGATACGTACACCATTAGTACTACCTACATGCAATGGGTGGCGCGCCACATTAGCAGCCTGTCTGCTGACTACAGAGACAATCAAACGGTTGAGTTGGTCAACGTTACCGAGGAAGATTTAGAATACATGAGGAACAACAACGCAAATGTTATTGCACGAAAGGCAGTAAAGTATGAGAACTAAAGAAGTTGCGGGACAGATAGTCCTTAGCAAACGTCGAGCGAACACTATGGGGTTGGACATATTAAGTCTACGTCCTATGGGAGCAGAGTTCGAGCGGTTCGGTACGTGGTACGTAAAGAACGTAGCTATCGACGACTACACACAGCCAGTGGTATATACCATGCAGACTAGGGCTAGAAAAGAAAACAAACTAGGTCACTTTCAAGCAGCCTATGCTATCGACGATGAAGACGGGCAACGTTACGCATGGTCTAGTAAAGAGGGTGACGCAGCGCACGAGATAAACATCGTACCTGAGGCACTACTGCTCGACCCGTACGAGGTGCTAGCTATAGAGGCACACGAAATAATCCACATGTACAACTGGAACAGTAGCATCGTTGACGTTGGCAAGTCGGGCATACATCGTGAAGCGTTCAAAGAATCGGCCGAGATGTTCGGGCTGGTGTGTGAGAGACATGCAAAGAAAAGCATTGGTTGGACAACGGTAGGATTCACTGACGAGTTACGTAAGCGTATCGAGAACGAGTTCGTACCTGATCTGGCTGCGTTCAACATGTTTAAAGAGGCACTGCCCGCACCCAAGCCGACACGAAAGAGCACCGTTGCTATCCACGTGCTAGAAGATACGGGTGCACCGGTGTTACGTATGGCTAAAGGTAAGGCATCGGAAGCTATCGGGCACTTGACATGGACTAAGGGTAAGGACACCTACGAGTACGTGATAAAGCCAGAAGTCTAGCCTTCTCAATTCGTTCTCATTAGTAGAAAACAAGAGTCTTTTATTGTATATACTTTTATACGGCTTGAGATTGAATAGAATTAATAAGAGAAAAGATAAGCGGTTTGTACGATTTGATCTTAAAACCATATTGGAGGAAACATGCCAGCTAAACCAAGTAAGATGCAGTATGACTATGCTAGAGTGCTAACTTCTATGCTAGAAATACACCTGAATACACTCATTGAAAAGAACAACGAGTACGTCAAGCGATACAACAAGGAGAACTATTACGCTTTCACTGACGCAGCCGAAGAGGTACGTGATCATTGGAAGTTACTCAAGGCAGAAATGTCACGACTGAACCAACACAAGCACTTGGGTACGACACCCACTAAGGACAAGCGATGAAGTATAAAGTAATTGAGTACAAATCCAGCGCGGATACCCACGAAGTTGAAGCAAAGGATGAGAACCACGCCGAAGACCTTGTAGCTGAGGGATACGGTACACTCATAAGCGTGTACGAGGAGCATGACTTCTATGAAGTTGAGGAAATTAAGTAAGATCGACATACACAACAGGCACACATGCGTCGGGATAAATTGCTCCGTCGAATGCTGGTGCATCTGTCACTTGGAGGACATGGAATGAACTGGGATAGCACAACACTGGGTACTTATACGAAAGGCGTAGAGAATACGCTACCAGTCTACGGAATCAACCGAGAGATGCGACGCAAAATGGCACGCACATTGGACACTGAATGGCAGACGTTCACTTACCTGCTACTTGCTGACCCTAACACAGTCATCAAGGCTTACGAAGTTAAAAGGGACGAGGTGGAAGAGCATTCATCCCCCCGTCATTGGGCTACCACGTCCCCAGAGGGGCGTTACAAGACACAGAAGGATAGATAATGTTTAATTGGCTAACGAACTGGCTCAACAGAGAGCGTGAGATACAAGACACTGTACGCTGCATAGCTATGGTGAAATCTCCGGTGAAATCTCCACCGTTCACAGAACAAAGGCAGTGTCTCAATGTGACACGCAATGGCAGAAGGTGTTGGCAACATGAGTAACCTAAGTAAAGCTATCGAGTTGCTTCAAGAAAACATAGAAGCTGTGGCTCCGCATGGGTGCCAGCGGGACGAGGTACTTGCCTTACTGTTACTGGCAGAGGAAGACCAAGCGTTACTAAAAATACTTGGGCACCTCCCTCGTCGGCACCTTGACGGTGAAGATACAGGAACTGTGGTATAATGAAAGTATGGAGAAATACTTTGAACAGGAATGGCCTGAGATTGAAGACGATCACGTTGAACCTTATGACTACGTTGCCTGTGGTGTCTGCGAGGGTGCTATTAAACCCAGCATTAATTACACCACAAATTCTGTGGTTTGGCAGCACCTTGTGGCTGCTGATAGAGATCACAACGCGCAACCGGTATCTAGCTTCGACATGGTACCTCCGTCTACTATCTATGCAGCCGTAGGACACATAATTGAATACTATTACGCCCAGTGATTACTGGGATATGGACGATGAATACAACGAAGAGGTAACGAAACCACATGAGCGACGTAAACGACCAACCAAGAAAGTTGATCGACGTGTTCAACGAGACAGGCGTGCCGAGAGAGAACACAAACACGGACTATACGCAGACGTACCAGCTACAGAAGGCGACACAGAACGGGGTGCGAGTCAAGGCGATAGACGCTAGCGGTAACTCGTTACAGTACATTAACCTTCGTGACCATGATGTACCCTACGTGTACCTGAGTAAGGCACTGCTCGACCGTCAACGCAACGGGGGGAAACTTCCCATAGAGTTCACGATAACTATTAAGGCATCAGCGTGGGAAGAGTAAATGGACTACACTATAGATCGCAGAGGGTGGCAGTTACAGCCAGCGTATGACTTTCAAGAATACATGGCACCAGTATCTAGCTTTCCTATGGCATACGTATACGCTACGTTCCTAGGTATCAGCGGACACATACTGGGGCGTAACGCTTACCTAATGTACGGTGCACACGAGATGTACACCAACCAATATATCGCTTTGTTGGGAGGCAGTGGTACACACCACAAGTCAACAGCACTCAAGGCGGCCATGCGTTTGCAAGGCACTGAGAGACTGGAAGCTACGCCTCCCTTACGAGCACTGACTACTGAGCAGGGACTCCTAACTGCTATGAACAACACAGATGGACACGCTCTCGTCGTGATAGATGAGATCGCCAACATGTTGAGCAAAAAGAAGCAGGACTTCGGAGCATCGCTGCTCAGTCAGTTAGTAAACTTGTACGACTGTCCCGATGAGGCAGGGAACTACACTAAGTATGACCCTACCATAGTGACAGAGCCGTACGTTACATTCATGTCAGCATCCACGATGGAATGGTTGAGGGATTCCCTCTCTACCAACGACATGCTGGCAGGGTTCGGTAACCGTATGACGTGGGTGTTGGGTGACCCGCGTAAACCTAAGGCTTTCCCTACACCCATCAACACAGTTGACGCACCGGAACTATTCAATCAGTTGGAGATGTTCAGTGGCGAGGTTGTGTTGACTGAGGAAGCACGTGACAGGTGGGAACATCACTACTATGAGTTCCTCGACATACAGAAGGCCAGTCCACCGTTCTTGCAGGTAATGGCTGAACGTTTGACGGACAAGGCTTTGAAGGCAGCGATCATCAACGCAGCGTGGGATGATAGTCACTACATAGAGATCGAACACCTCGAAAGGGGTATCGACTGGACTAAGTATCTTCACGACTGCTTGAAGGTTATGTTGCCGACGTTCGGTAGCAAGGAACAAACTATCTTGGCTTCACTGGCCAACGGGAGGGACACTAAGCGCAAGCTTTACAATGAGCATGGGCACAAGGCAGGGTACACTGCTGACACTATAAAGAGAGCACTCGATTCTTTACTCGCATTGGGTGTGATTTCAACAGCAGGTAAACGGTACGTGATTGTTGACAAACCTGAATAATCAGGTAGAATAAGAGTATAAGGCAAGTGAAAGGAAAAACTATGCCACTAGTACGGAATACAGACGCATTTATTGAGGGTGGAATCAAGGGAATACTCTTGTTCGAAGCTACTCTGACGGGGTTGGAAGAAGATATCCCGAACACATTCCAAGAAGGTAAGCTACAGGCTCGAATTGATTTCGGGGAAGTAGAAGTACTTGAAGCGGAAGATGCGGTCATGTTGGAAGATGATAACTTCCACTTCTACTTCACTCAGACCAACAGGTCTAAATCTGTTGCTGAGAAGGTGATCACTAAGTACAATGCTTTTGCTATGGAGCACAACATTGAAGGCTTGGCGATTGATAACCTTGAAGGTATGCGCTTGATCTATGCACGTGAAGTGGTAGAGTACTCAGTACGACCGGGGCAAGAGCCTCTGTCTCCTTCTAAGTTCTGGTACCCTGTTGGTAAGGCCGGTGACGACCTTGCTGCTATCAAGTCTTCCTTGAAGGGTACTGGCTCTACGGGTGGTAAGAAGGTAGACTCTTCGAAGGCACTCAACGGCTTCATCATGGACGCATCCACTATTGGTGTTACTGAGTCTGGACTAAAGGCGGCTATCAAGTCTGCCCCATCAGACATACGTAAGGCTATGATAGCTGGCGGTGGACTTGATAAGGTACTGTCCTCTTTGGTAGCAACCGCACTTCTTACAGAAGAAGACGGTGTATATACCACAGTAACGTAAGGTATCAGGTGAGGCGCACCACGACCTTAACTGGTGGTGCAATTTAATACAAAGGAACGTTATGAAAGTTAGATCGAGTAAGACCCTCACGAACGCCAGCCTTCGGGCAGTGCGAGATAAGATGGGTCAGCGTGGTAAGGACGAACCACTGCACGCTTCTGACATATACCAATGTGCTCGCAAGACAGTGGCCTCCCGCATGTACGGGGAGCCTGACTTGTCACGTGAGGACATTGAGATCATGTCACCCGGCTACGCAGTACAAGAATATTTTTGGGGCGATGAACCTGAGAGTATAGAGTGGGAAGGCGCGTTGTTCTCCATCGATGGATGGGCAGAGGGTGCGGTACTTGAAATGAAAACCACTGGGGCTTACGTTAAGTACCTAGAGAACCCTCAACCTGCGTGGCTTGACCGTACACGCTCTTACTGTGTGATCAAAGGGACATTGGAAGCATACATACTGTGCTTCTCCTTTACGTCACGTCGCTTCGTTGAGTGGCACATTGAGTACAGTCAACAAGAGATAGACGAAGAAGCTAAGTGGCTACGCAAACGCATCCCTGAACTAAAGGACTATATTAAACGAGGGGAACTCCCCCCTGTTACTGAACGTCGGTACGCTTACGAGTGTAAGTACTGTTCGTTTAAAGATCACGAGGACGTTAACTGTCGGCCTCTAATCAAAGCAGCGGGTATGCGTATCACGCCACCGCAGAAGGGTAAGTAATGGCTCTGGATTTACAACTGTACCGACGTGTGGTACTGAACGCTGCTGCGCCGGGTGCTGGCAAGACTAGTAGCATCGTCATGTTAGCTAAGGAATTACAAAAGTACGATAAGAAGATCAAGGTGATTGATCGTGACCGGGGATTCGCTGACGCTATACGTGAGTTTAATGATGGCAAGATGCCTGAGAACTTAGACTACACGTTCGTGCGTAGCTGGGACGATATTGATTACGCTGTCGCTGACGCACAACAGACGCTTGGTGTAGACGATTGGTTCGTTACTGAGCACGCTGGTCGCATCTGGGAGTTCGCACGTGAGCAGTACGTACAACGTATGTATGGCAAGTCACACGCACAACTACTCAACGATGCACGCAAGTCAGCAGAAGATACGATTGAACAGGCAGGTGTTGACCCACTAAGCAAAGACGCTGACGCTATACGCCGCAAGGCTCTAGGTTATTCAGGGCTGGATGGTCGCTTGGACTGGGTACCTATCAAGTCCTCGCACAACAATGACCTCTATGAAAAGATGATCTTTGATGGTGAGATGCACATACTCACTACTACCACATGGAACCCACTCGACCCGCAAAGCGCAGATCAGTGGCCTGAGTGGAAGATGTGGGGGAGACGACCACAGGGTGAGAAAGAGCAAGTAGCCCGGCACTCTACTTTAATTGGCACGTACAAGCGTGACGGTGAGTTCATGTGGCGTACCGATTTCGGTGATGCCTCTAAGGACAGGGGACGTGAGCAAGTCAAGGACGTACCGTTCACTGGACGATCATGGCTGTCATCATACGTTGAGTACCATGGTGAGGAACTTGTAGGCAATGGATAGCCTGATCATTGACGACCGGGAACATGCTGTCAAGCCCTCTATGTTCGACAGTTATGATGTACCTGCGGAGGTTAGACGCTTAGAGATAGGCGACTACTCCTTCGTAGATAGCAACGGTGAGATCAACCTGATCACTCGCAAGAGCAGTGACCTACCTCAGTCGGTTTACTCTGGGCACTTCCAGAGAGAGATCGCTGACATGGTTGATGTTGTCAATGGAGTGGGCGGGGGGAGGTTGTGGTATATACAAGAAGGTATGTACACCACCTCTTTCAAAGGATTGAAGTACTGGAAGTACAATGGGGACAAGTGGACAGAGGCATGGCAACACGCTGGTGACAGGGGCACATCGTTGAGCATGGAGGTTTCTCTTGGCTCCATCGGTGTGGCTACGATACACACAGCTAACTTACACGAGACTATAAAAGTTCTCGCACGATTATATCAGAAAGGAAAAGAGGGCTGGCCTACCACCCTAACGGCAGGTATACCGAGACGTAAAATGTCTGTGCGTAGAGACGAAAGGCTTAACAGCTTGATGGGTTTCTGGCGTGGACTATCAGAGAAGCACGCTGCTACTCTGCTCAAGGAGTACGGTAACCTTGGGAAAATCTTTGAACAAATGTTCGATGCACCTGAGGAGTTCTTGAAGCTTAAAGGTATCGGCCCAAAATCATTAGCTAAATTAAAGGAAGTACTATGAAGAAGAACGTAACACTCATGTCACCCAGCGCAGTAAGTGACTATGTAACTGAGTTAGAAGACCTAGTAGATGTACATGAAGCGGTATTGGATGAGCAGTTCGCATCGCTGGATGCAGCAACCGAGCACATCGTAATGCTAGAGGAAGTATTTGCAGAAGAATTACAAGAGAAGGTTGTTAAAAAGAAATGATCGTAACTATTAGTGGGCCGATGCATTGTGGTAAGACCGCACTTGCAAAGGCTCTTGTGCGTCACTACCATTCGACTTATCGTAAGCCAATGGCAGCACAGCTACGTGACTTGCTTGAACAGTACCAGCTAAAAGAGAACCGAGAGAACCTCCAGACTATAGGGCATGGGCTACGTCAGTGTGACCCCGACGTATGGGTGAACGCTTGGATAAGGGACAATAGCTTCCTCGCTCATGGTAATCTGGTAGTCATAGATGATGCTCGCTATCAAAACGAGGTTGACTTGGGTGACATTAATGTTATACTTAAGCTTAACTCTGTTGAACAGCAGTACTCTAGGTACGAGACTAGCGACAAGTTCGACCCAGCAATCACGCATCTAGATTGGAACAATAGTAGGGAGCACGCCACTGAGACACAGACTCTAGTTCCTACCGCACCTGTGGTAGCCGTTGTAGATACCACGTCTAAGAGTGCCCAACAGGTATTCGAAGAAGTGCACTACAATATAGACGCACGAATTGAGGAGCCAGCACGTGACCGAGACGAATGGAGACAGGGAGCAATGAATGGCTAGATATGACTACAGGTGTGACGATGATCACGTAACCGAATACACGTACCCAATGGCAGAGGTACCCTCAGAAGTAAGGTGCGAGTGCACCCTTACCGCAAGGCGTATGCTCGCCACAGGTACGTCGTTCATCATCAACAAGGTAATGAGTCCACCTTCTAAGCGACTCAAACCACAACACTTAGGAAAGCCGTAGGAAATAAGTATGAATTCAATAGGTGCAGTATTAAGTACGGGTGCAGGTACCCGCTACGTTGAAATAGCTTCGCATCGTGAGTATGTAGGGTCACTGGTTGACTCGTGCTGGCGTTGCGGTAGCCGTTCTATAGTCGGTGAGACATACGGGACAGGGCTAGAGGTACGCTGCCTCATGTGTTGTCGTGAACAGACACTCGACACAGATACATGGAAAGCAGTGGTAATCTACATTGCAAGCAAACTTAAAGGGACAAGCGATGGCAGAGCAAATACATACTCTTAACGTAGAGGTACGTGAAGACAAGGTACTAGCACGCTTCCCTTACGGGGGGATAGCAGGTAGAGGTAGAGGAACAGATGTGTTCTTCATAGGCAAGGCACCCTCTTACTGGGCTGCACGTAAGGGCATAGCATTCAGTGACGAGGTTGGAGAGTTCGTGTTGCAACACATGAAACGTAAAGGCTTCACCAACGACCAACTATACGTCACATACATGATCAAGATACAAGCAGACAAACGACGTAAGCCTACACGTAAGGTGTTGGACTTGTCACTGGCGTACCTTGAGCAAGAGTTACAGATCGTTAAACCCAAGCTGATCGTGGCACTGGGTACTGATGTGTACCGTACGTTTGGTGTCAAGGGTAGTATCAATCAGACCAAGGGACGTATACATGCCACGGAATATGGGCCACTACTAGTGCTCAACGACCCTGCCATGTTCAACGTGCCGGGTAAGGGAACAGAAGTCCCCCCGTTTGTCACAGGTATGGACGCTATCAAGACTTTCTTGGATGGATGGACGGAGCCACCCGCACACAACGAGGGTGACGTACGTACTGAGGGTCACTTTGGTATTGACGTTGAGGTTGAGGACTATGAAGACCCTACCAATGCGTATCTTTACTCAGTAGGTGAGGCCGACATGACTAACCGCTACGCCTACACAGTTAAAGGGGGTGTACGTGAGAAACACAGCACCACTACTGGTACACCAGTAATGCACAACGCTTACTATGATATACCTTGGCTTGAAAAGGGAGGTATGACTATAGATAAGCATGAGTGTACGCTGTTACAGGCGGCTATGCTTGGACACAAACCGCTTGCACTAAAAGACTTAATGGCAATACACATAGGTGGTGCGCCTGACAAGTTCGCTAAGGTAGTGGGCACTGGTAAGAACAGAAAACAGTACGCTGAGGTGCCGGGGTTTCTCGACTACAACTCTAAAGATGCATGGGGTGCACTATACTTACACCACCAATACCACCCCCAGATAGTTTCAAAGGGCTTGGAAGACTTGTACGAGAAGGAGAAACGGATACAACGTATACTCGTGGACATGACACGTGATGGTATGCCCCTCTCACAAGAGCAAGTCAAGTCGTGGAGACTAGACCAGCTTAAGCGTATGGGTAGAGCAGAGAAGAGATTAAAAGCAGCAGGTATTGACCTGTCAGATCAGGACGCTATGCGCCAGAGGTTCTGGAAGGGTAAGCCCAAGGTTGTCTTGACAGCTAAGGCTAAGAAGCCGAGCCTATCTAAACTAGATTTACAGGAGAACAGACGTGACGGTGACGACTGGATTGACGACCTCATCGATTGGAAGGAAGCACAGAAGTTTATCTCGACCAACTTGGACAACTGGCTCGGAAAGGATTCACTGCATCCCCAATTCAATCAGGCTGGAACACAAACATGGAGATTCTCATGCAGTAATCCTAACCTACAGAACGTCACTAAGCGTGGCGGGAGTCGTTTACCTTATATGTTCGAAGCACCAGAAGGGTTTACATTTGTCAGTGCAGATGCTTCACAGGGGGAACTTCGGGAGATGGGAAATCAGACCTTTCGATATACCGGTGACCGAGCGATTGCTAAATCATACGCAGCCGGTATTGACATGCACTCAATGTCGGAGACTATCCCGGCGATCATTCGGGTCGCAGAGATTAAGGGGCAGCCGGTACGTACTGTTGCGAAATCGTTCAACTTCAAGATACTATACGGAGGAACTGGGCCGGGTATGGCGAAGGAATATTCCATCCCTAAGGATGAGGGTCAGGCGATGATCGACGGGTTCTATACAAAGTTCCCTGCTATCAGAGAGGTGCACGAAGAGTACGCTCATCAGGCACTGACTAACGGGTTCGTCAAGACACTAGTGGGGCGACCATTGTACATACCACAAATGGTAATGGCTGAGGGTCAGTTCTATGACAGGGCTGAACGACAGGCTAAGAACTTTCCTATTCAGGGGGGCCTGATGGAAGTTATCAAGGACGCAATGATAAAGTTCCCAACCTACCTGCGGATGCAGGTACACGATGAATTACTCTGGCTAGTACCAGACAATGAGGTGAAAGAATTTGTAGTAGACTTAGAAGAGAACCTAGACAGTGACCCATACGCCATGATTCCCTACGTATGGGACATACACACTGGTAAGAATTGGGGAGAAGCGAAAGGCTAGACATGCAAACAAATACGATACGAGTACCTTGGAAGACACAGCACATTGTGCCCATTGGTGACATACAGCTAGGTGCGGGGGGAGTTTCATTGGATACTCTTCAAGCGGACGTTGATCGAGGTATGCAAAACGATGCATGGTTCATCGGCATGGGCGACTATGTTGACAGTGAGTCTCCCTCAGGTAGACAGAAGCACAAGAGTGCAGGGTTCTATGACTCTACCAACCAAAAACTAAACGAAGGTAGTGAGCGTGACATAGAGACGCTCATGGAAATCTTTGAACCTACCATTGGTAAGTGGCTTGGCTTACACCAAGGGCACCACTACCACGATTACTTCGATGGGTCAACTACTGACACACGTTTGTGTCGGCGGCTAGAAGCACCGTTCCTTGGGGACGCAGCCTTCACCCGTATACAGTTCGTGCGAGGCAAGACCGTACATAACTTGACAGTCTTTAGTACGCATGGTACTGGGTCAGGCTCTACACAGGCTGCTCCACTCTCTAAGCTAGAGGGCTTGAGTAAAGGCATCGAGTCTGACATCTACCTGATCAATCACTTCGCTCGTAAGGGTGCAGTGCCAGCAGATAGACTGTTCATGGACAAGAAGGGGCACGTGAACCACAGTAAACGCTGGTTCGTTGCAACTGGTGGTTACATGGGTGCGTATACCGAAGGCTCTATGCTTGATGGGCGACCACAAGGTAGCTATGTAGAGAAGGCAATGCTAACACCGACCACACTAGGTGGCGTGATCATTAAGGCTACCCCGGAACGGAAGCGTGAAGATGGACAAGACACAGTATACATTGATACGACGGTGACACTATGATACACATATGGACTGACGGTTCATGTGCTGACGAGAAAGGAGGCTGGGCTGCCCTCATTGACAACGAGGGTTCAGTCACTCACATTAGCGGTAGTGCAGAGCAGACAACCAATGTGCGTATGGAATACATAGCTGTGATCAAAGCTTTGCAATGGGTGTACCCCGAACTATCGTACCTAGATAAAGTTGTGGTACACACCGATAGCCAGATACTAGTCGATCAGGTAGAGGGAAAAGCGAGGGTTAACAGGAACGCTGACCTGTGGCTTAAAGTAAAAAGCTGGGTCGAATCCGAGATAACCCCTCACGTTACACTCAAATGGCACCGCCGTAACTCAAACATCAAGCTAAAATGGTGTGATGAACAGGCTAAAATAGAGCGTAAATCTCTTGACCCAACTGGGCTGAGAAAGTTAAACTTAAAGTACAACCCCTAAGCGAAAGGAATCCCCCCGAATTGAATCTGTCAGACAATGCAAAGATCGTGATGGAGCGACGTTATTTACTCCCCGGTGAAACACCAGAGGAACTGTTTACTAGAGTGGCGCATCACATTGCATCGTTCAATGACTCAACAGATCAAGAGGCTGCGTACTATGAGGCTATGTCCAGTCTCAAGTTCTTACCCAACAGCCCAACACTTATGAATGCTGGCACTGGGCAGGGGACTCTCAGTGCGTGCTTTGTCCTCCCGCTAGAGGATACAATGGAAGGAATCATGGACACAGCTAAGTCTGCGGCTATGGTACAGAAGTTCGGCGGGGGGACAGGGTTCTCTCTCAGTAAGATACGACCTAAGAGTGCTCCGATTAGCACGACACACGGCAAGGCTTGTGGCCCTGTTGCGGTGCTCAAACATTTATCCAGTGTGTCTAAACTGGTAACCCAAGGAGGGAAACGAGATGGCGCAAACATGGCTGTACTCCACGTATCACACCCCGATATTATGGAGTTCATCACTTGCAAGCAGGATGAAGGAGATATTCACAACTTCAATATCTCCATCGGAGTTAACAACCAATTCATGGAAGCAGTACGACACGACAGCCTGTATTCGCTCCGAAATCCTGCATCGAAAGCCACGACACAGACAATAAGGGCGAGGGTTATCTGGAATGCAATCATTGACAACGCATGGCACAACGGTGAACCGGGAATCATCTTTCTCGACTCTGTTAATAAGCAACATACTAAGCTTGGGTTGGGCGAGATCACAGCAACAAACCCATGTGGTGAGCAGCCCTTGCTCCCGAACGAGAGTTGCAATTTGGGTTCAATCGATGTATCCAAGTTCGTCAGACGAGACAGCTTCGACTGGGAAGAACTAGAGAAGTATGTACGCCTAGCCGTACGGTTCTTGGATAACGTCATAGATGCTAACGAGTACGCAACCACGGCCATTAGCGAGCAGACTCGTGGGACTAGGAAGATTGGTCTTGGTGTCATGGGCTTCGCTGATGCTCTCGTGCAAGCACGCCTTCCCTACGATTCGGAAGAGGGGAGGGCTTTAGGAGGTAGACTCTTTAAGTTCTTCCGTGACATAGCAGACCATGAATCCGAAGTCTTGGCACTGGCAAGGGGTACTTACCCTCACGCTAATTCCACGGAGCGGTACAGGAATGCGTGTAGGCTTACTATTGCACCGACCGGAACCATCTCAATGTTGGCGGGGTGTTCGTCAGGTATCGAGCCACTCTTTGCCCTAAGCTTTACGAAGCAGAACATACTCGATCAAGGGGAGGGCACGACTTCGGTACAGTACCTCAACACGGCATTGGTTGCTGAGATTGGGGAGGAAGCAACACGTAGGGTACTGGCAGGTGAGCCTCTCTCAGCTGTTCGACCAGAACTAGGAGACATATACACAACAAGTAGCGAGGTGAGCGTAGATGGACATGTTCTCATGCAAGCAGCATTCCAACGATATTGTGATTCAGGAGTTTCTAAAACAATCAATCTCCCTAACTCAGCCAGTCGTGGAGATATTGCACAGGCGTATCTGCTCGCAGACTCAAGTGGATGTAAAGGTATCACGGTTTACAGGGCTGGTAGTAGGGACAAAGAAGTTCTTACCTCATCTGTACCGGAAGCTAACTTCACCGAGTGCCCTGAGTGCAGTGCAGAGGTTGTCCATGAAGAAGGATGTCACAAGTGTTACTCGTGTGGCTGGTCAGCGTGTTAACTATGCAACGATACAACGGTGTTACGACAATTATGAACGTAGTAGGAGGACAATAATGACAAGCTTCAAAGAGAGCGAGCAGAACAAAGACCTTTCCGAGGTATGGGAAGAGGTGCTAGACGCTCTCTCCGTCGAACTCAAGGCGCAAGAACCAGCATCCTGTTGCGGTGGGGAGACTCCTTGCTGCGGGGGGAGTAGTTAATACCCGGTTTGACATCTTGTCATAAGTTTGTTATTATAATAGAGAGAGCGGGGGGAAATAGTTCACTAGGATTCACCTAACAGGTAGAACTCAGAGGACACGCTCAGAGGGCCGATTGAACACCAGCAATGGTTAGTAGGTCGGCCCTCTATTTATTTACCACAGCCATTACTTCTTCCTCTTAACTTTAGTAGCTGCTTTCTTTGCAGCAGCTTTACCCTTTGGGGTGTACGGATATTTCTTTTTACCTACGGTTGGCATTTCTTTCCTCTCTGTGTCTAGGTGCCGCCATTGGTGCGTTAGCTATCATCTCTTGGATACGTGACATTATAGACCGTCGCTGCTTTTTAGGTTTGCCCGGCACCACACGAGGCACCGCCATTGGAGCCTTAGCAGCTAGGTCACTAAAGTATTTAAGCACTGCGTTTTGCTCGTCTGGTATCGACGTTGCACCACCTTGTGCTGATTTTATCTGTGACATTATACTTCGCATTTTTACTTAACCTCGGTAAGTAGGAGCCTTACGCTTTTTCTTGGTTGGGTTTCCTTTGATAAGTTTCCTGTCTGCGGCTGACACGTAGTTACTTGGCTTTTTCTTAGCTGCTTGTTTTTTGTTTCTTGGTAGCGACGAAGTTGAGACAGGTCTAGCGGAAGCGGGTTTAGGTTGTACTCGCTTGCGTTTACCCTTGGCTGCTTTAGGAGCCTTCTTGGGAGCAGTAGCCTTCTTAGCAATTTTACTGGCTGCATTGACAAGTGGCATACCCGCAGCAAACAGAGCAAGGTCTTTAGGACTCGCACCACGCATCGCAGTCTGTTTAATGTAACTACCTACGGCTTGCACTTTACGTTTAGCCTTGGTAGTAGTCTTTGTCTTTGCACCCTTGCTCTTTGAAGCACTGGATGCCTGATCTCTAATCTTACGTCTAGCCTCTACTACTTTCTGTCGTGCTGTCTTAGGTGTACGCATATAAAATCCTTTGTCTTAGTGGGTGTCTTGCTTCTATTATATCGGGGGGAAAGTATTTGGCACAAACAAAAAGACCGGAAGGAAAATCCCCCCGGCCTGTTTGCGCTGCTGATTAGTCCGCAGCTTCCTCAGAAATTTGACCACCTCCCAGTAGTTTCCAATCTTTGTATAACTTCGCCAACTGCTCTTTGTTCTGTATCAGAGCGGCAACATGTTGTGTGGCATCGTCTGCCAGCTTAGATGCAATGAGCACCTTGCCTTGGACTACCTTTAAGTCCCGTATGTGAGCACCCACTGCATTGATTAAGATGTGTATCTTGTCTTCTTCTGGGGTGGCCAGATCATCGGGTAAAAACTCCGACAGTTGGTCGATCAATTTTTGCTTCTCTAGTGCAGACATCATCACTCCTGTGGTATTTGGTTTACTTCCTCTAGTTTAATTATACGTGCTTCGCCACTTAATTGCAACTGTTCAGCAGCCAGCACTCTCTCTTCTTGCTGTGCTACCGCATGGGCAGTGCTCACAGCTATGTTTATCTCCTTGGATATAGCGTCGATTGCTACACGTTTAAGAGCGTTCAGTGAGTAGTCAGTCATGGCACTTTGCAACTCTGCCTCAACGTCATCGGGTATCACTATTACGATTTGATTAGCCATAACTTCCTTTCTTGTGGTCTATACCACGATTATTCTCCTTCGAGTAACTTGAATCCTAGGCCGGTGATACCACCTATACAACCCGTTGCGATCTCATTCATCTCGTTCTGTATTCCATAGATAGCTAAGATAGACAGACCAAGTATCGCTAAAAATATCTGTGGTCTGATCTTGCCAAGGAACGGAACCATTCCTTCAAATAAAGTCTTTATCATAATTTCCTAACTGGTGAAAACCACCGTGATAGTTGCCACGATAACCGAAATTACCAGAGCAATTACGCTTTGTGTTAATCTATCAAACTTAGTTAATAGCTTGTCGAACTTGACATCGTTGCGGTCAACGTCGTCTTCAAGTAATCCTACTCGACCCTCAAGGTCAATGTTCTTACGCTGTCCGCTACGAGTAACCAAATTAATCCCCCCCTCTAAGATGGTGGTGCTATGCTTAGTTCAATGTTATCATGATTGACGAAGGTTTTGTACACCACGCTGGTTGCGATCTGGAAGTCCTTCGTTGCGAAGCCATCGCCCGCACCAATCTCGTTCAGTATAATCTCTAGCGTACCAGCCTTGATTCGGTCGAGGACACAAGGCCCACCCTTAGTGTAGATGTTACTTAGCACCAACCTGTCGATCTTCCCGTTCACGCCTGTTGACGCTGCGGTTATTTTTAGTTGGTCGTAGTAACCACCAGAAGTCAGCATGTCATCGGCTCTGTTACCACCTGAGATTGCTCTATCTCTTGGTGTACCTGCCGTAGCGGATATCGACTGACCATCGCTAGCATTGCCTCTAACTATAAGCGTGTTGGCTTCTATGTTAGTAAGGTTCATAGTAGTACATCGCCAGCGGTCAACGGTCATGTGCCCAACCTCTAAATATGTTTCAGCAAACGCAGGGTCAGCAACTGCTGGCTTCCCGCCGACAATCA
>TARA_R110000765_G_scaffold132881_3_pt1 | contig 16548 bp, 11 predicted proteins | sample TARA_R110000765 | Tara Oceans TARA_R110000765 (sample SAMEA4398168) | marine metagenome | biome: Polar Biome; feature: [MES] marine water layer (ENVO:01000295) within the mesopelagic zone...; material: water (ENVO:00002006), including particulate matter (ENVO:01000060) such... | reverse complement strand
TGCAAAGCACTGCTAACTGTATTGTTATTATTACCAACGTGTTCCATAATATCTATTTCCCCAGATGCAGGCCAACCCACTTCGTCAAAGTTAGCTCCTAAAGCCCAAAGTGCCGGCCAAGTACCACCTGCAGAAGGCAATTTCGCTCTAATTTCAACTCTACCATAGGTGAATTCAAATAAATTTTCAGATTTAATTCTTGCTGAAGTATATGCAGCACTTCCTGTCGGACTAACACCAAAATCAAAGAATAATACAACTCTATCAAAAGTAAATGCAGGCGCTGAACTTAAATCAAAAGTTAAGGTTTCCCATTCTTCAATAACAGATGTAGTTGCATCAACTTCATAAAATTCATCTGAATTTGCTTGATTCTCAAGTTTCAATCTAACAACAGCACCTACTGCAGGTGACCAAGTTTTAATTTCCATACTTGAGTATGTGGTCAAATCTAATGGTGCGGCTAAATCGAAAAAAGAACCTGCCCAAACTTCTGCTCCATTATTCTTTGTTGATTCTCCCACGTTTGTTGATGTATTCTCACCCGACGCATCAGGATTACTAATCACAGCAGTTGAAGCACCTCCAAAATCAGTAAAAACTGGTGCCGTTCCTTCAAAATCCTCAACTACAGATACTCCACCACCACTTGCTACTAAAGTAACATCATCATAGTAATGAACTGCACCACCCGCAACTCCTGAGCCACGAGCTGTTATTTTAAGCAAACCATCTTCAACGATAACATTATCAGCACTATCGGTATACTCCTGAGCTTCTCCATTACCCCAACCACCTGCACCAAGGTCGTAGGTCCAGTTAGCAGGGTTTGGTGCTCCGTTAACATCAAACTCATCAGACCACACAAGATTTGTATAAATAGTCTGTAAACTCTCATCACCACCTCCTGTCGAAGGAGCTGAAGTAAATCTAACATACCAAGCCAAATCAGGATTCATGGTATCGTAAGTTCTTACATATAATAAGTTTTCACTTATTGATAGAATTTCATAAGTAGATGAACCAACATAATAGCTCATAAAACCACCATCAGCAAATTCCATTTGCATTCCAGTAGTTTCTGCTTCTGGAACATTGCCTTCTACCGAGGAAATAGTAACTGCCTTTTCTCCAGAGGTATCATAATCATAACAAAAATCTTCGTCAGAAGTTCCACCAACTACAGCTTTATGCCCAACATTAAAAAAAGTTTGACCCTTATTATCTAGAACATATGTAACATCTCCATTTGAATCCACAGAAAAAGTTAGTTCATCATCACAAAAGCAATCAGAAATATCACTACCGCATTTTTCAAAAGCCTGAGCAGAATACCATTTAGGATACCACCAATCACCATCTATACCAGCTCTTGCAGGTCCTAATCCTAAATGACCCGGTTGTGCTGCCGCCAAGAACCATGTCTTTGAAGTACCTTCGGTAAGTAAATTTACCAAGTCTGAATTCATTACAGGGATATTAATCGAAACCTCAACGGTTTCTGTCATAGTTGTACCATCGAAACCATTTGCAGTTATGGTAACAGTAAATGTATTCTCCCCAACTGTAGTATATATTTTAGAAATAAAACCAGTAAGAGATTCTCCGGTAGTTCCATCTCCAAATTCATATTTAAACGACTTTGCTCCTGAAGCAGAAGTCTTAAAGATCACTTTTCCTGATCCATCATTACTTATCTCTGTATTAACCGTAAGATTTGATAGTGCTACAGAACCTAAAGCATCATCGACTTCACAGGCGACCAAAACCATTACAAATGCAACAATAATGTACTTCAATTTTTTCATAATTAATTTTTTTGGGTTAATCATTTTCTTTTACCTAATAAATAAGATTAGTTGTGTTTTTTTAATAGCTAAAAGATTATTGCAATTTAATTGAGTTGATTATCAATTCCGAAAATATAGCCACTACAAAAAACATACAACTCAATAAATAGAGCTAAATAAAATGATATTCTTAATAAAAGCGAACCAATGAAGCCATTGTTACTTTCAATCATCCAATTAGCTTTTAATCAATAAATCTATTATTGTTGTGGTAATGTTGTGGTAGAATTAAATAGTGTAGAGGAAGTTATAAGTTCATAATATACTCCGTTAGACCATCTTCATGTGATAAGCTCATTTTTTTACGTAATCGGTACCTCTTTACTTCTACACTTCGTACAGAAATATTCAAGAGAGGGGCAATCTCTTTTGACGATAAGTTTAATCGCAAGTAGGCACATAACCGTAAATCATTTGCAGATAACCCTGGATGTACATTCTTTATCTTTTTCAAAAAATCTTTATCGGCATTATTAAATGCATTTTCAAAAAATTTCCAATCGTCAACATTGTTAATGTTTCTATCAATTGTTCTAATTACAGATTTTACTTGAGCATCAACAGCACTTCCCTTCAATTGTTCTTTAATAGAATTTAAGAATTCATTCTTTTTTATAATACTCATAGTTGATATTGCCAATTCACGATTCTTACTTTCTATAAGTTCTTGAAGCTGAGCATTTTTAATTTGAACAATCCTCTTTTGGTTTTTCAACTTTTTACGTTTCAACCTTTTCTTGTTCTCATTCAAAAGCTGATTTTGTTGTTTTTTGAAGTATCCTTTATATAGCTTATGAATAAAAATCACAAGAAGCATACTTAATGCTAGGTAGCAAAAAATCGCCCCATAAGACAAATACCAAGGCTTGGCAATCGTAAATTCATATGTAGCAGTATTTTTTGAAAGATCATTGCCTACTTTAGCCCTAACTTCAAAAGTATGAGAGCCATATGGCAAGTTTTTGAATGAAACCTCTGAAATCGTTGACCATGTGCTCCATTCGTTATAAACTTCTTCTAATCTATATTGATATTCTACCTCGGTATACTTATCGAACTCCGGTACACTGAAATGAAATTTCAAATTATTTTCAGATGATTCAAATTCTTTAAATTCTCCGAGCTTAATTCCAATATCAGGAGCGTCATAATATTCTTTGGAAATTGAATTTATTGTGATTTTATACTCTTGTGGTTTTATCTTATTTAAATCAAGAGTTACATAACCGTTAGCTATACCTATTAAATACAACTCATCCTTTAAATACACTATCGATTCAAAACCCAAAATACCCATGCTTCTTCTGAAGAAATTTGGAATTGGAATTTTAATACGTTGTGGAGCATCGCTTAATAATCCTGGAGAAACAGATATAATATTATCATTGGTAAAACCCCAAATTTTTTCAGAATTATTTGTTGGCTTAAGGATACCTATTATACTTTCATCTCTATCGAAAAACTTGCTCGTTAAAAGGGAATCCTTACTAAATTCTTGTTGTTCCGTTATAAATGCAAACACACCATTAATCGTAGTATAAATTATTTCTTCATCATACTTAAGTAGACTTGAGCCCGTACCTTTAGATTCTATTTCTTTAACCTCTGTAATAGTATTAAATCCTGTATCTATCTTTAAATCGAAAATGCCTTTATAGTCATGATTCACAAGAATATGTTCAACATCTATAAATTCAAAAAATCTACTTGAACTATTAAACCCTTCCACTCTATTACGAAAGCGCCATTGTCCATTTATTTTTTCAAGAATACTTAACCCTTTATAATTACCCTGTAATAAAAGATTCGAATTTGACTCTATTGTATGAATATCCCAAGTACCGGGTAAATCTGATATTTGTTTAGCCCCATCATTTTCAATAATGAAAGTGCCTTTATGGTGACCGCAAAACAGTGTGTCATTTATTGTTTTTAATAACCATACTTGCCCTTGGGTGCCATTAATAAGTTGAAAATCTACATCTTCATTTCTTCTCTTATAAAACAAGCCCTGGTTTGTTCCTAAATATAAAATATCGTTAAATAATATCGCGGTATAAACCACACCTAAGACACCGTTATGATCTATATATTCATTAAATGGAGAATCTAAGTTTATAACACTCAACCCATTATCCAAACCTAACCATAAATTTTGGTCAACATCTTGAAATAAAGAAAGAACTGTATTATTGTTTAAGCCTTTTGCCTGATTGATGTGACTTAGAAGATTACCGTTAATATCTAAATGGAAAACACCATTTGAGATAGAACCCAATACAAATGAGCCATCATTTAATTGTATGGCACTATATGTTTCTACGTTTTCTAAATCTAAATCTGCTGAAATATCCCATCTTGTAAGTATGGTTTCGTCAAGAAAATAAAATTTACTCTGCTCGGTAACAAATAGAATTTTATTGTCAATTAAAAACGCCCCAATAATTATATTATTTTTAAAGACATCGTTATCTGAGACTAAAACTGATTTTCCATTTTCAATAGTAAAAATGCCTTCACCTATTTTTTGAAAATAAATTTTATTACCAACTTCAAGAATTGCCGCTCTCGTAGTTTTAGCATCTAAAATTTCAAAAGAGTCGTTAATAGTATTGTAGATATAAATGCGATCTAACGATTGAAATAGTACCCAATCTTTAAATTCTGATATATTCCAAAAATGCTCATCTTCTATTAGTGGCTGTTCTAAATTAGAAGAAATTGATTTATATTTTAAAATACCAAAATCATCTTTTATCCAATAGCCAAATTCCATATAACTACCGGTATACACCTTATCATCTACAATCTTCACAGATTTTAATGGCGTGCCATTTGGTGATGGGTATAATTTCCATATAGCGCCATTAAATTCTAGCAAACCTCCATTGTTCGCTATGTAGATATGCTTGTCTACTGATTGGGTAATTGACCAATTTTGGTTTCCAGCGGTATACTCAATCGGTGTATAATTTTGAATTGGTGGAAGTTCTTGCGCAGTTATGCCAAGTGTAAAAAAAATACAAGCAAGATAAAACGGTTTCAATACCATTTAAGGGAATATCAAAATTTATTATTTTAAATATAACATTTTAAAACTAGTGATGATTGAAACTATTTGATGCAGATATTCTAGATTTATTACCTTCATCTGTTCATATAAAATTCTATTTATTACCTGATTATTTCATTTGCCGAATTATCAAACCCTAATATGATGAAAAAAATTGTACTGCTTTATTTATATTATTTACACTACAAACTTCATTTTGGATAAAAACTAAAATTAGGAATTACTTTAAAACAAGCTTCATAAAACCTTCTTTATAAGCTCGACCAATAGGCAGGTTGATATTACCCTCAAAATGAACTTGATTACCAATTATTTTTTGGATTTTCGAAATATTCAAAATATAGGATTTATGAATTCTTACGAATTTTTTTGAATCTAAATATCCCTCCCAATACCTTAACGGCTCTTGAGATAAATATTTACGTTCGGTAGTAATAATCTCCGTATAATCAGCATCAGATTGAATAAATCGAATATCAGTCACTTCTATCTTAATATGTTCGTAACCCGATTTAATAAAAATCATATCAGGAAATTTATTTTCCACTATCGAGGCTTTCGAGCTAACACCTTCCGTAATTTTCGAAGGAACTTTTGAAACAGCCTGTACAAACCGTTCAAATGAAAAAGGCTTTAAGAGATAATCTACAACATTGTATTCATAACTTTCAAGAGCATAGTCTGAAAAAGCCGTAGTCAGAATCACATTAGGCTTATTTTTTACCACTTTAAGAAATTCGATACCTGAAATTTTAGGTAAATGAATGTCCAAAAAAATCAAATCTATAGGTTCTGTTTTTAAGAAATTCATAGCCAATAGGGCATCGGCAAAGATGGCCTTCAATTCTAAATACCCAATATCGGTTATATATTTTCTCAGCACCCGTTGAGCAGGCGGTTGGTCTTCAATGATAATACAATTTATCATGTTTCACCTAGTGTTAGTTGTAATTTCAAATGTACATAATAAACATCCTGTTCATTTTGAATATACAATTCATGAGCCTTAGGATATAATAGCTGCAAACGTTTTTTTACATTCTGTAAACCGATACCATTAGAAAGATTATCGGTATTGGTTATCGGCAAAAAAGAATTTCTACATTCAAAGTCCAGTTCGCCATTTTCGTCCATCTTAATCTTTATATCTATAAAAATACCTTCTGATTGACTGGCCGTGCTATGCTTAAAGGCATTTTCTATAAACACTGAAAGTATTAAAGGAGCAATTCGATAGTTAGCATCAATATTCTCGGTCTTAAAAGTAACATTTCCTCTCTCCTCAATTTGCATTTCATTTAACTGGGTAAAGTTTTTAAGGTGCGCTATTTCCTTTTGAAGTGCAACAAACTTCTCTTTACAGTCGTATAACATATATCTTAGTACCGATGAAAGCTCTAATATAATCGATGGTGTTTTTGGCGATTGCTCAATGGCATAAGAATAGAGATTGTTTAAATTATTGAACAAAAAATGTGGGTTGATTTGAGATTTAAGAAATAGCAGTTCACTTTCTTTGACCGAAGTACGTAACTCTTCGACCTCAAGTTGCTTTTTAGAAGCATCCCAAGCAAATTTAAACCCGGCTAAAATCATTATCATAGGCATTACATCTAATAGGCTGAATATGACTCCTGGGAAATAACGGCCTCGCGTTGTGGGATAAAAAACACGTTCTAGTACTAATTCCTCTACCATAATAATTATGCTGACTACTAAAACAACATATACAAAAAACAAAAAATATCTTTTACGGTAGAAAAAATGAGGCAGTAAAATATAGTTTATAACCAATGCTCCCAAGGAATAATTTAAAAATGCGATTATTTTGAATGCCTTTATTTCGGGCTGATTTTTATCAAAGGAAAAAAATAGAAACAATACAATGTGCAGCAGTATCTGAAAAATAACTTCTTTAGAAGTACTGTTCAAAAATGATTGTTTTCCTACCATGAAATAAAAATACCATTTTACATCAAAAAAACATTTACTAAAACTGCCATCGACAGATTTGGCACCGTAAACACCACCGAAAATATTTATGTCGTTCGCACAACAACCTTGGTCGTTTGCAGAAAATAGGTTTCTTAAATGTAATGTTTATATCATCTTTGAGAATTAAAACATAACACTTAAATAGAATGCTCAACTATTATTTCTTTTTGTTACTCGGAATTTCAATTTTTGGAATAAATCAAGTAACGGCTCAAACCGGTATAACAACAATTACAGGTAAAATAGTCGAAGACAGTAATGGTGGCCCAATTGAATTTGCGACCGTATTGGTTGGAAATTCTGCAGACCAAAAACCCATTGTGGGAACAACTACGATAGAAGATGGCAGCTTTGTACTCGAAACCAGTGCTGCCGATTTCTATATCGAAGTAAGTTTTATAGGATTCACTACCAAAAGATTTGATGAACCGAATATTGTCAATGGAAAAATCAACTTAGGCACTGTGTCCATATCCGAAGATTCACAACAATTAGATGAAGTAGTCGTAGAAGGAGAAATTTCAAAAACAACTTTTAAGCTAGACAAACGAATTTTTAATGTTGGTGCCGATTTAAGCAGTACTGGCGCAAGTGCTTTAGAGATACTGAATAATGTACCATCGGTAAATGTAAATATTGAAGGGCAGATAAGTTTACGTGGTAGCCAAGGCGTACAAATGCTAATCAATGGTAAACCGTCGGTAATTGCTAATGAGCAAGGCAATGCCTTAGGAACTTTGACGGCAGATATGATTGAGCGTATCGAAGTCATCACCAATCCGTCTGCTAAATACGATGCTGAAGGAACCTCTGGTATCATTAATATTGTGCTAAAAAAAGAAGAGAAAAAAGGTTTGAACGGGGCGGTTACGCTGAATACTGGTGTACCTAACAACCACAGTATAGGTTTGAGCCTTAATAGACGTACCGAAAAATTCAACCTATTTAGTCAAATGGGTTTCGGTAGACGTACCTTCCCTAGTGACAATGAGACTGAAAACCGAAACTTGGTCAATGAAACCTATATCACCAGTTTTGGGCAGAGCGATAAGAATGAAACATTTTTTAATCTTATTCTTGGCACAGACTACCACATTAATGATCTGAACGTTCTAACCCTTTCCGGAAACTTCGCCTATGAATGGGAAAAGGAACATTCTAATGCCTTGTTCAGCACATTCGATTCTGCAAGTACTAGAACAGATGCCTTTAAGCGTAGTGAGCTCACCCCAGCCACCAACCCTAAATATTCGTACGAGCTACAATACAAAAAGGATTTTGAAGGTAATGAAGAGCAATCATTACTTCTTAGCGCCACAGGTAATTTATTTGCAAAAGACCAATCATCAGATTTTGACAATATAACCACATTTGGCAATGGTAATAATATGCAACAACAGTCAAGAACAGATTTCAGTCAGGCGGATTACACATTTAAGGCTGACTATACCCACCCTTGGGCAGAAAAATACACCCTTGAAACAGGAGCTCAATATCAAATAAACGATGTAGAAAATGATTTTGCAATCAGTGATTTTAATGGATCAAGCTTTGTCGAAAATCCAGATTTAACAAATGTTTTTGAATGGACTCAAAAAGTATTAGGGGTTTATGCAACTACTGCCTATGAAAGCGATTTATGGGGATTAAAATTGGGAATTCGATTTGAGGATACCGATTTAAGCACTCTATTACAGAACACTAATGACAGTAATGACCAGAAGTACCATAACTTTTTTCCTAGTGGCCATACATCATATAAGTTCAGTGATAATCTTTCATTGCAAGCCGGATACTCCAAACGAATCTTTCGCCCTAGAATGTGGGATTTGAATCCGTTTTATAATATCCGAAATAATTTTAGCATCCGTACAGGTAATGCTAATCTGCAACCTGAATTTACTGATAGTTATGAGCTTACCAGTATCTATAAAATTGGTAAGGTTTCAATGAACTTAGGTGTTTTCTACAGACATACTGAAGATGTGGTAGAGCGAATCGTAGAGTTCGAAGACAATGTAAGTATTTCGAGACCAGAAAATATAGGCATCAACAATACTACAGGTATCGAATTTAACGCCAAATATATCCCAACCAATTGGCTATCTTTCACTAACGATTTCAACTATAGCCACTTTACCCGAAAAGGGGATTTTGAAGGAAATTCTTTTGATTTTAAAGGTAACCAATGGTCAACAAGACTTACGAATAAACTAAAACTACCTACAGATTTTGATTTGGAATTCATAGGTCATTATCAATCAGGGTATAGAACCCTACAACAAGAAATTTCAGACAATTTGTTTATGGATTTTGGAGCACGTAAAAAAATATTAAAGGGAAAGGCTATTTTGAGTCTTAGCGTTCGTGATGTTTTTGCTTCACGTATACGTGAAAGCATAACCAACCAACCAAATTTCTACTTAAGAGATTTCAGTCAACAAGGTCGTTTTATAACCTTTGGCGTAAGCTTTGGTTTTGGACGAGGCGAGGCGATGGAGTTTTCAGGACAAAAACATTTTTAAGAAAAACTAAATTTTGCTGACATGAAACGAAAAGATTTTTTAGCGACAGGTATTGTAGGGCTAGGCGGTGTAATTGCATTAACCTCTGCAATGGTTTTAAAATCTGAAGATAAAAAATCTTCACGGGGAAATTCAGAAAATTGTGCGCTTTCACCGAAGGAAACCAAAGGCCCTTTCCCCAATAAAACTCCTGCAGACTATGTTAGAGAGAATATTATCGGCGATAGAAAAGGGGTTGCTTTACTTATGAACTTAACTATTCTAAACAAGAACAATGGTTGTAAACCATTTGAGAATGCGACTGTAGATGTATGGCATTGTGATAGCGATGGCAAATATTCAGAATATGGTGGTTATGGCATGCAGCGAGAAGATTTAACTAAAAGCCATTTTTTGAGAGGTAGAAAGACCACTGATGCAAAAGGAAACGTATCATTTATCAGTATCTTTCCTGGTTTCTACCAAGGTCGCGCTCCGCATATTCATATCGAGGTATTAAGCAATACAAGCCAATCTTTACTAGTCACCCAAATTGCATTTCCAGAAGATATTTGCAATACAGTCTATACTACCGAACATTATCAAGGAACTAGTTATGTGTCTAACACCCGCGATGGTATTTTTAGAGATAGTTTAGAGCAGAATATGGTCGATGAATTAAAAGGCAATACTAAAGATGGCTATACCCTATTAAAAAACATTATTGTCAGTGCATAGAAAAAACGAATTTTAGAATCAAATACACTTTAAATAAATTAATACTAACAATTAAAAAAGAACAAAATGAAAAAAGCAGTTTTAATGGTATCATTAATCGTATGTGCTACGATTTCAGCACAGAGCACTTGGAAAGTAGATAATGCACATTCAAAAGTAGGATTTGCAATTACCCACCTTATGATCTCAGAAGTTGAAGGAAACTTTGGGGAATTTGATATAACAGCCACAGCAAATGATGAGTTTAACGAACCTAATTTCAACGTTGAAATAAAAACAGCCAGTATCGATACAGATAATGATAGAAGAAACGAGCATTTACGAAGTGCAGATTTTTTTGATGCAGAAACTTATCCGACCATTACTTTTAAAACAACGGGTTTTGAGAACACTGGGGAAAACACGTTTAGATTAAAGGGAGAATTAACAATGCACGGCATTACCAAACCAATAACCTTAGAAGGTAAGCTTAACGGTATTATTACAGACCAACGTAGTCAAAAACTAAAAGCAGGACTCAAATTGACTGGCACTGTAAATAGATTAGAATTTAAAGTTGGTGGCGATACACCTACATTAGGCAATGATGTAGAAATGACCATAAATCTAGAAATGGCTCAACAATAATATTTTAAAGAATGTTAAAAAGCCAAAAAGCCTAAGGAGTTATTTTCGCCTTTTAGACAATACCAATTACAAAAGAAAAATCATAAATTCACCGGTTTCAATAAAGTAGAAAATAATATCTCAGACTTGGTATTAAATTTATGCCGTAATAATCAATTTACGATTATTCTGTAATTAGTAATAACATCTATTCTATATAAAGAAATTTATATAGCCCGATTTCAAATAAAAGCCGACTAAAAAGTCGGCTTTTATAATTTTCACAGTCAAAGAGCAACTCATAAGCAGAACAATTTACACAACATGACTATTTAGAAAATCGAAATAATGAGTTATGACCACATCTTATTTCACTTATACAACATTTACTTTTACAGGAATTCAAATAGTAATATTTTGTCATTTGAAAATAGGTTTTAGGGCAAATGAAATTATTGACATACACAATTATAACGCTCACAATAGGTTTGGCAAATTTAAATGCACAACAAATTGGAGACTATAAAACTGTTGGCTCTGGTAATTGGACAAGTGTTGGTATTTGGAATACATATAACGGTACTGGATGGGTACCAGCAACATTTTACCCTGGACAACTTACTGGTACTAATGACGTACTTATTATAGGGGGCAACTCTGTCTCAATTTCATCAATCATTCCAAATAACATAAACTCTGTATCCATAGGAGATGGAATAGGAGCATTGGATAATTTTTTTGTAAGTGGTACTTCAACCCTGAATACTCAACTAATCACAATTGCGAATGGCGGATATGCAGAATGGACTTCCAACGTAAGTTTAACACTTCCAGCAGGGGCGAATTTCAAAATTAATCCAGGTGGTGAACTTGCTACAGACAAACCATGTAATGCTGCAAAAAGATTAATCATAGGCACAACTATCTATTCAACATGTAACGGGGGTGCTGGGGCGCAGTATAGTTTTGATGAATTAAATGATGAGGGCGGAACGTTGTCGGTAACACCAACTTCGAATAGCCCTATATGCGAAGGAGACTTATTGAATTTATATTCGAATCCATCAGGCACGGGTTCCTCAAGCGCATCGTTTCTTTGGACAGGGCCAAACGGTTATACTTCAACTAGCCAAGATCCAGTAATTTCTAATCTTACACAAGGTAATTATAGCTATACCATTACCATAAGTGACTCGGGAGGAAATACAAATACTAAAACTTTAAGTATTTCAGTGTTGCCCACGCCTGTAATAACAAGTACAACGCCTGGCTTCAGAAATGGTCCTGGAACTGTTGTTTTAGGAGCCTCTGCATCTTCAGGTATTTTGAATTGGTATGTTAACCCTTCTGGAGGTTCTTCTTTAGGAGCCGGAACTTCTTTTACTACACCCACTATTTCCACATCTACTAGTTTTTATGTAGAGGCATCTGAGAACGGCTGTATTTCTGGGAGAGTAGCTGTTTTGGCCACAGTCAATACTTCTACCGTTATTACCAACCGTAAAATCACCTACCGGATTAAAAAGAATTAGTGAAAGATTTCCAAATAAGGTAATTTTTAGAATTCGAGAAGACACCCTTAAATCATTTTTTTGAAGACAAAAAGTAATTTAAATGTTACGAAGAGATATTAATAAAAGACAGTAGAGAAAGCTATCGAAAAAAGCCAAATTGGTGTGCCCTATCTTTTTATTAGAATAAAAAAAGCCGACTATTTAGTCGGCTTTTTTACTATGTACAGGCGGAGAGACTCGAACTCTCACACCTTGCGGCACTAGATCCTAAGTCTAGCGTGTCTACCAATTCCACCACGCCTGCATACTTTTCAAACCACATAAATAGTGATTATCGGGCTGCAAATATAAGCCAAAAATTCAATTCTTTAAATTTTACCATTTAAAAATTGCGCTTTTTGTACTTTTATCAAAAGTCATACAAAATATAACATGCAAAACGTAAATAATTATCTATCGGAAAATAAGGACCGATTTTTAAAAGAGCTTATTGAATTACTTAAGATCCCGTCAGTTAGCGCAGATCCTGCTTTCTCTCAAGATGTGGTTGATACTGCTAAATTGGTAAAGAAAAGATTAGAAGATGCAGGTTGTGATGTTGTTGAAATTCATGAAACTGCTGGTTACCCAATAGTATATGGAGAAAAAATTATAAATTCTGATTTACCAACAGTGTTGGTATACGGGCATTACGATGTACAACCAGCAGATCCGATTGATTTATGGCATTCCCCACCGTTCGAGCCTGTTATCAAGAAGACAGATGCACACCCCGAAGGGGCCATTTATGCTAGAGGGGCTTGTGATGACAAAGGCCAAATGTATATGCATGTAAAAGCATTAGAACTGATGGTGAAGACCAATCAACTTCCTTGTAATGTAAAATTCATGATTGAAGGCGAAGAGGAAGTGGGTAGTAATAATTTAGGGATTTACGTGGCTGCGAATAAGGAGAAATTGGCTAATGATGTTATTTTAATTTCTGATACAGGAATGATTGCTAACGATGTGCCTTCTATCACAACCGGACTTCGTGGATTAAGTTATGTAGAAGTTGAAGTAACCGGACCAAACAGAGATTTGCATTCGGGACTTTATGGTGGTGCAGTGGCCAACCCAATCAATATTCTAACAAAAATGATTGCTAGTCTTCATGATGATAACAATCATGTAACCATACCTGGTTTTTATGATAAGGTAGAAGAGCTGTCAAAAGAAGAACGGGCTGAAATGGCAAAAGCACCTTTCAGTTTAGACAGCTATCAAAAAGCTCTAGATATAGCATCTGTTTACGGTGAAAAAGGGTACTCTACAAATGAACGTAACTCCATTAGACCAACATTAGATGTCAATGGTATTTGGGGTGGGTATATTGGTGAAGGTGCCAAGACCGTTATTGCTAGCAAAGCTTATGCAAAAATTTCAATGCGTTTGGTGCCTAATCAAGATTGGAAAGAAATCACAGAGCTGTTTAAAACACATTTCGAAGCTATAGCCCCAAAAGGTGTTACGGTAAAAGTAAAACCACATCATGGCGGACAAGGGTATGTTACTCCTATTGATACCATTGCGTATCAAGCAGCATCAAAAGCCTATGAAACAACATTCGGCAAAAAACCGATTCCACAACGTAGTGGTGGTAGTATTCCAATTGTTTCTTTGTTTGAAAAAGAATTAGGTAGTAAGACTATTCTAATGGGATTTGGATTAGATAGTGATGCCATCCACTCCCCTAACGAACATTTCGGCGTTTGGAATTATTTTAAGGGTATTGAAACTATCCCTTATTTCTACCAATATTTTACTGAAATGAATAAATAAAACAAATGTCTTTGCGAGGAAGTTCAAAAAACTCCTCGCAAAGACGTTTTATATTTTCTTCACGTACTTCGTAATAATTACAGTAAGCGTAGGGCCTACTTTACCTTCAATAAACTCAGCGTTCTCGCGATCTAAAGAAATTCTACGAACCGCAGTACCTTGTTTAGCAATTTGGCTAGATCCTTTTATTTTAAGGTCCTTTATAAGTACAACACTATCTCCGTTCTCAAGAATAACACCGTTCACATCTCTATGAATAATTTTATCAGCTTCGGCCATTCCTTCACCTGTAGCTTTTGCCCAATCTAAAACTTCTGGCTCTAAGTACAACATATCTAAAAGGTCTTTAGGCCAACCTTCAGACTTTAAACGCGATAGCATACGCCACGCAACGACCTTTACAGAATCATATTCACTCCACATACTATCATTAAGACAACGCCAGTGATTGGCATCCATTTGTTCTGGGTCTAAAATTTGTGTGCGACATGTTTCACAAGCCAAAATACTAACATCTACACCACTTATAGAAACCGGCTCCACTTCAAAAACTTCTAAATTATTGGTACCCGCACAAAGTTCACAAGTTGAACCACTACGTTCTTCCAAATCAGATAATACACTCATTATTGGTTATTTTAGATCTCAAATTTAAGCTTTTATAACAGGATGAAGCCACAACAGCGCATACTTAGAAAGCACTAAAATCGTTTTAACTAGTCAATAGAAAAAATTAAGTATTGATTTCAAAGCAAAAAACCAGCCTTTTTCTTCGTTTAAGTATTGCCTTGGCTCTAGTTGCTGTGTTTTTTAAAATAATGCACTGGCAATTTTCTGAAGTATTACTAATTATAGCAATTAGCGGTATAGCAGTATTCTATGGTATATGGTTTAGTCTAAAGACACCAAAACAATGGTTAGACTATGCCAAGTTGTTTTTATTAATCTCATTTTTATTTCAGTATTTATTTAGTGTACTTCATTTAAATTATGGTTTTATATTCTCGTATATCTTCAAAATAGCTCTGGTTGTCTTTATAATTGTTTATATAAAAAATCAATTCTTCTCTCTGAATGATACTTCTAAACCAGTAGGAAAAAGACAAGTACCAAAAAAGAAGTTTTATTCCATCATTTTAAACACCATTGCAGTCCTTTGCATAGTCATAGGTGCTCAGTTTAAAATCTTACACTGGGAATTTGGATTGATAAATGGAAACATTCTCTTATCTGTAGGGCTAGTGTCTGCAGCAATTTCAATTGTCATCGGTTTCAAAAAATCATAAATAGTTCTAATTATTTTTAACTCTACACTTGTAGAATTAAAATATTTACTCTATGTTTGTAGAACAAATTCTAAACTTGTAGAAAATGCAGTTGTCAAAATCGGAAGAAGAATTAATGAATATCCTCTGGAAACAGAAGAAAGCTTTTATGAAAGATTTGCTTGATGAGTACCCAGACCCTAAACCGGCAACGACAACCGTAGCAACCTTACTAAAAAGAATGGCCGATAAAGGTTTTATTGACTACAAAAATTTTGGAAGAAGTAGAGAATATTTTCCCCTTGTTAAAAAGAAAGATTATTTCTCAAAACACGTAAACGGACTCATTAAGAACTTTTTCAACGATAGTGCTAGTCAGTTCGCTTCGTTTTTCACACAAGAAACCAATTTAAGCAAAACTGAATTAGAAGATTTAAAGAAATTAATAGATAGTGAAATCTTAAAAAAATAGGCATGATTATCTTCCTTTTAAAATCTGCCGCTTGCATGGCCATCTTTTTGGTCTTCTACAAACTGTTTTTGGAAAACGAAAGCATGCATACTTTTAAACGTTATTTTCTATTGGCTGCAATAGCTATTAGCTTAGTAATACCAGCAGTTGTTTTTACTGAGGTTGTCTACATAACGCCAATTTCCACTTCCTTTACACTAACAGAAGATTATAGTTTAGAATCGTATCACACCCCTAGTATCGAATCTATCGACTATACGTATTGGTCACTTTTAAGCATATACAGTTTAGGAGTGCTATTCTTTAGTCTTAAGTTTTTCAAGAATCTTTATCAGATTAAAAATACTATACAAAACAATCCTAAGCAGCAGACAAATAGGATTATAAAGGTATTATTATCGTTACAAATTGTACCACATACATTTTTCAATTATATCTTTTTAAACAAGCAGAAATATGAAGCAAATGAAATACCCCCTGCTGTATTATTACATGAAGAAACTCACGCGAAACAAAAGCACAGCATAGATATTTTAGTTCTCGAGATACTTCAAATAGTACTCTGGTTTAACCCACTTATCTATCTATTCAAAAAATCAATAAAATTAAATCACGAATTTTTAGCGGATAGTGCCGTACTAAACAACGGGCTAGAAAAAAGCGATTATCAGAAAATATTATTGGCATTTTCATCAAATGCCGCAGAACCA
>TARA_R110000765_G_scaffold6007_2_pt1 | contig 16610 bp, 13 predicted proteins | sample TARA_R110000765 | Tara Oceans TARA_R110000765 (sample SAMEA4398168) | marine metagenome | biome: Polar Biome; feature: [MES] marine water layer (ENVO:01000295) within the mesopelagic zone...; material: water (ENVO:00002006), including particulate matter (ENVO:01000060) such as...... | reverse complement strand
CGAATGAGCCACCATTATTAAACTGAACTTGGTTATCTGAACCTGCTACTGTAGAACTGGACGCTTCACCAACGAGAAGCACCCCAGTTCCATTGACAGATGGACGTTGAGTAAACGTACCAGTCGTCGCGGTGATACTTGTCCCTGAGATTCCGTGACCAGTTATAAATCCAGACACGCTCAAATCACCAGACACATCCAGATCGCCAAAAATATCTTTTGTATTTTCCCTTACTGTCAACGTGCCGTTTGAAGTGGAGCTAACTCCATTGTAAGTTTGAACGTCAACATCTTGAGGAGCGGGAAGCCTACCTTCACTTGGAATAACAAAAGTTAATTGCACATCACTTACTTTTGTAAAAGATCCGGTGACCGTAAGATTATCAATTGTAACCAACCTTATTTCTTGAGCATCGTCAAGTCCCGCTGAAGCATTTAATGTTATAGTATCTCCAGCTTGTCCAAAAGCTGGAGAAAGCGATCCGCCACCAGCAGATTGTGCATACTTGAAAAAGTCCGTTGAATCTACTGCGAAATTTTTTGTTCTTAATTTTACTTTACCAGACAACTCACTAAAAGAAGGAGCCGGGAAAGCCAATTGCGTAGAATTCTGAGTTGTAAAACTTGTATTGGCGACAGGACTAGATTCGGTCGAGCCGCTAAAAATACTAAGCCCCGTTACGCCTCTTAAATTTGTACCATCAAGAGTAACGCTGGTACCGGCCCCGCCAATAACAGGACTAAAACTTGTTATTGTTGGCTCAAGTTCATTGATGGCAACATTAGCAGAAAACAACAAATTATCAAAGTTTTGGGCAGTAGCAGAAAGACTAAACCCAGTTGCGTTTGCAAAAAATTCTGTTGACCTATTCACCCCAATTGCATCACCGCTAAAAATAGCAAACTCGTCATCTGGGTGAACCAAAAACAGCCTTCCTGTGCCAAAAAATCTATCGCTAACAGAAAACTCAAAACTTAAATTACCTCTATTATAATTTATAAAATTCTGATTCGCTGTATAAGATCCAGCTCCACCGTCATCAATATAAATTTCGTCAGCAATGTATTCAACGGTCTTTTGCCCATCGTAAGAAATTCCGGTTATACCAATTTTAAAATCAGTTGGATTTTGCCCTAAAGATATATCGGTGTCATTTGGATCTTTAAGAGTAAAGGCTGGAGACAAAGTAGGAGTCTGATCACCGCTAATATGAAAAGGAAAATTAGAGTTGTTCAATCCAGATATTGCAACCGAATTACCCTGAGAATAAGCGTAGCTTGCACCTCCAAGTCCTGATATAGTCGGCAAGATGGTGATGTCAGGTAAACTTTCAACAAGCGTCCTAGAGTCAGATTGACCACGAACTCGACCAACGAACGAGTCATTTATGCCTGTAGGTACAGTGAATTTAATTTGACTGTCAGAAAGTCTTTGTTGACCTCCTACAGTTAGATATACATTATCGTCAACTACATTTTGATTTCCTGAAACAAATTGAACAACTGCGCTGACACCGTTAAAACCGGAACCAGTCACAACCATCTCTTTTCCTTGGAATCCGGTAGCTTCACCGCTTCCTGCTCCAAATCCAGAAAAACCATATCCAATCAAAAAGTCTTCGGTTCTAGCGACGTTGAAATTTTGACTAGAAGAAAATACGCCGCCATTATTCTTCAACTGCAAGGGGTGACTACCAGAAACAGCGGAAGAAACAATAAACTGAATGTGCGTGCCGCTTGTGCTGTTTATACCTGTTGCAAAACCCGTTGTCGAAACAACTGCGCCCTTTGTAAGATTGACAGTTGATCCCGCAAAACCACTGAGTATCAATTCGTTGGCGGTGCCAAAATTAAGCCCTGTGATCGTTACTGTTTCAGTTTCTGAAAAAGCCGGTTGAGGACTAAAGCCGCTGATTGTAATCGACCCTTGTTTGATTGCTAAAATCTCGGCAGGAGTTTTTTGATTGGTATTAAAAGATCCACCTGTTGTAAATATTTCAATAGGGCCACTAGTAGAATTTGCCGGAACTTCAAAAGTAAACTTGTTGTCATTTACAACTGCGGCCTCCCCGCTAGTATCCGAAGAGCCTCTTATAAAGACTCCGTTGTCAGCAAAATTGATAAATGATCTACCGGTCACGCTGATAGTATCCCCAACTTCTGCTTGCTTTGGACCGAAGCCAGAAATGAAAGGAGCAGGAATGATACTAAAAGATAACCCAGTAAAAACGTCAAGTTCATTTTGAACTACAAGAGAACCTGTAATCAAATTATCTTCATTAGAAGCGAATAAGTTGCTCAAGTTCGGAGACAGGTCAACCTGTACTCCACTATTGTTATCAGCTAGAAAAGTATACTTTGAATTAAAATTCAGTAAGTTACTGTTGATGGAATTTTTAAAATATAACTTTGTGGAAGAAGGGTAAAAGCCTGTTCCAGATAAAGTCACTTGGTCTCCTAAAACGCCACTTGTTGGAGTAGAATTAGTTATCGTGGGAGCAGTTTTAAAATAAAAACCTGTTCCAACACCAACCCCAGTGGTTTCTTCTACTGGGTCATTATACTTTAATATGATATCTTGAAGCCCCTCATCCAAAGAGAAAAAGCTGACACCACTAAAACTAGATCCTTGATCTGTGGGTTTGAAAAAGTCGCCCGTGATTTCTACTCTATTATTTGTTCTATTTGATACAAACGACATTCCTGTAGCATTTGACAAATTGCTGCCAAAAAGAGCCACGGCTTGATCCACGCCACTTTTCAAAGAAATGCCAGTTATAGTCGGAGCCTGAGTAGCTATATTGAAGGCAGCTTCGGAGTAATATAAAATTGTAGAAGTTCTGTTTGGAGACACAATCCCACTCAAAGCAGTCGCTGGGACAAGACCCGTAAGACCTTGATCGCTTGTTCTCTTGAACAATCCTGTGGCACCTTGGCCGTTGAAAGTCACCAAAAATCGGTCATTGGAATCAGGAGAAAAAAGAAGTTCACTGGTTAAACCTATTCCAGATAAACCAACAGGATTGCCGGGATCTACAGAAGACCCTACTACGCCTGTTAACAATGGAATAACATTAAAATTAAAATCAGAACTAGCTGTTGTACCTGAGATACCAGATATAGTAATCGGCCCAAAAACTGAGTCTTCCGGCACAGTTATATTGACAGTCGTAGCTGTCGCACTGGAAGTTGCCAGACAACTATTGCCCCCAACAAGTGCGCCAGTAGCGTGATTCAAACCAAAACCAGAAACAGTGACCAATGTACCAGTGGTTCCTGTTTGCAGGTTAACATCATTAATTTGAGGAACTGGAACAAAATTTACACTAGAAGAGCCGGATACATTTCTTTCATAAGATAAAACTGTAATGAATCCTGTTTCCACTAAATCAGGAACAATAACATCTAACTTAAAACCTTGTTCATCGCCATAAGAAAAAGTATCAGCAGCAACAGAGCCGCCGAAAAATACGTCGCTTACGTTAAAAAAGCCGCTACCACTCAACTCGATTGTCGAACCTATTCCCGTGGGACTATCAACAACACCAGTCACCAATATTCCACCGTCATCTATATTCACGTTTATAGCACTGACGACTTTACCAACAGATGTTATAATTTCAGGTTTACTAGTCGTTGCTCCCTTGGGAGCATAAAATCTAAGCTTACCTGCTCCAGCGTTAATAAAAGAAAAAACGCTTCTAGACAAATCTTTACTAAAAACATCATCACGTATGCTTTTTAATTGATCACTAGACAGATCATCTTGAACTCTAGACAAAGAAGTGTTTCTTAATATAATAACTTGAGAGCTACCTAAATTTGTGCCTAATATTTCATGAAGTTTATTTTCGTCACTTCCAGCAGATGAAATAGATGCTATAGTAGGAGGCCCAGAAACTTCAGCGGAAACAATGTTTATATTTGATCGAACAATGTTGTCTATTGATGTAGAGATAGACTTTGAAGTTAAAACGCCTTTTATCGGTAACGCTAATATAGAAGTTCCACCAAAGTCTTTTAAATCTAAGTCCAAATCAACAGAAATGCCAGTGGCAGGTAAATTGCCACTGATTGTATCAATTTCCGCGCTCAAGCTAGAGCTTCGTTTCGAAACCAACAAAGAGTCAGGCAAGGTCGAACCAGCATGTTCTACAGGAATGATTTCGTTGTTTAAAGAATAATTAAAGTTTAAAATATTAAACTCACCAAGATCACCAACACTGTTATTTGTAAAGGCAAAATTGTAAAAGTTAGGAACTTGGACTTCTTCCGCCAAAGAATCAGCCGGAGTAAATTCTCCACTCAGTTGATCATAAAAAACAATTTCAGCATTCGCTTTTATAGGCTGGTTTGGTTGACCCGCCAAAGAATAAGAAGACAATTTACCTTCTTTAAAAAATAACCCTCCGAAATTACCAGATATTCTAGAGTCGTTATCATCAAAAAATCCTCTTAATAAATCTTCTCCAGTAACATAATAAGTTAAACTTAGAGAGCTTTGCACCAAACCTTGAGCAAAAAATTCTGAAGCAAACTGTTGACCATCCAGATAAGAAGGTTGAAGATTGGCTCCCAAAGAAGCTTCAATTGACTCACACAAAAAATCAAATTCTGAAACAATAAAACTCTCACCATTAACCCCTGTGGCTTTGTGACTGGATAATTTTAAAGGTGCATTTTTGTATGAGTGAATCATCAGAAGTATTTATTAAAAGAAGTTTCAGTTAAAGCTATCTGACCCACTCCGTAACTTACAGAAGTGGTGCTTACAACTGCTCCAGATATGTTTATGTTGAGCGATTCGCTAGTGTCGTTATCGCACAAGAATTTGAGTCCAAAAATTTGTATGCCTGTTGATCCATTCATGTCAAACAAAACGTCTGAAGCCTTTACGCCAGAAAAACTTGGATCATAAATGCCTGTTCTGGTGACAGACATCGTTTCTGACCCTCCCATCAATTTTACAACCAGAGGCTCAGTAGAACCCAATCTGTAAATAGGAGTATACGCAGCAGAGAAGTCGTATGAAAATGCAAAATCTCCCGGTACAGAATACGTGTCTGTTGTAGTAAGGTAAGCACTAAACCCAAAAGCTATACCAGAACCACTTGAAGCATTGTAACTTACCGTTCCACTTTTTTCTTTTACCTGCCCACTGGTTTGATTAAAGCCAACGTAAGAAACAGATGCTTGAATAGGGGAATTTGGTTGAGCTTGCAAAGAATAGCTTTGCAGATAAAATAATCCACTTACTCCACCAAAATTTAAAGTAAGAGGATCGACTTCTTGCGTTGTGGAATTAAAATTTCTCAAATAGTCCACTGTTTGATAATTAGGTTCATTATCTAATTCTATCAAATAAGATGCTTGAGCAGAGTTTTGTTTTGGTCCTACTGGTCCTTGGTTGATGATTCCTCTTTTACCAACAGATTTAAAAGGTTGAACGTTACTAGCAATATCCAAGCTTGCGCTTTGAGCTAATATACCAGTACCATTTACAGTTACATCCGTTTGGTCAAAAAATAACATTACCTTACACCTTTATCGAGCCAGCCCTCAGATAAAGTTACACAATTACTGACCTTCTTTCAGGGTTTTTAATACTTCGGCAGGAATTTCTTTTTTCTCTTTTTTACTGATCGGAGGCATTGTCAAGCTTCCCACGTATTGCCTGAACTCTTTCATCAATCTGTCTCTCAATTTCTTCCCATCTTCAATAGGAACAAGGCCTCTTTTTTGAGCTTCTCTTTGAATGTCAACGCGAGCCATGTCCGCTAATCTAGTTGCGTAGACATCTGGATCAAGAGTATTATATTTAGTTGTACCATCATTCCCCCAAATTTGCTCTAGACTGCTTGGTCCGCGAGGAGCGTTCTCGTCCATACCGTGCATCTGCATGTAATCTTCTAATAATTTTTTAGACTTTTTTCTCGCCATATATAAATTATAATCTTTTAAAGGTATAACATAAAAAAAAAGAGGGGAGGCAAAAGCCTCCCCTCAAATAACTTCCTTAGAAATTAGTTCCAAGGACCGAAGGAAACCACAACTGCGCGAGCATCAATGCAAACGCGAGCTTCCTCAACGTGACCGTAGAAGCCGACCTTCTCGCTTCTAGCGGAGAACTGGTCGTCCGCGAGAGCCGTAAAGGTGCTGTTGTCCTGTTGGGCAATAGCGCGGATGAATGCGCCCTTGCTGGCGTCAATACCAACGGCAAGGTCATCTCCAGCAGCGAAGGCACTTGCAGAGAGAGTATTGAACAAGGTAGCATATTTCTTACTGGGACCAAGTTCGATAAGCTCAACGAGATTCACTCCGAAGATACTTCCGGCACCAGCAGCTTGGTAAAGCTCAGTGCGGACAGAATCAGGGAGATCAGTCGCAGCCGCGCCACCAGTAGAACCACCAAGGGCTTGATAGCTGAAGCTTCTGATATTCTCCATGACTTCGGGAGAAACATACATATCGGTCAAACCTCTGCTGAAGCCATCGGCAGGAGTGCCGTTGGCAAAAGATTGGTTCAAACGCCTCATGCGAGTCATCATCTGGTTGAGGAAGTCAAGCTCAAAGCTTGTCCCGGCACCAGTGTCGATAACGTGAGATGTGCTGTTGGTGCTACCTTCAGCAGCGGCTTTGAGAATAACAGCCCAAGCGTTGCGCTCTTGCTTTACAAGAACCTCTTGGGCCATTCTTTCAACAGCCTTGGCGAGAACGTCAAGGCGACCTCTGCGTGCATACTTCTTGAGGAAGCTAACAGCACTGTCAAGGCGATAAGGAGCCATCTTCAACTCTTGACCAGCGTAAACGTCTTGGGAGCTAGGAAGCCCACCAGCGATGTTCTGGCTGAAAACGGTGAAGTAGTTATCGCTTTCGTTGTAGTAAAGATCCAACGGAAAACTGGGGCTGTCGTCAGCGTCGTAAGGAGCGTCAACGTAAACAGCACCAGCAGTTGCAGCTTGGTTAATAACCTGAGCAACAACAGGACCGAGGAATGCGGCAAAGGCTTCTTGTGCTTCTCTGGCTTCAACAGCATTGTTGCTGCCCATAGCCTTGACAAGTGCGCCTTGTTCTGGAGTATTTTTTAAAGTAATTCTCATTTTTTTATCCTATATATAAATAGTTTATGATTACTGAGTAGGATCGCAATCGATTTTAATCAACACGTAGTTATCGCTACCTTTGGCACCAAGACAAACGCCGACTTTTTTGGCAAAATGGTCAGCGACAGTAGTCGTGATATCTCCGTTGTTAGCAGCGTAAAGAACATTGCCAGCGTCAGGAGCCACGTTAGTAGCAGCGTGGAGAGTCGTACCGCTGTACAGGAAAACTCCTCTTGTAGCGACAGGAACAGCCTGACCAGAAATGGCAGTCTGCATTTCAGCAGCTTTTTGAGGATTGAAGAGAAGCTTCTCTCCGTTCTCATCAGTTTCCTTCATATCGTAAAGAGTCATTCCGATTGGAGCGTCACCGGACCCGGCGATGCCCAAACCAGCTTGAACAATATAACGATTAGAAACGGCACGGCCAACGTAGTTGACTGAACCAGCAGTGCTTTGAGTGTCTCCGAATGGCTCGTCAGTGCTGACCCAGCCCTGACCGCTTGTTAATTTCACGAATGTACCCTTGTTGACATCACTCTGATCTTTGAGCGTAAACAAGTTGACTACGTCGTGTTCATCGTAATCTCTGAATGGTTTTAAGTTTGGCATAATATAATCCTATTAGTATTTAATGTTAAATCCGTCTAAATTGAATGCATTTTTGTATTTGTCAGTCATAGAAGCTTCCTCTGGAGTTATGGTGTTAGCAACTGCTTCACCTTCAACTTCAGCCTCTTCAACAGCTCCTTCGATAACTTCTTCAGCAGCTTCTTCAGCAGCTTCTTCTGTCTTTTCTTTTACCTTAGGAGTAGAATAAACAGCAGCCTGTGACTCTCCGCTCCTGACTTTGGAAGACATCAAAACTTTGACATCTTTCATAAAAGAAGCAAAGCCCTCTTCGTCAAGATCTTTGATCTGAGAAGCGAGAACCCCTCTATCTGCGTCAGAAAGTTCAAGTTCGTGATCAAGAGAAGTCATTCTTGAACTAAATAACTCAAGAGCTTCTCTTTCAGCTTCTTCAGCTTTCATTTCTTCAAGCTGGCTCTTGACCTCATCGAAACTCTTTTCAAGAGTTACGTGTTGTTCGGCCAACTCAGCAGCTTTTTGATCAGCAGCTTTGATGGCTTCATCGTATTTACTTTTTTCTTGACTATAATCTTCAGAAGCCTTTTTCAGTTCGTTCTCGACAAATTCGCTAACGACAGAAGCGGACATTTCTTTAAGATTTTCGTCAGTAATATCTTTAATACTGTTAATCTTCATGACCTTATTATCTTTTTTTACACTAGTTTTCGTTGATTCTGAAATATTTTTTTCTTTTTTATTACTTTTCTCTACTAAAGTCTTCTTGGTTGCTATGCCCTTGACATCTGCCGCAGGGTTTTCGGTGAGGCCAATTCCTAAAGGAACAATGCGGCCAACAACTTGTCGATAAACATATTTTCCATTCATTTTCCCATCTCCACCCAAAGCTTTAAGCTTTACGCTATGCTCTTTGATTTGATCAGGTTCAGTAATTTTTTCAGCGTAAGAGATATCCCTTTCTCCTTGACTCATAAGTAAAAGGTTATACTCGTTAAAACCTAATTCCCAAGAAGCGGAAATTTTTTCGTAATTCATGCTAGTTGGATCACTAGCTTCTTCAATAAGATCGGCAAGTTCAGAATTTACGACCCTCCAAACAACGCCGCCCAAAGTAATATTAAAAGGTCCATCTAATTCTTTTACTTGATCCTCGCTCAAAGGCTCGTCTGAACCAAAAGCACTAAATCCAGCTTTCAAGATGACCCCTACGACCTTTTCCCTGTTGTGTTCTAAATTGACCTGTTTGTTAATAAAAGATTGACACAGTTCAGTGGCCGCTTGAGTATCAATAACGTCTCCGTTCTTGTTGACCCTGTTGGCTACGCAAGCGTTAAAGGCGATTGGTAACAAATCAATATTCTTTTCAATATCAATTTTAGGAAGAAAATCTTCCAATTTTACCATGCTTGCGAGAGCCAAATACTCATCTTTTTCGGCTGAAACCAAGGGCTTGACGACAGAGCTAAAATTAGTAGTAAATTCAAACTTCTTCATACTAAATCTCCACTATAAATCCAAAAGTTTCAGATTCATCATCTAAATAAAGTTCATCTGGATCAAAATCATATAAATCAATATCGTATTTTAATACATCAGCTTCAGCTTGAATAAAATCTTTCAAGTCTGGATAAAGATAGACGCTAAAATCAATAGCATCGGCTTTAGCAATATCTCCATCAGCTTTTCTATAAGAGTCTTTTACTTTCTCACCAGCCGTCATACGCAAGAACATGTTTACTCTTGCCATCGCCCACTGACCTCTGCTTTTGCCGGGACGGTGAGATTGACTAAAAGCACCCGCCCCACGACGGTAAACCTTTTTTAGTTGACTAAGCTTTACTTTCCTGCTGTGCTTGCTGTTATGCTCTTTTACTTTATTCTTTAAAGCTTCGATGATCTTTTTGGAATACTCAATAGAATCAGCTTCGGTAGCAATTAGTTTTTTACCGTCTTTCTTTTCTAACTGCTTCTTGGCTGTTTCTTTTGCGTCCGGTTTGGTTCCCGCTGAACCGGGAGGATTTTTAGGAGACCCCTTGACTTTTTCTTCGGGTTTGGCGGGAGTCTGAGACGAAGACTCTGGGCCAGATCGACCAGATGTTATTTGGTTTGAAAAATCAATTTCCATGACGACTTACTTTATGATACACTATTTTTATATTTTAAAATAATTTAATTTACATTCTTAGGGGAGACTTTAAATTTTGTGACATAGTAGACACAAACCCCCAGTAGTCCAATATAGTAAAACGTAATATAATTCCAATTTAAATTGACTTCTATGATTGTTATTTGTTTCTCTACGAGTTGTTTTTGAGCAACCAAAGCTCGCTTTTTGGCTTGCAAAGCTTTTTCTCTAGCTTTCCCAGTGCCATCTTGTTCTTTTACAGAATACGTGTTTTTATTTCTTTTAAACAAGTTTTCTATATTTAGAGTTTTTTTAGCGCAATAACCATTGCAACAAAAACACAAAATAAATATATAAAATAGAAACCTCATCTTACTGAAGACTGCCCAAAGTAATAACCAATCATGGCACTTAGAGTTTGACGAACTTCAGGAACTATCAAATAACCAGATAGTTCTACAAAAGTAGTTTGAGTTCCTCCTCCCCACAATCCAAAAAGATAAATCGGTTTGGTGGTATCAACTTGCATGAAGATAGGGTATTGTAAAATTGCTAATATAAAAGGAGCCAATATAACTCCAAACAAAGTGGAAATAACTATGACCCTTCTGACCCATCTCCCTCCAATTCCATCTCTTTTAGAAGCGGCATCTGCTTCTTTAACCGCAAGTTCGCGGCTTTGAATTATCATTTTAAATTGTTGCTCTTTCTGCTTGGCTCTTTCAGAGATAAATTTAAAAACGAATCCGGTTAAAGCACCAAATCCCATAGTTAACAATTCAGGAGGAATAGGCATACGTCAACGTTTACACTTTACAAACCTTGATAATAGCCCTTTATTTTTTTGTGTAAAATATCCCTTTCTATAACAAGAGGCTCTTTTTGCTCGATAAGATGTTTGGTATTCTCGTTTATGGATTGAATTCTACCGTGAAGGTAATCAAGCCTAGACTTTCTGTCTTTTTTCAGTTGAATTTTATCCACCTCATCTGTTAGCTCGTCAATCTTACTTTCTAGTTCTTGAAGTCGATTGTCCGCTAAGGCTCTTTCGATAATCAAGTCGGATTCATCTTGGGTCTCCTTGTTGATTAAAAAATGAGCTACAACCAAATAGTTAATTTTTTTGTTTAACCATTTGGAAAATCTTTCTCCCCACTCAGAAAAAGTATTTTCAATTTTCTTTCGAACGGTTGCGACGTACTCTTTCATAAGTGTTTGCTAAAGTATAAACCGATAGAATCGCAGCAATCGGGGCATTGATGTGAGAAGATACAAAATCAGAATTGGAAAAAAGATAGACGACATTAAAAATGATAAAGCCTACTATGAGTAAAAACTCAGGAAACAAAAATGGGTTTTCGTTAGCTTCCTTGATTTCTTTTACAAGCTTTTTATCAAATTTGATTTCATCCCACAAACCGGGAAAATCTTTAGCTAAACCTTTTACGCCGTCAGTTTTATAAGTTCTCCAAAATGACTTGATCAAATCTAAGTCTTGGTCAAGTTCCCGTGCGGCCTCTTGAACAACGGAATCTAATTTATCCTGAATTGATTTATTATCCATCAAGGCATTATATTATAAAGCTCCAGATTTTAACAAATATTCTTCAATCTCGCCAGTATTTAGTATGCCACTTAAAAATACTCCGTATGTTAAATCGTCTGGTTTTAGTTCAGTCTTGAACTCTAAAGCGACATTTTTATTATCTCCAATTTGAAGACCATAATTTACAGCTTGCAATTTAGCTTTTCTGGCAAAAATAGAAGACTTTAATACTCCAGTTGAAGAAAGGTTTATGTTCAAATCGTAAAAGTCGTCTTGCTTTGCCAAAGCCGCGAAGTTTCCAGAGTCAGCTTCGCCAACCAAAGACTGAACCGAAATGGTGGCTCCAACCGGGTATATAATTGGCCTATCTACAGGAGCTTTATGGGTAATTGAATTTAACTGATCTCTAGTTAAATCTATGGTCAAGTTAAAAGATTGGATTTTGATATCATCGAATTTAAAACCAAAGCCGCTTGTTGGAGCAGATCCAGAAGTTTCTAAGATATCCAAAGAGATGTCACCTTGAGAGAACGCTCTGGGTCCGTTGGCTCTATAAAATTTCGGTATGATTGCGTTTATGCCAGTTGTCAACAGGCCTCTGGTTTTGGTGTCGTAAGTTTGCACATCAACCCCTGACCCAGAGGTCGCAAACGAAATGCTTTCGCAAGTATAGTCTAAATCGCAAGTAGCCAAAGACCCTACTGAACCTTGTAATGTATAACTATCTAGATAAGCATCATGAAAAGTGACAATATCATAATCAGGGGAACGTGCATCTATAACAGACGATATTGATGAAGAGTCAAATGCGGCAGAAGGCTCGTCGTTTATTCCGCTTCCCTCTGGAGCTATTGCTATGTAAAAGTTTCTTTTATCTAAGTTTCTGTTTTCATTGCTAGAAAACCCAGAAGCTAGAAACATAGAAAAGGTATCAGAAACAAAATTTACGTCACCAGTCCTGTAATTAAAATCAAAACCAAGCTTTTTCTCGTTGGTAAAGCTTTCCAGATTATAGCTCATTGAAAATTGAACCGTTGGCTTTACTAGTACGACGCTTCTTTCGGTGGACCTTTTTCCAAGCATAATAATGTCTTGGTGATTTATGTTTATACCATAGTTAACACCTTGAACATTTACGATATTCTTTAAAATATCGTTACCGGGAAATATAGCCTCGTTGCTTCCGCCACTTATTTGAGGAGGACCAACGTAAACGGCTTCGTTCTGATATATTACTCTTACTCTTGACATGGCTGTGTCTTGCTCAAGCTAAGAAGAGTCGCCATTTTAAAATCAAGGTCATGAGAAGCTGCAATTTCCTCTATGTCAGAAAAAGACTTTCTATCAACAGGACTTTCAATAAAATCCTTGACAGACTTAGAGTTCCAGAGTTTAACGTCTACGTTTCTAGCTATTACCTCTGACAACATTGAAGCATACTCATTTTGATCGTTGGTCAGTCTCTTTTTGCCGTGTCTCGCTCTAAGCTCAGATTTAACAAGCTTTTCTAGAGAATCGTAATGATTCATAACTTCTACAAGTTTTTTCATCGAGTATTCTTCGCTGGCTCTCGATGTTTCAACCTGCTCTTCCCCACCTGAACCAGAGGGTCTTCCTGCATTTGGAGACGGCGCACCCTTGCCTCCAACCAAAGGCTCAAAAAGTCCTTCGTCTTTCAAAGTCTGGAATTTTCTCTGAGACTCAATAGAGTCGTCGTGACTCGGGAGTCTTCCTGTCTCCAAAGCGTTTATTCCTTCTTCTGGAGTCAATACTCCAAGTTCAACGAGTCTGTTGTAAATTCTGCCAACAGCCACTTTGTCATCAAAATCAATGTCCTGAATATTAGCAGTAGGAATAGAGCGAAAGCCAATCTGCTTTCCGATTCTTCTCATTTCAGGAATCAAAAAGTCTCTTAAAAAAGCTTTTCTAGATTCATTCAGTTTTTGAATGAACACCAACATTTTAATTTTTGTGTTGGCAAACTTTTCTTCGTTTAAAAGGATATTGCCCAACCCTTCACGAATGTCTCTGTCCAAAACTTCGTATTTTTTCGGATCAAGAATGTCAGCAATTTGCGGAATCACGAATTTAGCGTCAGTGGTATAATCTGCCACCAAAACTCTTCCTACTGATTCGTTTTCAAACAGCTTTTGTAAAGCGACCAAGTTTTTAGGATTAACTCCACCTTCATCTGGTTTGGTTCCAGTTTTAACTAAAAGTATTGCTTGCTGCATGGTACGGCTGATAGCCATATCCATTTTTCTCAATTCTTTTTTATAGTTTAAATCTTCAAGAACTGGAAAACCAAGAGGGACAGAAAAAGGCTCGTAGTCTTGCTTTTTGTAAAAAACAGCATAAGTCCTTTCAGGGTCAAGAACCATTGTGACTGAACCTGAGTTTGCATTTTCAATTGCCTTTTTTGCTTGAGGCGGCAAGTTTTCAAACACTTCTCTATCTTGTTCAGTTTTTGGATATTTCAACCGGGCAACCTCGTAATCACTTAGAACTTTGAAGTAAGAACCTTGAGTAAAAGAAATGTTTCCGCCCATCTGAATATCAGCAGGATTCAACACGCTATACTTTGCGGGAAGCCTCATTTCCGCAGCTTTAAGCAAGGACGTTCCAAAAGTCTGAGTGATTTTTTTGATCTCTTCGTCTTTGATTTTATAATCAAATCTGTAAATGAACACGTTGCCAGATCTGTAGTATTCCCTGAAGAACTGATCTTGAAAATTCCAAATGTTCATTTTCTTGAAAAGGGCATTAAAAAAGTCTCTTGACTTTTTATTTCCTCCTTCTAGATATATATCGCCCACGGAAAACTCTGACATCAAATCGATGGTGTTTCTAAAAACGGCTATGTTGTAGTAAGCCTTTTGACACAAAGCCACTGCATCTCTAACATCCAAATTAGAAGTATTTGAGGCAGTTTTAGAATAATTAAAAGGAATCAAACCATCTTCAATGTTCGAAAACCTATTGGTTCTCTCGATGAAAGCTGACCTGTTGCCTCTGCTTCTGGTGGTGTTCGCGGTACTAGCAGCACGAATTTCTGCCATCAAGGGAGGGGCGTTACTTGCCACAGCCTCCTGTGCCAGAGGGACTTTTTCCTGCTGTTTTTTCTTACTGATAGCCATTCTCTTATATTTTACACGTTACACAAAAAAAGGAACAAAACTATTATCAACTTGCTCTTGCTTGTAATCGACCATGTCGAAATAACACTTAACGCCCCAAACTCCTAGCATCAAAGTTGTGTAGTTATCTTTTCTAGCCTTGTTTGCTGAAGTGGACCTTTTCAGGTGCTGCGGTAGGTCAAACGACTGAGTTCCCTTCGCTGTAGTTTTAACTTCTACTAGCGAACATTGCTTTTTAGTTTGGTGAATCCAAGCGTCTTGAAACTCAATAAATTCTAGAGTATTGGGGTGTCCAACCATTTCCATGTCAACTCTTTGAGAACTAGTCCTAGAAAACGCTGCGTCATTTGCAGTAGTCTTAGAAGCGAACCATACTCTTTTGTGATCAATACATGCCTGTAGATATTCGTTGGATCTTCTTAAAAATGAAGAGGTAAAATTTTGTTTTACACAAATTGATCCATTTTCCTTGTTGTAAGAAGACTTTGCTTTTACAATAGACTGAGTGTAATCTGACCCTTCTTTATCTGTCTCAAAATCAATAAAGGATAAATTTTTATGACAATACTCAGACTCATTGTAGCTGTCAATAAACTGATAACCCGCGCTATCAATAACTATCATCTCTATATTGAAAGACCCTAACAAATAAGATAAATACTTGATGTGACTTTTTAAATCTCCACCAGCTAAAGCATAGCAGTGAACTAAAGTAGAAGTTTTAGTTTGGTCGTCTATCTCCATTACTGACATGGCGAAGTAATCAGAACTCGGACTACTAGAAAAAGAAGGGTCAATTCCAAGCAAATATCTTTTTGATGAGTCTCCTCGTATTCTTGTAGTTGGGTCTTCTCCATCTGGAATTGTGCATTGATGCATCTTTTTTGCACTAAAGTAACTGTCAGAACCATCAGTGAATTGAGCGCAGTATTCTCGTAGAAACGATGCGTTCGAAGTCCCACCTTGTTGAGCTTCTTCAATAATCGTTTTGTCGATCATGTCTTTGGGTATCGCTTCGTAACTCAATTGGGCAATAAAGTAAGAAGCCTCTCCCGCTACTGGATCTTGAATCCTTCCAATCCACTCTTTGTAAGTTTTATATAAATTTTCGAATGTAAAGCTTGCGGAGGACAGAGCTATCATTTTTGAAGTGTTTTTAAAAACGATCCTGTCTTCTTCTTTTAGCAAACCCTCTGATATAACCCTGTCTTCAAGCTCTCTGATCTCAATACGCTCGCCCATGTCTTGAGGTGCCACCAAGAATGGCATCAGAACAGTTTTTATCAACTCTTCTGGCAGCAAAAGGTACTCATCAAGAAGCAAAATGTTTGCACGAAAACCTCGGATCTTTTCTCCGTTCAAAGGAATTGCTGTTATCGTTCCGCCGTTTACCTTCCATTCATTTTGATCATTTCTTTTAGACGGCTTTATGGAAAAAGCTTGAGCTAGAAGCTCTGCTCCCCTAGTTTCTACCATCTTCTCAATATTATTAAAAATAAAACGAGCAGTACGAAATGTAGGTCCAGCAATCAAAATTTTCGTATTAGGCTCAAAGATACACTGAAGAATACAAAAGACTGCCGCCAAAAACGATTTACCAACACCACGACCAGCAATAAACATGCTGAAGTTTCTATTGAGCATTCCCCTCAGAACAATCTCTTGAACAGGGGCGAGTTTGATGCCTGAAAGTAACTCTACAGTAAAGGCTATGTTGTGACGCAAAAACTTGACAAGACTAATTTTAGCTTGCTTGTCGTTCAAGCTGCCTTTTAATTCCAACAATTCTTTGTTGTAATCTACGACAGTCTTTTTATATTTGTCGGTTTCAGCCCACATTTAATAATTTACTATTATACAAATACTGTAAATCGTATTCAAACAGATGCTCGTTCAAAAGAACTGTTTTACAAATTTGCTTTGCGGAAATTTTATCCTTTACAAAAAGGAATTGAACGTTCCTATAAGACTGTATGACTTCCCTGACATTATGTAGAATGTGTTGAGGAGTCGCTCTCACAAACTTCATGGTCCTCGGCATTCTGTCAAAAGCCACGACCGAGTTCAAGTCTTTCTCTACCAACACTAATATGCTCTTGCCACAGACCTCTGCT
>TARA_R110000765_G_scaffold24410_4_pt1 | contig 16644 bp, 22 predicted proteins | sample TARA_R110000765 | Tara Oceans TARA_R110000765 (sample SAMEA4398168) | marine metagenome | biome: Polar Biome; feature: [MES] marine water layer (ENVO:01000295) within the mesopelagic zone...; material: water (ENVO:00002006), including particulate matter (ENVO:01000060) such as...... | reverse complement strand
CTGCAATAAGTTTAATTGCCTTTGCTAAGTTTGCTGTTGATTTTAATCCAATTCCGCCAGCGTCAGAAAGAATAGTGACTGATTCTGCTCCCTCTGTGACAGATGTTCCTTGGTCTGAGTGTATCTTTACTGTCTCAGATGTTCCAGCATTGGCACGAACATAAATTGAACCAGCTTCATTGACGGTAGAGGTAATATTAATGTTTCCAGTGGCGTCAATTGCAAGATCTGTTCCGTCTCCTTCAATTTTCTGATTTGACGCATGACCAAATGTGAGTCCTACATCTGATGGTATATTAATATCGGTAGTGGCTGTGAGATTAATATCATTGCCACTTGCAATAGTTAAATCTGTACCGTCTGACTGAAGGTACTCTCCACCTTCGTCATAAAGGAACATCTTCCCTCTTGTGTCTGAAAATCTTACAACTTCATATCCGTCATACTGTTGTACAACTAAATCTTTAGCATCATTTTTTATCTGAAAAATAACATCGCTGGAAGAGTTGAATATACGAAGCATTTCATCTCCGTCGTCTTCGTAAGCAACTCCGCTACTTGCCGTTCCAGCATCCAATGTAATTCCTCCAGCGGATTCTACATTGATGGAATCAATAGCCGTACCATCGGATACTATATCTAAATCACCGTCAGCATTAGAGGCTATATATAATCCAGTATCCCTAAAATATAATTTAGCGTCGCTAGTAATCTGTGCTGCGGCTGAACTTAGGTATAATACAGTACCAGTAGCCTCGCCGTCAGATACAACCCTTAATGTAGCATCTACCCCACTGTTTGAGTTAGATACCTGTAGCAAGTCCTTATAGGTGCCTGCAATTGTCTGTCCAGTTAATGTAGCCATATTAATTACCTTAAATCAAATGTTTTCACGACTCTTGTCCCGCCAATCTTATCACGGCGCCTAGACCCAAATTTAACCATACTGTCCTGCCATTTCTTTTCGTGGACCATTGACATATTCATTGCCGTGGCCGCTACATTTGGATCATCTGAAGCCCCTGCTTTATCTATATAAAGTTTTGCCTTCACATATTCTATTAGGCTGGCGTGCATCGAATTGTCCAAGTCTGGATATACTGATAATCTTGTGCTTGCTGTAGTAGATAGAGCATTCGGCTCTGCATAATAATGGATTAAAATTCCGTTTGTTACAGCCTCATCGATTCCTTTCCAGTCTCCAGATTTAGAATGAACACTACTTGAGTCTGTACCTTTGGTGGTTACTAATGCAAGCTTATCCCCTACGATGAACCAGGCAATATCGGCTTCTGGGTGACTATGATTACTTGCCATTATGTTACATCCATTTTAAGTATTTCGTTATCAATTAGTCTTGGTACCTTTATATAGTCTCCAGCGGAATCCATAAAGTCCACCCTAAAAACCTTGTTAATATCTACAGAAGACCCAGTATCGGATAAATCATACCACATCTGATCGGCTACCGTAGTTGCCTTAGCGTATTCAACTTTAGTCCTATACATCCCAGCCTCCAAAAGGGCATCGTTAATCAAGTTTATTAAATAAGTTTCAGATGCTTGAGGAAAAACCTGCCTCACTCTACTGATAATGTTTTTTATAGTTAATCTTCTTACAGCCATAATTATGCCATGTCCTCCCAGTTATCCGAAACCGCATCCCAAGCCCCTACTAAATCAGTCGCTTCTTCCCAGATAGCTCCCAATGGACCCCAAGTTGTTTCTTCTGTTAATGCAACTTCAGTAAAAGTTGTTTCTTCTGTTAATGACACCTCAGTAAACGGCATTATTAAGCCCCCGCTATCATTTGCAGGCCTTTATCATAGTCAACTTGCAGTTTTGCTTGCTGTTTTTCAAGCCAAGTGTATTCTGTTGTTAACACAGACAGTCTCGCCTGTATTTCTTCTGCATATCCCCTTGCTTCAGATAAGGCAGAATTGATTTCCTTTACTCTCATATCACCAATAGATACCCATTCTGATAAATGAGCCTGTGCCCTGTTAATTTCTACACTCGCAATTGAGAGTGCGGATTTAGCCAACTCTATATCTTCAGATGATTGTGCACCAAAGGCATCGGTGGTTGCTGACGGTTGGTTTCCATTTATTATATCTGATACTTTGTCAAGCGCATCTTTTACTCTTGTTAACTGAGAGTTACTGGTTAAAAAGGTTTCCTCGTCGCCAAATATCGATTCTGTGGCTGATTCAAATTTATCAGCCGCTTCTTCCGCTTGATCTAACGCTGCCTTCATATAGGTCAGAGCTGTAGATATGGCTGTATTCCCAGACTTGGCACCTAATGCATTCTGAATAGCCTTAATAGACGCATATATAGGAACTAAATATTCAGCCTCGTCTGGAAACTTGGTTATAGCGCTATCGCCATATGCGACAGCTGGATAGGCAAGGGTCTGTACGGTAGCAGTCTGTGCATTGGTCGGAGTAGGAAACATATTCAAAGCATTACTGGTAATCCACCAGACTGGATCTGTTGCAGTCCCATATACCATTTCTTCACTATCTTGTGCTCTTCCGCTTAAATTTAACGGTATTCTTCTACAAGGCTGATCAATCGTTCCGTCATTCCGTACAACACCTAAAATTTCAGAGCCACCAATTGTTAGGGTGGTACTGCTGGCGTTTAGCGTATTAGATGTCGAATACATAGCCTTTTTCTGCTTAGGAATAACGCTTAGTATCTCCTTGCCACCATCAGTCAAGAACTGAGTTAATTCTGTTTGGGTAGGGGCGCTGCTACCATCAATAGATAGACTGGTAAGCCCCTCTACTTGTGCTTCAAAAGTAGCCATTAATACCTCTTGCTACTAACTTCTCTGCCAGTTTTTTTGGCATATTTTTTTGATGCCTTTTTCCCCTTTTCTGTATAGGGGAACTTTTTCTTACCAACTTTAGGCATATTAAACTCCTATTTATCGTTAGCTTAGTTTGCTTCTAATAAAACTAATGTCATAACATGACTTCCGTTATTAATCATTGTAGATGATACATTTAGTTGAGTTGTAATATCCGCTGTTCCGATATGTGTAGACACATAATCTTGAACATCTTCTGCTAACTTCCCATCAGAATCACCATCATCACTTGCTAAATTGCTTGTGTCATGAATAAAGACTTTACATTTTATAGCCATCTTATCTCCATTTTAACTGTTAAAAAAATCTTAGGGCTTTTGGGGATAGTCCTTTATACGACTATCCCCCACCTACCCAAAAGGTGTAATCCTTACGGATTATGATGTAGTAACTGCACCATCGGCTGCAGATGAACCAAACATATAATATGCTCCATGGCTAAAAGTGAATTCTAAAAAGTCGCCTTTTATTGCTGATGTACCTAAAATAACATTTGATACCCCAGTAGCTCCACTAGAACCTGGACCGTCATCGCTTGTGTCAACTTCAGTTTCGTTGACCTTACCGAAAATAATAGCGGTGCCAGCGGCAATTGTAATTGCCCCTGTCGGTGTGTTTTCTTCAACCCAGAATGTGTAGTTTGTGCCTTCTGCTGCTGTCGTAGCTGTTGGTAGCGTAATTGTATACGCTCCACCAGCGGAATCGAGCAAGAAGCCTTTACCACTATCTTCTACTGCTGTTAAAGTCACGGCTGCTGTTATCCTCTGATATGGTGCTAAATACCCACCAGCTCCACTGTTCTGTTCAATATATGCAGATCTCATTTCCTACTCCTATACGCCTTCTAAGTTATAGAGTGCGTGAGCTTCAGGAAGAGTAACTTCCAGACCAGCTTCGGTTAGAATCATATCTTTCCGAAGGTCTTCATCTGCGGCTTGAACATTGGTTTCGATTTGTGTGTCACGATTTACGCCATTACCAACAAGAGGTCGGTAAGCAACTTTACCCATATCAACTATACACATCATTCCACTGGCAATGCCACGGAATAGCGGTTCCTTCACAATGTGAAGGTCGCCGTGAATAGTTTCAAGGTTCATTACTTTATGACCAAATGCTCCTTCTCTCTGCTCCAGAGGAGCATTAAGTTGGACTTGGGTGCTAGCTGTAGACACATCAAGAAATCCTGTATTACCAACTTTATTCAGTTGAGTAACAACAGGAAGGCTTGCGAGAACCAATTTCTCAGCGGAACCGCCACGAGCTGGATCGAAGATTACTTCAAGATCGCCTAAGAATCTGTCGTATGTGAGCTCGGCTGCTGTCGATGAACGATAGTAGGGTGCACCAGATGAATACGAAAGTGCTGAATCATCAGCTACTGGGTTCGCATTTTTTACAATGTGTCCCACGATACCTTCACTATACTGGATGCTAGATACCCGTGCACGCTGACCAAACAGCATTGCACGCTCAATATCTACTTTATGTTCACGAAGCTTAAGAGCCCAAATTCTATCCCATTCGCTAGCGTATCCACGATAGCGAGTTGCGATAGATGTGTTCGACATTTCAGCGCTAGTCTTGAAGATTTGGGTGTACCCAAAGTCATCTTCGATTTCGTTAGCCCAGGCGTCTGGTGATCCTGTTCCTTCTGCGAATGCCGTACCAACTACTTGGCAGGGATCATTATCAGCAAGAACATTGTACCCGCTTACATTTGTGTTTGATACATCGATGATTCTCCCAGTAAATGTAGATGTTGCCCCAGCGTCGGTAACTGCACTGTCAACTCTTACGAGTGTCTGTGCCCAACCTGCGGTCGAATCTACAGTATTTACTGAAAAGACCATACCTTTTATCAGCCAGTCAATACTAGCTGAACCGTCATCAACAACAAAAGCGTAAGCTGTTCCAGCACTAACCGCAGAACCGCCATTCACAGCAGCACCAAGACTAAAGTTCCTGCTTGACCAGTCAACCTTTGAGCGGTTTTCTAGAAAGCGGAAAATTGGATCGTCTGTAGCTGCTTTTGCTACCTTAGAAAGGTATACAAAAAACGGTGATTCTTCAGGTGATAGTTCTGCAACCCGATCAGAGAAATCGTATAATCGTCTTTGATCAGGAGCTTGTCCCACACCAGCGGAGGTTGCTGCTTCTGTTACATTGCTTGTAAGCATTGTACCTATTTTGTAAGCCATTATGTCTCCTTAATTTGGAAAATAACCTCTTATGGAAGTCTGCCTTGCTTAGAGGCTGACAGAACACGGTCAAACACTTTATCGTCATCGGTGACGACTTGAGCTGGTTGACCTTGCAACACTCCCGCTGATTGCGGTATCTGTTGCACTGCCTTCACAGCATCAATTGATGTTTGCCCCCGAACTGGAGCCCCATGGACATCTTTCCATAATTTTACGAGGTTTCCTAACCCCACCGCCTCTTTTGGCTGCGCCGACCATTCTAAAAACTGAGAAACTTGATTGTCGCTCATACTGTGTTTAGATCGTAGCTCATTAACGGTAGCGTTTAGGAATTGTCGTTGTTGCGTATCGGCCTCACGCTGTGCGAACTCACTCCGAATTTGATTCACAGCAGACCCAACGGTCTCCTGCTCTTTCGTAACTCGGTGCTTATACGACGGCGAATCTGGCTTGTAATACGCATCCCAAGGGTTAAAGTCGTTCTCGTCCAGTTGAGCTGTTTGCTCTGATGCACCATTAGGATTTGCAATTTTATCTTGCAATACCTGAACTAAATCTGGACGACTTTCAAGAAGGTCTCCAATAGGCTCCAATTTTTTCAGTCGATCAACCTCTGATTGAGATCTATCGTACATTGATTGAAACTTTTTTGTTTCCCCTTCCCAGTCTGGTCCTTGTTCAAGCACCATTTCAGCAACCTCCGCTGGTTGAGCGGCAGATTCCTGATAGGACTCCTGTTCTAATGATGTGTCCTGTTCGGCGACAGTATTTTTGATTAACTCGGATTCGTTTGACATTAGTCTTAAACTCCTTCTAAGATATCTCTAGGCTTTTAGAGCTTGACCGAGGCGATCTGCTTCACGCCTCAATCTCTCTGCTTCGAGCTTTACCTTGTTTTGCATTTTGTTGGATTCAACCCTTCTATCCGCTTTGGCATCTGAAGATATTTCAGAAAGCCTTGTTTTCAGTTTTTCAACTTCGACACGCTTTCTGTCACTTACAGATTCCCTTCGGGCAGTTTGCAAGTCCCCTTGCAAATTTTTCACCTGACCTTGTAGGCCTTGTATTTGTTGTGTTAGTTGCTGTTTTTCATCCATTCTAGATAAGATTCCTTCCTTGTCGAAAATCTCTGGATTTTTCTTAAGCACTTCTATTCTGTCTACAATGCCCAACTGATAAGCTTCTAGGTATACACCTAATTCCGCCCACTTGCTAGTTGGTAGTGTAGAGCCAGGTTCAATTCTTATATCATGCTGATCAAGCTTATAACGATCTTTGGCAATATCTAATATTGGCTCTGTTTTGTCGTCATATAAATTGACAGTAGCTTCCTTTAAATTATTATTTGGCTGGGCAATCCTAAACATTTTCTGAAATGTGTAATGCCCCTTTGCGTAATTATATAAAACTTTACCAAGCTTGTTTATGCTGAACTCAATGTCTCTTAACTTGGATTTTGGTCTTTCCTGACCCAAGGCCATCATTCTTTCTGTCCCTCTTACCGTCTCTGGGGCTTTTTCAGCAAACCCGTGCATCATTTCTGGTAATCCAAAAATGAAGTCTATATAAAACTCACACTGCTGGATAAGCTTATAGAACTCACCAGCCAACGGTTGTGGGGCTGGAAAGTGCGGTTCTCCTTGAGATGAATCAACCTCAATAACCGCATTTGGATTAGCCCAGTCCTTTTCAAGCTGGTTTAAGTCTTCTACGCTTCCTAAAGGTACAAGTAGTTTTAACCCCGCTGACGCCTGTGCGTGAGATATGGCAAGAGACCAGACCTTGTTTAATAACCTTTGCATAGGCCTCGCCCTAGACACATCCGATTTTGGATACGGGCTTTCCGTCCATACATTAGGCAATGGAATTATTGGATAAATATCTGTATTTAACACAGACTCATATAAAACAATCTCACCTATAGTAGCACATACCTTAACCCTGTTTTGAGGCACCTCTACAATTTGGACAACGCCGTTTTCAATCAAATCAGAGCTTTCTTCCATATACCTCTGAATATCAACATCGTTAAAAATGTATTCCTGACCAGTGGAAGTATCAAGCACCCTATAAAAAGGAACCTTGGTCTTATAATATCTTTCTAAAATCTGGTACTTTCTAAATTCAAACTGATCTAAATATTGAGCTTCAGACGGAGTAAATACCTGCATTGAATTTTTGTTTCTTGCCGACGGATAGTCTTCTTCTCTATATGCCGACAGGCTATCAATCAATGGCTTTATCTCTTCCCCAGTCTCTGGGTCTTCATCTATCCCAAGTTCGGGATAGAGGGCGATAACTTGCTCGCCTGTTAATATCGTAGACAATATGATGCTCTCGGCGTCCGCAAACCAACGATCTCTCGAAGATGGCGGAACATATACCCTGAATGGATTAACATTGGTAAACTTGACATCGCCCCTCCCGAAATCTGCTTCGGTATCAATATACACATAAAGATATCCTAGTCCAGAGATGGCGTAGTCGTGTATTGCCTGCTTCATTTGAGCGTCTCCAATAGAAATATCCCATACAAATCCAAGTATAGTCCTCCAAATACTGGATATTTGAACATCAGAGTCTTCCCTCGGAGTGATAGTGAAGGTAGGCGGTCTAGATGTCAGTGTGGCTTTTAGCTTCTCAACAGCAGGGGAGATTCTGTCCATCGGGACATCTGCCTGATTCCTGCTTTTTAATTCATCTGATTCGCTAGAAGTAAAGTGGTTCCCAAGATAAAAATCAACATCTTTACGAGCTTCACTATCCCAATCGGCTCTAGCATCACGCCAGCGACGATATAAGTCCTGATTGTACTCGGCTCTTGGGTCCATTTCCATATAGTTATACTCTCATTGATTCTTTAGCTTGATTGCTTAAAGCTTCAAGCTGATCGTTTGTAACAACACTTATCTCGTCTTTGCCAATTTCATATGGGTCAATTGTCCCAGCGTCTACCATAGCGTCGTAAGGCGTCCATTGTTGTTTTGACTTATACTTTGGAGCCATCCATTTGTACATATCTGGCCCATGATCTACATAAGATGCATATTCATACTGATCCATATCTAACTGTTCCATCGCTGGTTGATGGTATGTTTGGTCTCCCCCTGGCATTGGCGGTTCCTGCGGTCCGCTCTCTGGTCCAGACATTGGTGGCTCTACTGCTCCGCCTTGTTGGTATGTGTCGACATATCCGCCACCTCGCATACCAATTGCCTGTTGAACCTGTTGCGCTCGTTGCATTTCTTGCATTGCGGCCATTGCCATTAATTTTTGCATTTCGTCGCCCTGCTTAGACTTTTCTCCGAATACGGACAAGACATCATTCATTTGTCCTCCATTTTGATAATTCATAACCTCTCCTCCGTTTTGATATCCATTGATATAACCTCCTTCTTGGCGGGCGGAGCCCGTTGGCATCCTCCAGCCGTGTTCTTGTCCATGAGCCCGATGTGCTGGTATGCTCCAGCTCATTAACTCACGGGCTTCTGGTGTATAATACTCGTATGGATCGACCCACTGTTGACTTAAGGGGTCTCGCACCAGACCCTCTTCCCGATATTCGCTTATCTCTTTTTTCTTAGCTTTGTAGTCCTCCACCTCCAAATCCCCCACTTTCAAAAAAACCTTAAGCCAGTCTGTTTTTTCTTTCCCTTCTTCTCCCCCTGCAATGTCAAATTCTTCTGTGGCAATATCTACTCCATATTTATCTTTCATCTTCTCATAGATATCACCCCCTGGGGCGTTGATCATATACCTGACATGATCTTTAAGCCTCATCTGTTCATCGTGTGACCATTTGCGTTCTTCGGGTTCGGGTTCGGGGGTAGCGGTTACCCCCATAAATGGCTGTTCCCCTAAGCTTTCAACTGCATATTCTTTTTTAGACGAACCTTCAGGCTCTGGGCTACTATAAAAATCTTTTGCAGTATAGGCTTGTGGCGATAGCGCATCCATAAGGTTTACCTGCTCCCCTTCACGAAGAGGCAGATTAGGCGTACTTACAACCTCTGGGTTTTCAGAAATAAATTCCTGTGACTGCCTTCGGTTTCTTACAAAATCAAATAATTGATCCGAGGTTTTGTCAAATTGCTCATCAGACAATTCAGAAAATCTCTGCTTATCCCCGAACAGACTTTTAAGATCTGAATATTTTTCGGCCATTCCTCCCATGAGCCCACTAATGAGTCCACCTTCCTGATATCCCATAGGAGACTTAGCAGTCTCTAACAGCGCCGTATTACTAAGCCTGTCTATATTGTTTAGCATCTGTAATTTTTCTGGGCCAATCTGATCCGCAGCGTCTTTTCTAATAACAAATTCACCTGGTGTAAGCATTGCGGGTACGGTATCTGTGTTTTGCTCTATCACTTCTCCGCCGTCAGCCATTCCTTGAAATTTTTCATCCCAATATTTAGATTTTTCTTTCTCATCCTCTTTTTTGCCAGCCCAATGTGCTTGTAACCATAAATCTTTTGCATCTCCGCTCTCCAGCGCTCCTTTGATTAATTTTTCAGTCGCAAGGGGATTCTGTGCAAAATTTGCTAATAACAACTCCTCCTGCTGTTCTGTGCTCAGTCCCATAGCATCAAATCCAATTTTAGGGTCTTGCATTCCCTCTTGGCTTAGCCAGTCGGGAACTTCCCCCTCTAAATCCCAGTATATTTTAGCAAGCCTATTCCTGGCTGTCAGTCCACTGGCTTGTCCATATTTTCCAGTCTTAGGATCTTTATAGGTCTTTTCAAATTGAAAAAATCCCCTACCAGGACCCTCACCGCCGCCTTCGGTAACTTGGACAACATCCCTATTGTCAGACTCTATGGTCCCAATCTGCTTTATAAGACTTTCAACCTGTCCCGATTTGGCGCCATAGCGCTTTTGGAACCAGTTCCTTATGGATGACGGCTCCACCTTGCCCCCATCCTGATAACTTCTATAGTATGTCATTTTTCACTAAATCTTTGGGTATATCAACGGTCTATGCTTTCTTCTGGGGGTTTCCGTTGAATTAACCCGTCTAATCTAAACGAGCTAATGAAAATACCAAACCTTATTTATTAAATTTTTGCACCAGTAATCCAGTTGTATACTTTGCTCATTGGACGGTTGTTCAAAGTCTCAAGTTCGGCATCAAGATCGTCCATTTTAATTTTTTTGCTCCTGGGCGGTCTGGCATAGTAATCTGCATAATAGAGCGCATCGAGAATGTCGTCATGCCTTGGCTTCGGATGTTCAAACACTTCGTCCACCAATTCAGTCATTTCTTCTCTAACATATAATTTTTTACTGTTTATCATTGGACCAAGCGATGTTTCAAGCCTGTCTTGCTTTTTTATACCAGGTGGGGGCTTAACCCCTTTGAATATCCCAGGCATTAGTCTTCTTTCGGTTGCCGACAGTCTAGTGACCATATCCCTGACCATTTCCTGCGCAGCCACCGTTTCAATCGTTACTCGCTTAACTGGGTGATATTTCTTTGTCATTTCTATAATTTTAAGCGGAACATCGAAAGTTGGTATTCTTTCTCTGAAATATTCCAAAACATACCGATTATTGTTTGAATCAACGGCAACAACCAAGATAACCTGATAGTCCGAGGTCTCTGAAGCGGTTGCGGCTAAATCAACGCCTATATATACATTAACTGGAATTGCGTTATCCCTGTCTGCAATGTATCCAAATTTGTTTTCACACTTATATTCATACGCATGGTGTTGTATGCGGTCAATCTTGAATGCCGCAGAGCCGATGTCTCTAGCATCGTTCATATACTCCTGAGCAAACTTGTTTACAAGACCAGCTCCGATAAACTCTTTTTTCTTCGTTTTCAACTTTGCAAGAGGAAACTGATCCGCCCAAGCTGGTTCTCCGTCCATGATGGCTCGCATAAAGGTCAGATCCCAAGTATAGCTTGTCCCATTTTTCTTTGCTTTGTTATATCCGTCGCATATCATCTGTAAAAAGCTATCAAAGTGTACGATGGTCCCAGAAAGCCATATCCAGCCTTCATTACCTGGTGTTTCCTCTAAAGCAGGATAAACCGTCGAAACTACCCATTTTTTGATCTCTGCTCTTCTTTCTGGTGTTTTTGTGTTCAACTCAGACTCAAAGTCGTCTAAAATGATGCCAGTATACCTGACATCCACCTCTGCACGACCCCTCAGCCTCTGGTTGGTACCCTTCGCTATGATCCTGTCCCCTTTTGCAGTAACTAAATCTTTTTCTGTCCACCTTTTGCCAATGCTACCGCCATCAAGGTTTCCGAAATAATGTTTGATCATCTTGTTTTCTTCAAAGTGCTGGCGAATATATTTTATGTGATCAATGGACTGACCCTGTTCTTCGGACACCCAAGCGAAGAAATGTTGCTCATCTTCTCCAGAAAAGCAAAATTTGTGCATAATTGCTGCTTTTGCCAGAATTGACTTACCAAACCCACGGGGAAGTATATTACAGATTCTTTGCCCAGGAACGGTGGATATCAACTTTTGGGCAACGGTGTGGTGAAATTGCGGGGATTTGCTCTTTTTCAAAAAATCTTTCGGTAAAAACGCCCTCCCAAAGAAAATAAGGTCTTTATACGCCCTTTGTAAAACCTCGTCCTTTGCAGCCATTACAGATGGCGGCATAGTTATGTTGAAGTCAGCCTTTTTCATATATGCTCCTTGTCGCTATAACTCCAATAATAGCAAAGCATACGGCGATAATAGGAGTCCACATCGGAGAGTCTTTCAAACCCCACGCCGCTAAAACACACAGTATTACTTTTAAAAAGCCTATGATATATTTCCACGGCACCTAACCTATTTCCTCTCCCCGTGAATGTACGAATGCCAATATCCTTGCGGTCGTCTAGCTCCAAGCCCTTCTTCAAACTCCATTCTTTCTCTCCACTGGCTCATAACTTCGGTCTCCTTTGCTGGTTTCCCGTGTTTTGAGTCCCACCAAGAGACCTCTGGATATCCAGCGACCTTTCCTTTTATAAACCTGTTTGGATGCAGGTCGTGTTTAAACTTTGATGACCAGTGCTCTCCTTTTCCAGCTGGTATTTCCTCTCCAGCTTCATAGGCGCCTTTATAGTCATAGTAATGTAGCGGGTCTTCTGGGTTTTCGCCGTAATCGTGGATTTTTAAAACATCTTTCCACCACCCCTTAAATCCTTTTTTCTTTTTTTCTTGTTGGTTTCCGTTCACGCTTGGCTCCTTCCCCTCTTATATGACATAATTAACCTCTCCTCATCTTTGTTTCTTTGGATAACTCGGATAGGATAGTCTGTTTACACTTATGAGCAACCCTTGCAAAGTAGTTTTTCCTTTCCATATCTGGGAAAATCGTCATAATAAGTAATCGAACCAGAATCAGCGACATCTTTATAATATTTAGTGTCATAACAACGATGGCACGAAGGACAAAACTTAATCGTTCTATCAGTGATCTTTCCATCCCAAGTTGAATCGTCCCTACTTTCTACCTTAGAATCACGACTTGTCGACTGTTCCGATGTCGTTTTCGTCTTTAAGGGCTGTCCTTTCTTCAAATTCCTTCAACCTTTCCTTGGTGAATCCAGTGAATGTCTGTCCCAGCACAGAAAGCGTCTGGGTTTTTTCCTTTGGCATCATGCCCCTCAGCTCGGCAGCGAGCTTAAGATAGTTAAATTTCACCGAACCCCTCTCCGCACCGATGCTTTCATACATCTCTTCAAGTATAAAGTCCTCTGTTAGGTTAAGTTTATCCATTTTATCTGCTAATTTTTCATCCACAATCTTTTTTATCCTTTTCTGTTTGAGCAACCAGGTAGACCTTTCTCTGGCATATCCAACATTGTTTGTTTTAAAAAGGTGCATATAGGCCACTTCTTTAGGTACATAGCCAAAAATCAGGTTCACAAACATAAGTTCCATCTCATTGGGCACTTCTCTTTCGCTATCGTCCCACGGCTGCTTCTTGGAAAAGCTGTACACTGTCTTGTGTGGTTCACCTGAAATAGGGTTATTTCCTCTATACGGTCTAAACTGACCCAGTGGAGTGCGTATATATGGAGAAGTGTTTCCAATTCTTCCCTTTTTGACCACTTGGCTCATTACACCATTGCGAGCCTCTACCCAATCCCCCTCTTTTGCGGTTCCCGCATCTGAAATACTTGCATTTTTATGGACTTTTAGTAAATCTGCCTTATTTTTGTAGGCATAATGGGTTTTTCCCTTAATTTTCCTATGGAATACGGGGTCAGCGCACCCGACCTCATGATCATTGTAATGATCCAACTCTATATCCCCCCGACTAACCCCTGTTTCCATCTACCTCGTCTCCCCATACAAAACATTTACCTTTCTGTATTTCGATTGTTTCGACTTGGAAGTTCCCATTGCTGTGCCATGTGATAATTCCAAATGCATGATTCCAATTGTGTAGTCTGCCTTTCAGCCATTTGTTCTTTTCAGCAGACATATCCTTAAGACAGCCCATGCTCCAAGCGCCAATAGTACCACTATCGAGCTTAGTAAGTGAATGACGCTGAACATCATGAGTGTGGCCATAAACAATATTGCTGCCATAGGCTTCAAGGTGTTTCTTTGCGTGGTACGCTGTTGCATAGGCGCCATGTATAAAATTTAATTTACCTAACTTTAGGGGTCTGTTGTAACCGTAAAAGTGATATCCCCGTTTTTTTAGGTTACAGCACTCTTCAAAGGCGAAATGGCTCATATAAGGGTATCTCTCTACGAATCGGTTGGTCCAATCGTCGTGATTACCCTCAAGCATATACTTATTCGTACATTTTACTTTATCCAGGGCCTTATCGAACAGATCTAGACCCATGTTGACATCATCGATGTCTTTTTCGATTATCGGTATCTGATATTCCAGAGGCGGCTGTTTCTTTCCTTTCCACTTCCATGCTGAAACTGACTCCCATTCGCCTACATCACCGAGATTTACGAAAGAATCGGGTCTTACGATCTCGATTGCGGCTAAAACGCAGTTTACGGCAGGGGCATCATGGATTGGAAAGTGCTGGTCTGGAACAATAATTGCAAGTTTAGGCTTCGGCCTCATGTGGTATGTGGTATCCTGCGACTAAAAGAGGTATCTCTATGTCTCTAATGGTGTCTAGAAGCTCTTCTAAGACTTCTGGGTCACCGCTTTTTTCAAATATAAAGGCCACTCTTTTTAGTTCAATCAGGCTTTCACCCAGACTTAGTTCCGTTAGTAGTGGATTTTCCACTAGTTTTATTCTGTTTGACATTTTCCTCTTTAGAATCCTGGTCTTCAAGTGATTTAGATGGTAGTTGCCTGGAAAGCTGACTCTCATAGGTACTTCTTGCTACTTCCAAAAAGTGTGCTTCCTTACGAAATCCATTTATCTTTCCATTTAACTCCTCAATGACGAGAACAGCAGTCCGTGCATCGGCACTTAAACTGTCTATATCGTATTTTTTACCATCTACTTCTATCATTTGTATATTCTGGCTTGGCATCAATTTGTCTCCATTTATTGGTTTTTGAAGTTAGTTCCTAAATAGCGGGCGAGGCAACAAAGAATTTCTTTTTTTAAAATTTTTTTTTGTTTTGCAGGTTTCAAATCTGTTTTTTTCGTACTATAGTATATACTATATAGTAGTTACTATAGTAATAGTTAATACTATACAAGAAGAGTTAATACAATAACCAAGATAACTATATTCTTTCTCTTTTTGGTTACTTTTTCTCTTTCTTTTTTTTTTACAACCCAGGTTAGACTATTTTTTAGAAAAAAATATATTAAACAGGCTTTTTAATAGATTCAACAAAATCGAACAAAATCTAAGGGCGATGGTTGGCTTTTGCTTTGTCCTTTTAAACCACTCCCAAAATTTTTACAAAAAATATATGTGATTATGTCTGTAGCTCTTTCTTTTATTGGGGGGACGGGTTTAATTGGGTTTTGTGAAATGCTTTTCTTGTTAAAAAAGTGGTTCCCGTTTTGGCTGGCATTTAGTCTTCGGCACCGTTCCCCGCTCGCTTGCTCCGCTCAATACTTGCTCCGCTCGCTGGCTCACTACATCAGCACTAATGAGATCCAATCTCAACAGTTACACCAATATGATCGGCTCGCATATCGGCTGAATGCGGGCACATCGGTAGCAAGGCGGGGTAATGTCTGCCTATTCCAGGATCCGAGGGATTTGACCCCATATAGCAGCTTGTGGCACCATTCCCGTGATCCTACCCGTTCACCCTATTATAATGCTCAATTTACCATAACATCCCACAAACAAATAATTGTAAATAAATGAAATACTCGGGAACTTTTATACCTATATTCTATAGAAGAAGTAGATGAACAAACAAACAACAAAGGGAAATAAAATGCATATAATAAGTGAAACAACACGACCAAACGGAGTAAAAGTAACGCTCGGAAACTACGAAGAAAATGAGACTTGCGATTATATAGTCAAGAGTTCAGATAGTTATGATACTCGGTATTTTGTTAGCTATAGCGATGCGGTAGATAGGTTTAATGAATTAGTCAAAACAGCAAACGCCGAAGGGAAACAACAATGAAACAACATAACCATAAAATAAGACTGAATTATTACACGCTCTTTATTGATTGGGAAAATGATGGGAATTATTCACCTGAATTTGGCGATTGGAATAAGTCAACAGTAACACAAGAGCGAAAAGATGAATATGCTGGTGAATCATTTAAAATAAAAGTGACTCTTGAAAGCTTACCTATTGAAGCAGGAATTCAAATCCTTAATGCGGGGTGTATATAATGAATAAAAAACAAGCTACATCAATAATAGGATCAGGATTGAGTCAGACATCTAAAATGCCTTGTTATTCCTTCAATCTCTCGGCACTACATTGTAAAACGGGCTCAAAGCTGGTGAAAATAAAAGGATCTGTTTGTTATGGGTGTTATGCCTTGAAAGGCAATTACGCAAGATATAAACACCCAATTAATATGATGCCAAAGACTGAAAAAATCAATCATAAATTATGGGTTCCTTCAATGGTATATCTAATTAACCATCAAGGAAACCAGCGGGATAAAAGATATTTTAGATGGCACGATTCAGGAGATATCCAGAGCCTCGAACATCTAAAAAAGATTGTAAAAGTATGTGAATTGACTCCAGCGGTGAAACATTGGTTGCCCACAAGGGAATATAAAATAGTGCGGGATTTTCTAAAGTGTGAAGAATTCCCCGCTAATTTGAATGTAATTTTATCGGCTCACATGATCGACAAATTGCCACCAAAAATGAGGGGTGTGTGTGGATCAACAGTTACCAAAGATAAAGCTCCATTGGGGCTGAATTGCCCCGCAAATACCCAAAACGGGCAATGCTTAGATTGCCGAGCCTGCTGGAATAAAACAAATAAAGTGATATCATATAATTATCATTAAACATAACTAAAATGCCTTAATGGTTTTCGGTGGGTTCGATTCCCGCCAAAGGTACTGAACAAAAAAGGGACAAAAAAACAAATGCCGCTCAGGGACCAGTGCGCCCAGGATTTGAGCCGAAGTGCGAAGGCGAGAAATGAAAAAAAACAACAAAAGGGA